>Ga0105047_10006727_pt1 | contig 19441 bp, 17 predicted proteins | sample MAT04_FD_78384 | JGI IMG/M metagenome (GOLD analysis project Ga0105047, IMG submission 78384) | Freshwater microbial communities from Lake Fryxell liftoff mats and glacier meltwater in Antarctica - MAT-04 (megahit assembly) | ecosystem: Environmental > Aquatic > Freshwater > Ice > Liftoff...
CTCCTGCTCTTGCTCTTGCTCCTGCTCTTAATCTTAATATTAATCTCCGCGCGCCGATGAAGATTACGATCAAGCGCAGGATCAAGAGCAAGCGGCGGACACCCCGACTCCCTTCCGGCTTAACCAAATGGCAGTGATCCGACGGGGAGAGAGAAGCGCCGGCCGCGAATGGTGCCGTCCCGAGCCGTAAATGGCAGGGCAGGAGTTGTTGCCGCCGTGGTGGTGTCCACCTTTCCCGCAGCAGTTCTCAGTTTGACCCCGACCGCCTAAAGGCGGGACTCCAAACCCCGTTATCCGCTGCCGAAAGCCGTTGGGAGTCCCGGCTCTAGCCGGTGCTGGGCACGACCCAGGGCCAAAATGAGAACTGCTGCCTTCCCCGGCCTTTCCCTTTTACCGCCGCGGTTTTCTCGCTAGGCTGCGCGCCGCTATGCGCTGCATTGGTTATCTCGAATCGGAAGAGGCCGCAAAGACTCTCCGCGACTTCCTCTACGTCGAGGGCATCCCCGGACATGTCGAACACGAGTCCGAGCCGGAATGGGCGCTCTGGATCGAGCAGGAAGACCAACTGGCCCTGGCCGCGGAATGGCTGGCCCGCTTCCAGGCCAATCCTCGCGATCCCGTCTTCAAGGCCAAGGCCCGCAACGCCCCGGCGCTGCGCCAGCAGCAGGAAAAGTCCGAGGCCGCCTACGCCAAGAAGCTCAAGGACCGGCGCCAGGTTTTCCGCCCGGCGGTGCTGGCGGGAACCGGGCCGTTAACCCTCGTGCTGATTGGCATCTGCGTGGCGGTGGCCCTGCTCGGGCTCGCGCCGGCGGGATATGAGTTCACCTGGCGGTTTCTCTCGTTCAGCGGCCAGGCCGCCGGGATGCCGGAAATTCTGCACGGCCAGCTCTGGCGGCTGCTCACGCCCATTTTCGTCCACGCGCCGTTGCTCGGCGGGTTTGGCTTTCTCCACCTGCTCTTCAACGTCCTGTGGCTACGCGATCTCGGCAGCCTGGTGGAGACGCGGCAGGGGACGGCGCAGCTTGGGGCGCTGGTGCTGGGCCTGGGAATTCTGTCCAACGCCGCGCAGTATTTCGCCGGCACCTGGCTCCTGCAACTCGCAGCGGGCGGCCTTTCCCCCGCCGCACCCGCGCTGCAGATGGTGGGCACCGCGCTGGGGGGAGCCTTTTTCGGCGGCATGTCCGGCGTGAACTACGGGCTGTTCGGTTACATCTGGATTCGCGGTCGCTTTGACCCCGGCGCCGGGCTGTTTCTGCATCCCAAGACGGTGAGCATGATGTTGATCTGGTTTGTGCTTTGTTTCACGCCAATGCTCCCGGGCGTCGCCAACGGCGCGCACCTCGGCGGTCTGCTGGCGGGCATGGCGTGGGGCTGGCTCGTGAGCGTGCGCCACCGGTAGCCGGTTGGAAAACGGGCTTTCGTCTCCGCGCCAACCACGTACTTTCGCCCTATGTCATTGCCGATCCTCTCTCCCGCCCAGATGCGCCAGTGGGAACAAGCCACCTGGGCCGCCGGTCAGACCGAGGCGAACGTCATCCGCCGCGTCGGCGAAATCGTCGCCGCCCGCGCCGCCAGCCTGACGCGCGCGGGTGACCGCGTGCTGCTGTTTTGCGGCCCAGGGCACAACGGCGACGACGTCCGCGCCGCCCGCCCGCACCTGGCGGATCGCGTGATCGAGATGGTCGAAGTGACCGATCCCCGCGCAGCGCTCGCGCCCTTGCAAGCGGCCCTCGCGGCCCGCCCGGCGCTGGTGGTGGACGGCTTGTTCGGCCTGGGCCTCGACCGTCCGCTGGAGGATGTCTGGCTCACGCTCATCGCCGCAGTCAACCGTTCCGGCTGCCGTGTGCTGTCGGTGGACCTCCCTTCCGGCCTTCACGCCGAGACCGGCGAACCGCACCCCGAAGCGATCCGCGCGGAACTGACGCTCACCCTCGGGGCGCCCAAGCTCGGTCTCCTGCAACCGCCCGCCTGGCCCTACACCGGTCGCGTGGAAGTGGCTCCGGACATTGGACTGAGTTCGGCCCCGACCGCCGACCTGCGGTGGACGCAGCGGGAAGATTTCGCCGGCTTGCCGGCGCGGCGCGAAGTTGCGGGGCACAAGGGCACTTTCGGACATCTTTGCATCATCGCCGGCAGCCACGGCTACGCCGGGGCCGCGGTGCTGGCGGCGCGCGGCGCCTTGCGGGCACGCCCCGGGCTGGTGACGATCTTCACCACGCAGGAGTCCTATTATGCCATCGCTTCGCAATGCCAGGCAGCGATGGTCAGACTCTGGACGCCGGAGATGAAATTGCCCGGCGATTTCACCGCCATCCTGGCCGGCCCGGGACTCGCCGGGGCGAGCGTGCCGGCCGAATTGCCGCCCTTCGTGCGCCGCGTCTGGCGCGATGCGAAGGTGCCGATGGTCGTGGACGCGACCGGCCTGGAGTGGCTCATCCGCGATCCCGTGCCGTGGAACACCGTCCGCGTCGTCACGCCGCATCCCGGCGAAGCCGGGCGGATGATCAAGCATACCGCCGAACAAATTCAGTCCCGCCGCCTGCACAGCCTCCGCGAAGTCTCGAAGGGTCATGGCAACTGCCTGGTCGCGCTCAAGGGCCATCAGACGCTCATCGGCCGGCACGAAGGCGAGGTGTTCGTGAATCCCTCCGGCGGACCGCACCTCGCGCAAGGCGGCAGCGGCGATCTCCTGGCGGGCTTCCTCGGCGGCCTGCTGGCGCAGCCCGCGTGGCAAGAGGACGCCCTGCGCACGTTGCGCTACGCCGTGTGGCAACATGGCGCCGCCGCGGACGCCCTCGAGGCCCGGCAGCCCAACTGGACCGTCGAGGAGCTCGCCGGCGAGTTGGGGCGCATTGTGCCCTGAGCCGTATCCATGCCGTGGGACAGGCGTCGCGCCGGTCTCTAACCTTGTCTGAAACGGGTTCTCCCCCGAGTTCCAAGGGCTGGGCGGAGTCACTGTTTAGGACGTCAGGGAATTAGACTGGAGACAGGCGCGACGCCTGTCCCACGCGGCTGGACGCTGCTGACCGACGAGAAGATCAAGACCCGCAACCCTGCGCCGGCCCTGAAACTGGCGCAGTCCGCCTTCGCGGCCACCGGCGGCAAAGACCCCAACGTGCTCGACACCTGCGCCCGGGCGCTCTTCGACAACGGCCAGACCGCGGCCGCCATCCAGCAGCAGAAGCTCGCCCTTGAACTCACCACCGACGCGGACAAGCGAGTCGAACTTGGAGGCCGCGCTGAAGCGCGACCAAGCCGGCGTCGCGACCCAGTGAGGCGGGGCTGACGAATCCCGCAGGGCCGGCGCAGCGTGATCGGGCGCAGGACAGAAATCTTCGGCGTGGAGCGCAGGAGTGCATTCTGCTGGAGCGCGGATTTGCAATCCGCATAGCCTCGGCCAACTCGCCGCGCCCGGCTTTGGCCCCGCGCTGCCGAAAGCGATTCGGCGATACAGCAGATTGCAAATCTGCGCTGCGAAGAAATCTGCCCAGCGCCCGGAGTTCGCGGAGCCACGGTTTTCGGATTTCCGATCCCCGCTCGTACCGCCATCCTGCGCGCATGTCCAACGCCCCCTTCCGCCATGCTCATCGCGTGAACTACGCCGACTGCACGCTGGGCAACCACATCTACTACGCGCGCTATCTCGAGCTGCTTGAAGCAGCCCGCGGTGAGTTCTTTCGCGGGTTGGGCCAGCCGCTGCTGGCGCTCCAGGCTCAGGAAGTCCTCTTCCCCGTGATCGAGGCCCAGCTTCGCTACAAAGCGCCGGCGCGCTACGATGACATCATTGAGATCGAACTGTGGCCCGTGCTCGTCGAGCGCGTGCGGCTGAACTTCGCCTCGCGGATCGTGCGGCCAGCGGACGGCAAGTTGATCCTCGAAGCCGAGACGTACCACGTTTGCACTTCGCTGGCGGACAAGCCCCGCCGTCTGCCCGGGGAACTTGCGGTCAAACTGAAGGCCCTTTGCCCGCCCGCGGAAATCGCCCCAGCCTGAGTCCGCGCCATGCCTGACCACAACCCACCACCGCTGCGCAGCTTCCAGGCCGAGGCCCTCGCGGTTCGCGTCTATGAGGACCTGGAGGCCGTGGCGTTGGCTGCCGCAGACGAGGCGCGCGCCTGGCTGCGAACCACCTTGCACCAGCAGGCCGAGGCCCGCGTCATCTTCGCCTGCGCCGCGTCCCAGGTGCGCTTTCTCGAAATCCTCACGGCGTTGCCCGGCCTCGATTGGTCGCGCGTGACCCTGTTCCACATGGACGAATACCGCGGTCTAAACGCCGAGCATCCGGCCAGCTTCCGACGGTTTCTGCGAGAACACGTCGCGGCGCGCGTGCGGCCGCGGGCCTGCCATTTCCTCGCCGGCGACGCGGCGGATCCGGCCGCCGAAGGGGATCGCTATGGGCGCTTGCTCGGCGAGCGCCCGGTGGACCTTTGTTGCCTCGGCATCGGCGAGAACGGGCATCTGGCTTTCAACGATCCGCCGGAGGTGGACTTCGAGGATCCGCAGTGCGTGAAGCTCGTGACGCTTGCGGCATCGGGTCGCGCGCAGCAGGTCGGGGAGGGAGCGTTTCCAACACTGGCCAGCGTACCCACGCAGGCGCTGACGCTGACGGTGCCCGCCCTCTGCGCCGCCCGCCGAATGCTCTGCGTCGTGCCCGAGCCGCGGAAAGCCCGCGCGGTGCGCGCTGCCTTGCGCGGGCCGATCAGCCCGGTCTGCCCCGCGTCGGTGCTGCGTCGGCAGGCGCACTGCACGCTCTTCCTGGACGCGGACTCGGCGGCGTGGGTGTGAAGGGGAGCCGGTGGGAAAGCACATCCGGCCCGGGGACAGAACTCTGCGTAGGGCACACCTTGCGATCTGGCGTGGCGCTGAAATTCAGGCGTTCTGACTCTGGGTGCCGCCTGGCGGTTTTCTGGAGCCCGCAAGTTCTTCGGACCAAGGCAGCAGGAGCAAGCCACTCAAACTTCGGACCTGCTCCTCCTCACATGTCCGCGAGGTACATCTCACGGTTACGCCAAAGGTAGAAGCCACCGGAAATGGCGGTGAGGGCCACGGCCAGCCAGAGCGCCAGCACGGTGAGCAGGGGCAGCCACGGCTGGAGCAGGCCGCTGAGCCAGGCCGGCCATTCATGGCTGGCTTCGAGGACCAGCAGGGTGATGATCGCGATCATTTGCCAGATGGTCTTGTGCTTCCCGTAGCGCTCCGCTGCCAGCACCACGTTCTTCGAGGCCGCCAGCAGCCGCAGCCCGGTGATGGCGAGTTCGCGCGCGACGATGATCACCGTCATCCAGGCCTCCACGCGCGGGCGAACGACCAGCGAGCCCAGCTCGAAGACGCCGGGTTGCGGCGTCAGCAGCCCGCGTTCGACCAGCGCAATGAAGGCGGAGCAAATGAGAATTTTGTCCGCCAATGGGTCCATCAGGATCCCGAAGTTCGTGATGAGCTTGCGCTGCCGGGCGATGCGGCCGTCGTAGAGGTCGGTGAGACTGGCGGCGCTAAAGAGCAGGAGGGCGAACGTATCGCCAAAGCGGGCGCGCGACATGATCGCCCACAGGAAGGCGGCGGTCATGACGAGCCGCGAGACGGTGAGCTGGTTGGGGAGATTCATCCCGTGGGCTTTGCGGGTCAGGCCAGGCGCAGATTGTGCAGGATGCGCAGCGTGGCGTGGCTCTTGTTCAGCGTATAAAAATGGATGCCTGGACAGCCCGCGCGCAGCAGGGCGTCGCATTGCTGCGTGGCAAATTCGATTCCGTACTCCGCCACCGCGGCATCGTCGGCGCCGAGTTCATCCAGTTTCGCGCCGAGGGCAGCAGGAATCTTCGCCCCGCAGAGCTGGGTGAAGCGACGGATTTGCCCGCCGCCCAGAATCGAAATGACGCCGGGAATGATCGGCACCGTGACGCCGAGCTGGCGGACGAGATGGTCGCGGAAAGCGAAGAAGTCATCGTTGTCGAAAAAGATCTGCGTGAGGATGTAGTCCGCGCCGGCCTCCACCTTGGCTTTCAAGTAGCCCCAGTCGGCCAGTTTGCCGTCGCGGCAGGCGAGGTGGCCCTCTGGGAAGCCGGCGACGCCGATGGAAAAGCCGTTCTGCTCGCGGATAAAGCGGACCAGTTCCGCCGCGAACTCGAAGCCGCCCGCGGGGCGCGCGAAAGCCGCGCCGGCGGGCGGATCGCCGCGGAGGGCGAGGATGTTCCGGCAGTCGAGCTCGCGAATCTGGGCGAGCAACTCGCGCAGTTGCTCGCGGGTGTGGTTGACGCAGGTGAGATGCGCCAGCGCGGGGAGGTGGTGTTCGCGCTGGATGCGGTCCACGAGCAGCAGGGTTTTCTCGCGCGTGCTGCCGCCAGCGCCGTAGGTGACGGAGCAGTAATCCGGTCGGGCGGTCTTAAGTTCAGGCAGGATTCGTTCGAGCAACGCCCGCTCGCCCTCCTCCGTCTTCGGGGGAAAGAACTCGAAGGAAATCACCGGGCGTGCCCCCGCAGGGCGGGCGGAGTAGAGATCACGAATCAAACGCATGAGCGGCGAGTATGCGAGACCGACCGGGAAAAAGCAAAGCGGGGGCGGCCTGTTGGCAGCAGTTCTCAGTTTGACCCCGACCGCCTAAAGGCGGGGCTCCCAACCCCGCTATCCGCTGCCGAAAGCCGTTTGGAGTCCCGGCTTTAGCCGGTTCTGGGCGCGACCCAGGGCCAAAATGAGAACTGCTGGCCTTTTGGCGGACAAGTCGCGACGGCTGGGCTGGCGCGCAGCGGCGCGACGCCTTCCGCGCCCAGTCCAGGCCGGGCCGGCGCGGGCTCGAGGCTCAGCGATTGCCGTAGCGCAGGCCGAAGCCGAACGGGAACTGCGGGTCGTAGTTCGCATCGCCCACGTTGATCGGCACTTGCTGCATCGAGCGCGGCCAGCTCATGGAAAGCTTGCCCTTGGGCGCGTGGCTCCCCAGCAAGACGTCCGCGACGCCATCGCCTTCCGTGCCCGGCAGCCAGGCGGCGACCAGCGCGTCGCAGAGGCCCGCGGCTTCGCCCAGGATCAGTGGCCGGCCCGACAGCAGCACCAGCACAACCGGCACGCCGGCGGCCTTCGCCTGCTTTAGCACCGCAAGATCCTCGGCGGGCAACGCCAGGTCCGCGCGGTCGCCTTTCATCTCGGCATAAGGCTGCTCGCCCAACACCACGACCACCGCATCGGCACCGGTCGCACCCTGGCCGTCCGCGCTGAAAGTCACCTTCGCGCCGGCGGGCACCGCTTTCCGCAGCGCCTCCAGAATGGTCGTGCCGCCTTCGGTCACTTTGCCGGGCTTGCCCTGCCATTCAATGGTCCAGCCACCGCATTGGATGCCGAGGTCGTCCGCCGCCGCGCCCGCGACGTGCAGGCGCTTGAGGTTCTTGGCCAGCGGCAGGGCGTTGCGCTCATTCTTCAACAGCACCAGCGATTCGCGCACGCACTCGCGCGCCACGGCGCGATGCGCGGGGCTGCCGACTTGCGCGGTGAGGGCGGGATCGGCCTTCGGACGGGCGGCTAGATTCAGGTCGAACTTTACGCGCAAGATACGGCGGACGGCGTCGTCCACGCGGGCTTCCGGCACGCGGCCTTCCTTCACGAGCGCCTGGAGGAGTTCGATGAACTCGACGTAGTTGTTGGGTGTGCCAGGGCCGTTGGGGATCATGATCATATCCAGGCCCGCGTTGATGGAATCCGCAATGTCGCTCTGGTAGTCGCCGGGCAACTGATCAATCGCCGCCCAGTCACTTACGAGAAAGCCTTGGAAACCCAGTTCCCCCTTCAACACCTCGGTCAGGAGGTGCTTGTGACCGTGGAGCTTTTGCCCATTCCAACTGTTGTAGGAAACCATGATCGAACCCGCGCCGGCCTTGATCGCCGGCACGTAGGGCGCGACAAACAAGCGCCGGAAGGTGGCTTCGTCGCAGACCGTGTCGCCTTGGTCCTTGCCGTTGAGCGTGCCGCCGTCACCGGCAAAATGCTTGGCGCAGGCGAGGGTGGCGGTGGGACTGGAGAGCCGCGGCGATTGCAAGCCGCGCACGTAGGCCGCGCCCAGCTCACCCACCAGGGCCGGATCTTCGCCGAAGCTTTCATAGGTGCGCCCCCAGCGTTCGTCGCGCGCCACGATGACGCCGGGCGCGAAACTCCATTGGATGCCCGTGCCGGCGATTTCCTCAGCCGTGACGCGACCGGCACGCTCGACGAGGGCGGGATTGCGCGTCGCGCCCAGCGCAATGCTATGCGGGAAAATGACCGCCCCGTTGACGTTGTTGTGGCCATGCACGGCGTCAATGCCGTAGATCAGCGGAATCTTCAGGCGGCTTTTGAGCGCGTAAGATTGGAAGTCTTCGTAGGCGGCGGCCCAGCCTTGGGCGGTGATGTCTTTGGGATCCGAGCCGCCGCCGCTGAGCATCGAGCCGAAGGCGTAGCGGGTGATGTGTTCCTTGTCCTTGAGGCAGGCCATGTCCACCTGCGTCATTTGGCCGACCTTTTCGGCGAGCGTCATCTGCTTGAGCATGGCCTCGGCCTGGCGGCTGGCCGGGCTGTCGGGCTGCTGGAACTGATGGATCGGCTGGGTATGGGCGGCGCAGCCGAAGGCGGCGACGAGCGCGACGGGGAGAAGTCGGGAACCAACGGAGGCAAGCGGTGGGGGAAGTGTCATCGGGATGCGGTGGTTAATTAGAGCGTCGTTAACCGGGTAAGAAAAAATGCTACCGACCCACGTCCGCCGAAGCAATGACCGGTTGGCACGCGATGGGAGGGAGGTTGCCTCCCCAGGCTGCCGGTGCCCGTGAACGCCGGGCGAAGGCAATGGGCCTACGGGGCTGCGGGGACTGTGCAGGTCGGGTGCCGCCGGCTGGCGAAACACCCGCCGACAAACGCCGGGCGGAACCCCGCCTCCATCGGCACGCGCGCCTCCGTCGGCACGCGCGCCGCCTCGGGCCGCTGGTCCCCTTGAATCTCGCTGGCCCCGTCCTTCACCGTGCTGCCCGTCCCGCAGACCGTGCGCATCGCGTGCGTCAGCGAATCCTTTTCTGGCCGGCCGATGCCCACGAAACCGCTGACGAGCATCACGGTCCTGCCCCCGCGTCCGGCGGTCGTGCGGCGAATGCCCACCCGACCCCGGCGCTGGCGCGGCGACTCAAATCTCGATGTGCCCCTTCCATCCCGGATGGGCGGCGAATCCGAAGTGCGGCTCCCTCCGTTGCAGATCAAAAAACTCGCCGCCAGGCGACGTGCAGTCCCCGTGGCGGACTTCAATATCCTCGAAGGATCCCAGACCGAAGTTCCAGGCAGGGTCAAAGGCGAGGTCGAACTGCCGGAGCTTGCGCGGATCGAAACCCATGAGCCGCGTCGTCACCATGTCCACGGCGAAGGGATGGCTGCCCGCGACGAGGCACCCGCATTTGCGGACATCCGGTGCCAGCGGCCCCACGCGATCCCCGCCCCAGATGCCGTCCACGACGCAGAACACCTTGCGTTGGGGCGTCGTGTGCCACTGGCCCGAGGCGTCGGCGAAGAACAGAATCTTCGCGAGGTCCGCGGCCATGCGCCACGCGCTGTCGTTGCCCTGCCAGTTGCCGTTATCCACCATGAGCGTGCCTTGGGAGAGGCGCATGAACGGCTTGAGCGCCGTCCGGTAGCACTTGAGCGCGGCGTGATAAAGGGCATCGCCTCCCTCGGTCTTGCGCGCGAGCAGGTGGTCGTAGGCCCAGCGCTGCGCCTTGACCAGCGCGCCGTCCATCCGGCTCTGGCCGTCGGGCAACTGGTCGCCGCCGGTCTTGGGTGTGCCCAGCCGATAATGGATGAGGTAGTTCTTGTTGGTGTTCATCCCCACCACTCCCTTGAGGTTCAAGGTGACGCCCACCTTTTTGTGGGTCTTCATCTTGGGCACGGATATCACCACATCCGCCGAGAGCATCGTCCGCGACAGGCAGTACTCCTGGGTTTCGCCTTGATGGTGGGAAATGGTCTCCTGGCGGTTGTAGTCCGCGCCATAGTGGTTCTCGTTGGGCAGGCCGTAGAAATGGCTCCGCCGCCCGAGGTTGATGATGACGTTGCCGGCGGGATCCCCGGGCAAGGGCTTCCGGTTGCTGGATACATGCGGCTTCCGGTAGTCAATGACTGCGAAGTCCCGGAAGTCATGGACTTCGATGGGGAACCGGAAGCGGCTCGCGTAGAAAGCCTGGATGGCGTCCAGGCGTTGCGCCCGCATGAGTTCCTCCCAGTCGCAATCCATCTGCGGCACGTCGGCAATGATGATGCGTCCTTTGCCTTGCAGCGCCAGGTAGGCGTAATCCACCAGTGCCCGCAGGAGGGAGGGATGAGTCACCACGGCAAACAAGTCCTGGCCGCTGGCGTTGAAGCTCGTGACGAAGTTGGGCTTCAGCAGCACGGTTTGACCGGGCTGGATGAGCTGGCCGAGGGGATTCCACTCGACGGTGCCCTGACGCTTTGGGTCCAGTCCCAGCGAGACGAACAACTGGCGCAGCAGCGCGTAGGGCGCGTTCGGCGTCGTCGAGACCTCTGGGAAGGGCAGTTCGGCGAAGTGCGTGTCCGGGTGGAACGGCGGCTCCGAGTTATACGCGGGGTCAGTGACCCCATAGGCGACGGCTTGCATGGTCAGCGGTTTCCGCGTTGGAAAGTAGGGCACGGGGCGGACAAGTAAAAATGGCCCGCCGGCGGCAGGAGAATTCCGCGCGGGAATCGGACCAGGCTGCGCAGGTGCCTCCCCTGCCCTTGTTGGGATAGGGAAGGGCCGTCGGGATGGACCGCCCAACCGGGCGACCGTTCGCGGCGTCGTCCCAAGAAGTACAGGGCTGGCAGGCGTTTCTTTTCCAGGCTCGGCCACACGAACAGCCCCAGCGCGTCGCCCCTGCCCCGAGTGAGTTTGGTCGAGGTCATTCAGTGGCACTGACCGGAAGCCTCGGCACTGCGCGGGTCGAGGCGGCTCACGATCCATTTGTATTTTCCGGTGGCACCGCGCGGGATGTCGTCCACCGGACGCGCCACCAGGCGGGTGCGCGTGCCGAGCAGCTTGTACAGCCCTCCCTCCACCTCTTGGAGTTCATGCGCCGCCGCTTCCCGGGTCGCGCCGGGGCGCACCACGTAGTTGATGGTGATGGTGTCCGGGTTTTCCTGGAGGAATTGCAGTTCCTGGATGGCGTGGAGGTGTTTGAGCGGGTAGGTGACGATGGCCGGGGCAATCCACCCGCGATCACGACTGTAGAGATAATCCTCCTGCCGGCCATCCAGGCGGGCGGGGCTGGGTGTGTAGGGTCGGTGACAGGCCGGGCAGGGCGTGTTTTCCACGCCGCCAGCAGCATCGGTCATCCGGTACCGGACGAAGCCGTTGAGGTCGTTGTAAAGATTGGTGCCGCTGATCTCGCCGGTCGTGGCGTCCACCTCGGTCAGCGCGTATTGCGGGAGGACGTGATAGACGCGCCGATGCTCGCACCAGGCGGAGAGGACGGTCGCCTCGGCGCAGCCATAGTGTGCAAAGAGCCGCGACTCCGGGAAGGCCGCCTGAATCTGTTCCAGTTGGAAGTCGTACACCACCTCCGACGCCAGCAGAAAGGCCTGGGGCTGCGGAAAGCGGAAGCCGCTGCGCACCACCTCCCGCGCCAGCAGATACATCGCGCTGGGGTAGCCGTGGAAGAAACGGAGGCCGCGCGAGGTCACCATGTCCGCCATCCGCGGCAGGTTTTCCGCCCGGAGATCGAGGATGGAGAACCGCACCATTCGTTGCTCCGGGAACTCATCATACAGGGCGCCCGCCCGCGTCAGCGCGCGGAATTCCGCCCGGTGGGAGCGCACGGGATCGTAGCCGACGCGCCGCCATTGATGGCAGATGGCGGCCCACTCCCGCTGGCGATAGCCGCGCGGGTGGTGGAATTGCAGCGCGTTGCCGGTGGTGCCCGAAGTGCTGCAGGCGACGGCCTGGCGCGGGTTAAAGTCGCGGGAGCGGATTTCTGCGTAGTTCGCCGCAAACTCCTGCCGCGTCAGCGAGGGCACCAGCGATTGAAACTTGGCCAGCGTGTCCAACTGTTCAATTGGCACCCCGGCCAGCCGACGTGCGTAAAACGGGCTGGTGGCGGCCAGGCGGCGCAGCAGCATCCGCAGCTTGTCGAACTGGAACTCGCGCAGTTGCGTCTCGCTCCAGGCCTCCGATTCCTGCAATAGCGCGTAGTGCTGCCAAAACCCGGAGCCCAGTCGGGGCGACGCCGGGTACAGCGCCATCAACTGGCGGGCCAGTTGCTCGACGCGGGGGTACTGCTTGAGAAAATCGCGCATCATGGCCTCGCGGCGGCGGCCGGTTGCGGGGTACGGGTGGCTGGCATCATCGTGCTCCTGGGTTTTGACATCGGGCGACGGGTTTTCTGGGACGCGATCCTTCAACCGAAGATGCCCGTTTCGAGCAGCGCCAGACAGCAGGCGCAACAAGACCCCGGAGATCGCGGCGTGGCGGGCTTCGCGGCCAGGCGCTCCAGGCGCTCCGCCGTTTGGTCGTTGGGGGTCGCGCGCCCGATCCCCGCCAGCCAGGCGGCCCCCAGCCGCCAGTAGGGCCCGGTGGTGAACGCCTTCAACATGCGCGCCAGTTCCAGCAGGCCATGCTCCTGGATCCGCTTGCGCCAACTCACCAGGTGATTGCGGAAGAACACCCGCGCCGCCTGCTGCCGCCACCACCAGGCGTCGGCGGGAGCCACAGACAGCTCCTGGATCAATTCGCGGAAGCGCTCCGTGCCCGCCGCGTCGAGCAATTGCATGGCGCCGCTCTCGGCGACCGTGTACGGGAGCAACTCCGTGCGGAACTCCCCGGCCGGGCCGCAGGCGCAGCGCAGCGCGGCCCCGATGCGGCTGCCGGCCAGCATGCAGTCCAGGTAGAGGGTGGCATTCCCCAAGGAATAGAAGGCGTGGTTTGCCGCCTGGGAATGGGTGCCCTGCACCACGTGCGGATGGCAGCCCACCACCAGTTGGAAGCCCGCCGACCACAGCGCCCGCGCCGTCTCCACCTGCCGCGGGCTGGGGTAGAACACGTATTCCTCGCCCCAATGCGCGAGAAAGACCGCCAGGTCAGCCTGCTGCCGCGGCCGACTGGAGGTCGCCCAGTTCCAGGCACCAATCGGCCCCAATGCTCGATTGGGGGAGAAATCGCACCCCGCCGCCAGCCCCAGCCGGGTGCCGCAACTGAGGTCCACGCGCGCCGTCAACGGGCCGTCCACCACCGCCACCCCGCGCGCCCCGCACCAGCGGATGAACTCCTGACTGGCCGCGTCGCCCGCGTCGGCGGAGTGGTTGTTGGACAGGTTAAACACGCACCGCCGCCCATGAAACGCCGCCAGCACCCGCTCGAACTCCGCGTAGGTGGCCACCAAGGGATGACTTTTCGCGATGCGAGGGACGCTCGAGTCCGCAACCGCGCACTCGAGATTCATCACGAAGCACTCGATGGTCTGAAACATCTCCGGCACCTGGCACAGGGCGTGGCAGAAAGGGCCGTCCACCCGGCAGTCACCCAGAAAAAGCACCTGACTCTCGGCGGAGGATGGGGGGCGGGCAGGCATTAGGTGGGTTTCCCGCGGGCCTGGAGGTCAGTCTGGATACGGTTGAAAAACTCGACGTGCGCGGCGGCCACGGCTCCCGGGTCGTTCCAGCGGCGCACTTTTTCCCGGCCGGCCGCGCCCATGCGCCGCGCCCGTGCGGGGTCCGCCAGGAGGCATTGCATGCGGTCCGCCAGGGCGTTGGCGTCGTCCACCGGCACGAGGAGTCCGTCCTGGCCTTCGTCAATCATCTCCGGGATGCCCCCCACGCGCGTGCCGATCACCGGCAACCCGACCGCGTGGGCTTCGGTCAGCACGTTGGGTGAGGTGTCCATCCGCGAGGCGATCACGAATGCGCCCGCCCGGTTCATCTCGCGGATGATGCCGTCGGCGTCCAGCGAGCCGGTGAACTCCACCCGCTCCGCCACCCCGAGCGCAGCGGCCAGGGCGACGAGTTTTTCGCGCAGCGGCCCATCGCCCACCAGCGTCAAGCGGGCCGCTGGGTCGGGCACCTGCGCGAACGCTTTCACGATCGTGTCCATCCCCTTGCGGTCGTCCAGACCGCCCACGGACAGGATCCGCCGCTCGAAACGCGGCGCGGCCTGTTCGAGAAACACCTGGCGGAGCGGGTGCGGAATCAGGGCGATGTGCGCCGCCGGCTGTTTGCTCAGCGCCCAATCCCGCGCGAAACGCGTCTCCGCCACCATCCAGGGGATGCGCCGCGCGGCGTCCAGTTCGGCGGCCAGCAGGATGCGGCGGCGCGGCGGCGAGAGTTCCGGCACGAACGGGGTAACGAACTCTGCAATCCCCTGCAGGAAACAGGACACCGGAAACCCGCAGTGCAAGGCGATGTTCGCCATGCCGGTCTCCAAGCCAAACGCATGAATCACGTCCGGTTGAAACCGTCGCATGGCCGCGCGCGCCAGCGGAATCTTCGACCAGAACCGCGTCGGCAAAAGGAATCGTTCCGGCCAGAGCGCGGGCAGGCCCTCGTACTCCACGCCGTCCACCTCCACCAGCGTGTGCTTCAAAACCGCCCGCTGCACGAGGATGACTCGCAATTTGAACCCGCTCAGCCGCGCCAGCGCGGGCAGCAGCGCGACGATCCACGGCGCCGGATGATTTCCCGCGCGATTCCGGGCCCGAATCACCCCGGATGGCAGCACGCCCGCCGCCGGTAGTTGCCCCAGGAAAGCGATCTTCATCGGGAGTGCGGCGCGTGGCGTTTCACCGGCCACCGGGAGTCGCGCACGCGGGCAGCCGAGGACGGCCCCGCGTCGCCGGAAGCGTTGTCCTGCGGGGTGCGTCCGTCGAGCGGCTGGGATCTGCGCCGTGTCACGCAGCCATGCTGAGCCAAGCCAGCGGGTGCCTCAAGGGTTTTGTTCCGCGCGGCGTCTCGGCACAAGGCCACGGCATCAGGATTCGCAGCGAATTTGGGAGCGCGCCCGCCCCGGGCGCAGTTTTCCGCGCCTCCGCGGAAAACTCCGCACGCAGGGGATTTTTCAGCAACTGCTCACCCTGCGCGCATGCCGGAGGCTGGCCGTGAGTCGCCGTTTCTCCGTTTCGCCCACTCTCCCTTCCCTGCCTCCGCCGGAGGGCGGGCGTGCTTCCCAATCGGTCTTAATCTTAATCTTCCTCTTAATCTTAATCTTTCCCGGCCTGTGCCTGGAAGGATTGATCTGCAGGTTAAGATTAAGAAACCGCGCCCCGGGCTTATTTCGATGGCCTTGCCGCTGGCTCTATGCCCCTACCTGCCGCTTGATCGAGGTGCAGAGCGTCTCGCGCCACTTATGTAGCAGGGCGGCGTCGCGGCCTTCGAGCAGCAGCCGGGCTTTGGGCTCGGTGCCGGAGTAGCGCAACAAGACGCGACCGCCCTGGGCGCCAATCTCCGTCTCCGCCTGCGCGAGCAATTGCACCACGCCCTCGAGCTCGGCGAAGGGTTTCTTCTCCCGCACCTGCACGCTGGCGAGCACTTGGGGGAAGCGCGTCCAGCAGCGGGCCATTTCCGAGAGCCGGAGGCTGCGTGCCTTGATGATGCGCAGCACTTGGAGTGCGGACACCAGACCGTCGCCGGTGGTGCTGAAGTCGCGGAAAATGAGGTGCCCGCTTTGCTCGCCGCCGAAGTTGAAGCCGCCGCGCAGCATCTCATCAATCACGTTCTTGTCGCCGACATCCGTGCGCAGCACGCGGCCGCCGGCGGCTTCCACCGCGGCGTCGAGGCCGCGATTGCTCATGACCGTGGCCACCAGCGTATTCTCGGCCAGGGCGCGCTGGGCGATGAGCTCGAGCGCGGTGATGGCCATGATGTCGTCGCCGTCCAGCAGCGCGCCGGTCTCGTCGCACATGACGAGCCGGTCGGCATCGCCGTCGTGGGCGAGGCCGGCGTCGGCGCGAAATTCGCGGACTTTTTCACAGAGGTTTTCCGGGTGGAGTGAACCGCAGTCGCGGTTGATGTTAGTGCCGTCGGGTTGCGCGCCAAAGACGACGACCTCGGCACCCAGTTCGCGGAGCACGCAGGGCGTGGACTTGTAGGCCGCGCCGTGGGCGCAGTCCACGACAATGCGCAAGCCGTCGAGCGTCAGGCCACGCGGGAAGGAGGCCTTGGCGTATTCGATGTAGCGGCCCAGGGCGTCGTCAATGCGCACGGCCTTGCCGATTTCCTGCGCGGTGGGGCGGACGTGCTCGATGTCGCCGCTGAAAACGAGATCCTCGATTTCGCGTTCGATGCGGTCGTCGAGCTTGTAGCCGTCGGCTTGGAAGAACTTGATGCCGTTGTCGGCGTACGGGTTGTGCGAGGCGGTGATGACCAGGCCGGCGTCCGCGCGCAGACTGCGAGTGGCGTAGGCGACACCAGGCGTCGGCAGCGGGCCGATGAACAGCACGTCCACGCCCATCGAGAGGATGCCCGAGGAGATGGCGTTCTCGAGCATGTAGCCGGAGAGGCGCGTGTCCTTGCCGATGACGACTTGGTGGCGCGTGCGGTTGCGGTCTTGGGTGCGCAGGCGCTTGAACACGATGCCGACGGCGCGGCCCAGCTTGAGGGCGGTTTCGGCCGTGACGGGTTCGACGTTGGCGACACCGCGGACGCCGTCGGTGCCGAAGATGCGTTTGGGGGCTTTGTTCATGGGCGGGGCGGGGGCGGAGGGGCAGGCACTTCGATGAGTTCGACGTAATTGGGGCGCACTGACACGGGCGTGACCCCCGGCGGAGTGGAGACGACCACCCGATGCCGCCGCAGGGCGCCCGCCTCCGGGAGGGTGAAGTCCACCACGGGATGGACCTCGCGGGCGAGCAGCCGGTCGAGCGCCTGGGCTTCGCCGCGCACGGTGACGTTGACGCGGTCGGGCGAGACTTTCAACTCCCCCACCTGGCTGGCGGTGGAGAGCACCAACACCGGCAGGTCGAGGAAGGTTTTCTCCCGGTCCTGGGCGAGGGTGTTCCGCACCGTGGCGTAAATCCAGACCGCCACGATCAGGGCGAAGAGCTTCAGAAAGAAGTCTTCGATGAAAAGTTTGCGCAAGAAGGTGGTCATGCGGGCGGTTGCGGAGCGGGGCCAGGCGGCTCGGCGGACGGCGTGGGAACGGTCACCGGGACGGGGCCGAAGCGTTGCCGGGTGTGGTCGCGAATCCATTCGATCCAGCTCCGCGTTCGCAGGCGCGGCACCAACTGGGAGGTAAGGAAGGAGCGGAGATCCTCGACCGTGACGCCGCGCGTCAAGAGCCCTTTGTGCGCGTAGGAAATGGCGCCGTTTTCCTCCGACACCACCACCACGATGGCGTCGGTTTCCTCGCTCAGCCCGATCGCGGCGCGGTGCCGCGTGCCGAGCGACTTGCTCAAGTCCTGCTGCTGCGTGAGCGGGTAGATGCAGGCGGCGTGCGTGATGCGGTCGCCCTTGATGATCACGCCGCCGTCGTGGATCGCGTTGTTGGGAAAGAAAATGGCCTCCAGCATTTCCGGCGTGGCCTCGCAATCCACGACCAGGCCGGACTCCACCGCCTCGCTGAGGCCGACCGTTTGCTCGATGGCGATCAGCGCGCCAATGCGCACCTCGGCGAGCCGCTCGACCGCCTGGATGATGACCTCGATGGCTTCGCGCTGTTCGTGCACCGTGGCGAACATGGGCAGGTGGCCCAGCTCGGCAAACATCTTCCGCAACTCCGGTTGAAACAGCACCAGTACCGCCACCACCAGGATGGCCACCGAGGCCGTGAGAATCCAACGCAAGACCTCCAGTTGCAGCACATAGGTCAGCACCGCCACGGTCATCAACACCACCATGAAGCCGATGAACACCGGCCAGCCGCGCGTGCCGCGCATGAAGCGGAACGCCCAATACAGCCCGAACGCCAGGATCAGGATTTGCAGCAGCGGACGCCACGTCGTCTCGAGCCAGTGCAGCATCATGGCACGCACCTCCGGATGGCCTCGAGCAGGCGGATGGCTTGGACCGTTGCTGCCACGTCGTGAACCCGCACCATCTGCGCGCCCTGATTCACCGCCCAGACCGCCGCCGCCAGCGAACCCGGCAGCCGCTGCTCCGGCGCCGCGCCGGTCGCGGCGCTGATGAAGGACTTGCGCGAAACCCCGACCAGGAGCGGACGCCGGAAGCGGGTCAGCGCTGCCAACGAGGAGAGCGAGGCCAACAATTGTAAGTTGTGCTCCGCCGTCTTGCCGAAACCGATGCCCGGATCCAGCACCACTTGCTCCGCCTTCACCCCTTGGGCGGCCAACCGCTGCAACTGTTCCACGAAATAGCACCCGACCTCCGCCGCCACCTCCGCGTACACCGGTTGCTCCTGCATCGTCGCGGGCGTCCCGCGCATGTGCATGCACACGTAACCGGCCCCCGTCTCCGCCACGAGCGGCCACATCCCCGCGTCGGCGTGGCTCGCGGCGATGTCGTTCACGATGGACGCCCCGGCGGCCAGCGCGGCGTGCGCCACGGTGGTCTTCGCTGTGTCTATTGAGAGCGGCACTTTCACCTCGCCAGCCAGCGCCTCGATCACTGGCAGCACGCGGCGCAGTTCCTCGGCTTCCGCCACCGGCGCTGCGCCCGGCCGGCTGGATTCCCCGCCGATGTCCAAAATGTCCGCCCCTTGCGCCACCAACTCGCGCCCGTGCGCCACCGCTGCGACGCAATCGAAGAACCGCCCGCCGTCCGAAAAGGAATCCGGCGTGACGTTCACGATCCCCATGACCAGCGTGGGCCGGGGAAACGTGAAGCTGAATTGTCGGGCGCGGAAAATCACAGTCGTCTTCAGTAGCTGTCGCCGGTGCGCGAGTTCTGCATCAACTCGATCTCGTAGCCCTCGGGCGCGTCCACGAACGCGAACCCACTGCCGTCGGGCTTGAGCGTTGGGCCGTCGGAGTACTTCAGTCCCAGCTTGGCCAGGTGTTGGCCGAAGCCTTCCAGGCTATCCACCAGAAACGCCAGGTGCGTCAGGTCCGGCTGCACTTGCACCGGGTCGCTCGCCGGGAACGAGCAAATCTCGATGAGTTCCGCGCTCTCCGGCGCTTTGAGAAAAACCAGTTCCGAGCCGCGCGGTGACTTGTGGCGGCGGACTTCCTGGAGCCCCAGCACCTCGGTGTAAAACTGCACCGTGCGGGCCAGGTCGTTCACCCGGTACCGGGTGTGCAGAAGTTTGCGTGCGATCATGGGCGGCATACTAGCGGCCCGCCTCGGACGCGGAAACCGCAAAGCGGCGGAAAAACGAGAAACCGGGGCCAGCCGACGGTCAGGGGAATGGCCGTCAAGAGAATGGGGTCCGAGCAACTGATGTCGCCCATTCCCCTGCCAATCCTTCCCCTGACCTTCGGGCCCCCGGCTGGCAATTCCCCCGAAAAAAAAACCCGCGCGGCGCCCAAGGATTTCCAGGTACCCTGCCTGCGTGGGACAGGCGTCGCGCCGATCTCCA
>Ga0105047_10006728_pt1 | contig 19439 bp, 17 predicted proteins | sample MAT04_FD_78384 | JGI IMG/M metagenome (GOLD analysis project Ga0105047, IMG submission 78384) | Freshwater microbial communities from Lake Fryxell liftoff mats and glacier meltwater in Antarctica - MAT-04 (megahit assembly) | ecosystem: Environmental > Aquatic > Freshwater > Ice > Liftoff...
AAGTCCAGCGTGGTGCACGGGATGACGCGCGCCCGAGGGTTCACCCAGGACGACGCGCACATCTACGCCACGCGCGAGCAGATGCGCGACGAGCTCACCCGCCTGCTGGAGTTCGTGCTGGCCCTGCTCAAGGACTACGGCCTGGACGACTTCTACCTCGAGCTGTCCACCCGCAACCCGGAGAAGTCCGTCGGCTCCCAGGACGCCTGGGACGAGGCCACCGACACGCTGCGCGAGGTCGCGACGGCCTCCGGGCTCGAGCTCGTCCCCGACCCGGGCGGTGCGGCCTTCTACGGCCCGAAGATCTCCGTCCAGGCCAAGGACGCGATCGGGCGCACCTGGCAGATGTCGACCATCCAGCTCGACTTCAACCTGCCGGAGCGCTTCGAGCTCGAGTACACCGCCCCGGACGGCTCGCGCCAGCGCCCGGTAATGATCCACCGTGCCCTCTTCGGCTCCATCGAGCGGTTCTTCGCGGTGCTCACCGAGCACTACGCGGGAGCGTTCCCGGCGTGGCTGGCCCCCGTCCAGGTGATAGCGGTGCCCGTCGCCGAGCCGTTCAACGACTACCTCCAGGCCGTCGTCGAACGGCTGCGCGGCCACGGCATCCGCGCCGAGCTCGACTCCTCGGACGACCGGTTCGGCAAGAAGATCCGCACGGCCAGCACCCAGAAGGTGCCGTTCGTCCTCATCGCCGGCGGCGAGGACGTGGAGGCGGGGGCGGTCTCCTTCCGCTACCGCGACGGGACGCAGGACAACGCGGTCCCGGTGGACGACGCCGTCGAACGGATCCTCGCTGCGGTCCGCGACCGGGTCCAGGTCTGAGATGACGGCCGACCAGAGCGGCGGGGCCGAGCCCCCGAGCCTCGAGGCGACCGAGCTCGCCGGCGAGGCCGACGGCTACGAGCGCCTGTGGACGCCGCACCGGATGGCCTACATCCGGGGCAAGGACAAGCCCGACGGCCCCGACGTCGCGCAGTGCCCGTTCTGCCGCGTGCCGTCCGTCCCGGACGTGGAGGGGCTGATCGTCGCGCGCGGCGAGCTGGCGTTCGTGCTGCTCAACCTCTACCCCTACAACTCCGGGCACCTCATGGTGGTCCCCTACCGCCACGTCGCTGACTACACCGAGCTCGACCCGGCCGAGACGGCGGAGGTCGCGTCGCTGACCCAGACGGCCATCGCCGTGCTGCGCGCGGTCATGGCACCTCAGGGGTTCAACCTCGGGATGAACCAGGGCGCGGTGGCCGGTGCGGGGATCGCTGCGCACCTGCACCAGCACGTGGTGCCACGCTGGGGTGGGGACGCGAACTTCCTGCCGATCGTCGCGCGGACGAAAGCGCTGCCGGAGATGCTCGCCGACACCCGCTCTCGACTGGCGGCGGCATGGCCCGCCACGGGGCGGTGAGGCGACCGTGCTGAGCCGTCTGCGGTCCGTCAGCGCCCGTACGCTGACCCCGCTCGCCCGATTCCTGCTCGCGCGAGGCCTGTCGCCGGACGCCGTGACGATCGCCGGCACCGCCGGGGTGGTCGTTGCATCGCTGTGGCTGCTGCCGACCGGGCACCTGCTCGCCGCGGCCCTGGTCATCGGCCTGCTGGCGCTCACCGATCTGCTCGACGGGCTGATGGCTCGCACCGCCGGTCGCAGCGGGCCCTGGGGTGCCTTCCTCGACTCGACGCTCGACCGGGTCGGCGACGCCGCGATCTTCTCCGGCCTCGTCGTGTACCTCGCGCGCACGGGCGACGACGTCGGCGCCGTCCTCGCCCTGGCGTGTCTGGCGCTCGGCGCGATCGTCCCCTACGCCCGGGCGCGCGCCGAGGGGCTGGGGATGACGGCGTCCGTCGGCATCGCCGAGCGGGCCGATCGGCTCGTCGCCGTCCTCGTCGCCACCGGGCTGGTGGGCGCGGGTCTGCCGCCGGTCGTGCTCACCGTGGTCCTGGGCCTGCTCGCCGTCGCCAGCGCGGTCACCGTGGTCCAACGGATGGCCACCGTGCGGCGTCAGTCCATCGCCCGGGCGTCGGAGGATGGGTCGTGAACCCGCGCTCCAGGGTGCTCCTGCTCGGGTGGCGGCTCGCGGGCCGCCTGCCGCAGGGCGTCGTCTTCGCGGTCATGGACGTGGCGGCGACGGGGGCGTGGCTCGCCCGCGGCTCCGGGGTCCGACAGCTCGAGACGAACCTGCACCGGGTCGTTCCGCTGGCCCACGAGCGTGAGATCCGCCGGCTCAGCCGGGAGAACATGCGCCGGTACCTGCGGTACTACGGCGAGACGTTCATGCTCGGCCGGGTGAGCCCCGAGCAGCTGCTCGCGCTGGTCCGTCCGGAAGGCGATCAGGACGTCCGCGACGCGATCGACGAGGAGCACTCCGCGCTGCTCGCTCTGGGGCACCAGGGCAACTACGACCTTGCCGGCTGGTGGGCGACCGCTCACATCGCACCAGTGACGACCGTCGCGGAACGGCTCGAACCGCCGGAGGTCTTCGAGGAGTTCGTCGCCCTGCGGGAGCACAACGGGCTGACCATCATCCCGCTCGACGACGGGCGGGACGTGTTCCGCAACCTGCTGCGCGCGGTCAAGGGCGGCGGTGCCCTCGTGCCCCTCCTGGCGGACCGCGACCTGACCTCCCGGGGGATCGAGGTCGACATGTTCGGTCACCGGGCCAGGGTGGCGGCCGGGCCGGCGGCACTGGCCGTCTCGACCCGCACGGCGCTGTTCGCCACGATGATCCGCCACGAGCGCCTGCACGGGGCGGCCAGACGGGCGGCCGGGTCGCGATGGGGGATCGTGCTGTCGTTCGTGCGCGTGCCGCCGGTCGACCCCACGCTGCCGCGTTCCCAGCAGGTCACCGCGCTGACCCAGGGCTGGGTCGACGTGCTGGCCGCCGACATCCGGGCGCACCCGGCGGACTGGCACATGCTGCAGAAGGTGTTCGTCGCCGACCTCGACCCGGAGCGAGCGGCACGGGCCGCCGCCAGGACCGGGGCGGCACCCGGTGCGTGAGCCGTTGCGGATCGGCCTGGTCTGCCCGTACTCGTTCGACGTCCCCGGGGGCGTGCAGTTCCACGTCCGCGACCTCGCCGAGGCGCTCATCGCCCTCGGTCACGACGTCTCGGTGCTCGCTCCGGCCGACGACGACACACCCCTGCCCGACTACTTCGTCCCGGCCGGCCGGGCGATCCCCGTCCGCTACAACGGCTCGGTCGCCCGGATGACCTTCGGCCCGGTCAGTGCCCGGCGGGTGCGCAGGTGGCTGGCGGCCGGTGACTTCGACATCCTGCACCTGCACGAGCCGGTCACCCCCAGCCTGGGCATGCTCGCCCTGTGGATCGCGTCGGGCCCGATCGTTGCGACGTTCCACACAGCGTTGCTGCGCTCCCGAGCACTGCAGGTCGCCTACCCGATGGTCCGTCCCTCGCTGGAGAAGATCGCGGCCCGGATCGCCGTCTCGGAGGACGCCCGCCGCACCCTGGTCGAGCACCTGGGCGGCGACGCCGTCGTCATCCCCAACGGGGTCTACGTCGACACGTTCGCCGCCGCCGGCCGTGACGGGCGCTGGACCGGGACGCCGCAGGCACCGACCGTCGCGTTCCTCGGTCGGCTGGACGAGCCGCGCAAGGGCCTGCCGGTGCTCACCGCCGCGATCCCCGCCGTGCTCGCTGTCCACCCCGGTGCCCGCTTCCTCGTCGCCGGCCACGGCGAGGCCGGCGAGGCCGAGGCGACGGCGGCCCTGGGAGGGCTCGCCTCGTCGGTGGAGTTCCTCGGCGGGATCAGCGACGAGGACAAGGCGCGGCTGCTGTCCTCCGCCGACGTCTACTGCGCGCCGCACACCGGAGGGGAGAGCTTCGGCATCGTGCTCGTCGAGGCGATGAGCGCCGGGTCCACGGTCGTGGCCAGCGACCTCGGGGCGTTCCGCCGTGTCCTGGACGAGGGCGAGGCGGGCATCCTGTTCCGCAACGGGGACGCTGCGGACCTTGCGGCAACGCTCAACCGGGTGCTGGGTGACCCGGAGCTGCGCCGCAGAACTGCCGACCGAGCCCGCGCCGTGGTCCGGCGCTACGACTGGTCGACGGTGACCGCACGGGTCCTGACGGTCTACGAGATGGTGCTGGCGGGCACCTCGCCGCGGGTGCGCGTCGGTCAGGACCCGTCGTCCCTGCGCCTGGCCCCGGTCGACGAGGACGGGTCATGACCTGGTCAGAGCTCACGGTGACGATCTCCGCGCTGCTGCTGCTGCTCGGCTGGTTCGTCTGGGTCGCTGCGAACCGCCTGGACCGGCTGCACCGCAAGGTGGCCACCTCCTGGACCTCCTTGGACGACCAGCTCGTCCGGCGGGCGTCGGCCGCGGCCGAGCTGGCCTCCGGCGGCCTGCTCGACCCGGTGAGCTCGGTCCTCGTCGCCGAGGCCGCATGGGAGGCGTTGTCGGCGCGCGGGCCGCAGCCCCCCCCGACGCCGGACGGCTCGGCGGTTCAGCTCGGCCCTGTCGACGCCGCCTTCACCGGCGGCGCGGTCCGCGACATGGCCGAGAGCGAGCTGTCCCAGACCGTCCGGGTCGCGCTGTCCGACCCGGCGGAGGTCGCGGCTCTGCGCGCCGTCCCGGCCGGTGACGAGCTCATCGAAGCACTGGCGGCAGCGTGGTACCGGGTGCAGCTGTCCCGGCGGTTCCACAACGAGGCGGTGGCCCAGACCCAGCGCGTGCGCCGCAAGTGGCTGGTCCGGCTGCTGAGGCTGGCCGGGCACGCCCCGATGCCCCAGACGGCCGAGATCGACGACGGCTGGCCCGAGGCGTTCGGCCCGGCAGGCGGGCGCTGAGTCCTCCACCGCCCCCGGCGGGCAGCGAGGGCGTTCACCCTCGCGGTCTAGGATGGTCGGTGCCCCCGCGAGGACGATGCGGCTCCCCACCCCTGAAGGAACACTGACGTGACCAACGACACGAGCTCGACCGTCATCGGCACCGCCAAGGTCAAGCGCGGGATGGCCGAGATGCTCAAGGGTGGTGTGATCATGGACGTGGTCACCGCCGAGCAGGCGACGATCGCCGAGGACGCCGGTGCCGTCGCGGTCATGGCCCTCGAGCGGGTGCCCGCCGACATCCGCGCCCAGGGCGGCGTGGCCCGGATGAGCGACCCCGACCTCATCGACGGGATCATCGAGGCGGTGTCGATCCCGGTGATGGCCAAGGCCCGGATCGGGCACTTCGTCGAGGCGCAGGTGCTCCAGTCCCTCGGGGTCGACTACATCGACGAGTCCGAGGTCCTCACCCCGGCCGACTACGCGCACCACATCGACAAGTGGGCCTTCACCGTGCCATTCGTCTGCGGCGCGACGAACCTCGGCGAGGCGCTGCGCCGGATCACCGAGGGCGCGGCGATGATCCGCTCCAAGGGGGAGGCCGGGACCGGGGACGTGTCGAACGCCACGACCCACATGCGTCAGATCCGCGACCAGATCCGGCGGCTGTCCTCGCTGCCGCCCGACGAGCTGTTCCTCGCGGCCAAGGAGCTCGCGGCGCCGTACGACCTCGTCGCCGAGGTCGCCCGAACCGGAGCCCTTCCGGTCGTGCTGTTCACCGCCGGCGGCATCGCCACGCCGGCCGACGCCGCGATGATGATGCAGCTGGGCGCCCAGGGCGTGTTCGTCGGTTCGGGCATCTTCAAGTCCGGAAACCCGGCCGAGCGCGCCGCGGCGATCGTCAAGGCGACGACCTTCTTCGACGACCCCGACGTCATCGCCCGGGTCTCGCGCGGGCTCGGCGAGGCCATGGTCGGCATCAACGTCGAGGACGTCCCCGAGCCGCACCGGCTGGCCGAGCGCGGCTGGTGACGTCCCGCCCGCCGTTCATCGGCCCGGACTGGGTGCTCGGGCCGGACGGGCGGTGGTTCCGCAGGGGCGCCCGCGTCGTGCTGCTCGACGCCGAGGACCGCGTCCTGCTGCTTCGGGCGCACGATGTCGACGACCCTGCCCACCAGTGGTGGTTCACCGTCGGCGGTGGGGTCGACGGCTCGGAGGACGACCGGGACGCTGCGCTGCGTGAGGCGGTCGAGGAGGTCGGCATCGACCTGCGCCGGGCGGACCTCGTCGGCCCGGTGCTCACCAGGGCCGCGGTCTTCACCTTCGCCCGGGTCGCCTGCCGGCAGGACGAGACGTTCTTCCTCGCCCGGGTCGAGCGGCACGACGACCCCGGCGCGGACCGCTCGGCGTGGACGGCGATCGAGCACGAGACCGTCGACGAGGTGCGCTGGTTCACCGTCGAGGAGCTGGCGGCCGTGCGGATCGCGGTTTACCCGGAGGGCCTGGCCGGCCTCGTGCGTGGTTGGATCGGCGGCTGGGACGGCTCCGCACCGCACATCGACGCCACCTGAGCCGCCCCGCAGTGATGACGGGCGGCTCAGGCGCGGCGGTCGGACCAGGCCAGCCTTGCGCTGCCGCTCCAGCACGCGCCAGAGCATGGGCGTGAAGATCAGCTGCATCGCCAGGTCCATCTTGCCGCCGGGGACCACGAGGGTGTCCCGCGGATCGAGGACCTCGAGAGACGGGTCGCCGAGCCTGGCCTCGATGAGCATGTTCGTCCCGCGGATCGAGGACCTCGAGGCCACGATCACGCCACGCACGAAGGTGCTGCTGGTCTGCTCGCCGAACAACCCACCGGCGCCGTCCAACCCGCGTCGGTGCTCGAGGCGGTCGTCGCCCTCGCCCGGCGGCACGACCTGTGGGTCTTCTCCGACGAGTGCCACGGGGCGATCACCTACGACGCTGCCCACGTCATCCGGCGCAGGTAGACACCGACGGCCGCGTGCTGACGTTCTTCTCGTTCTCCAAGACCTACGCGATGACCGGCTGGCGGCTGGACGACGTCGTCAGCCCGGACCCATCGCTCACCGACCTCCTCGCCCGGGTGGCCGAGGCCACCGTCGGGTGCCCGTCCTCGGTGAGCCAGCGAGCCGCCCGCGCGGCACCCAGGAGCCCGTCACCAGCGGGGTCGCCTCCTACCGGGCGCGACGGCGGACGATGCGGTCGCCCTGCTCGCGGCGGCCGGGGTGCCGTGCTCGGCGTCGAGCCGCGCTGCGAGCTCGCGCCACGCGCCGCCGTCGGGACCGACCGCACGGCCGGCCGTTCCGGGGTCGATCGGCGGCACGGACAGGTCCATGGGCCGAGGATACGGGCCCAGTAGGATCGCCCGTCGTGACCCCCACCATCGGAGTGCTGGCCCTGCAGGGCGACGTGCGCGAGCACCTGGCGGCGCTGGACGCTGCGGGCGCCACCGCCGTGCCGGTGCGCCGGCCGGCCGAGCTCTCCCGCGTCGACGGGATCGTCTTGCCCGGCGGGGAGTCCACGACCATCGACAAGCTGCTGCGGATCTTCGAGCTCTTCGACCCGCTGCGGGCGGCGATCCGCGCCGGCCTCCCCACCTATGGCTCGTGCGCCGGGATGATCCTGCTCGCAGACCGGATCACCGGCGGCACCAACGACCAGCAGACGCTCGGCGGGCTGGACATCACCGTGCGGCGCAACGCCTTCGGGCGCCAGGTCGACTCGTTCGAGACGGACCTGGTGGTGCACGGCGTCGCCGACAGCCACGTGAACCCCGTGCACGCGGTCTTCATCCGCGCCCCATGGGTCGAGGAGGTCGGCCCCGGGGTGCGGGTGCTGGCCCGGGTGGAGTCAGGGCAGGCCGCCGGTAGGATCGTTGCGGTGCGCGAGCGCGACGTCCTGGCCACGTCCTTCCACCCGGAGATCTCCGGCGACCTGCGCCTGCACCGACTGTTCGTCCAGATCGTCACCGAGCGCGGCTGAGGGGTTTCGCAACATGTCCGGTCACTCCAAGTGGGCCACGACCAAGCACAAGAAAGCCGTGGTCGACGCCAAGCGCAGCAAGCTGTTCGCCAAGCTCATCAAGAACATCGAGGTCGCGGCGCGGATGGGTGGCGCCGACCTCGCCGGCAACCCGACGCTGTTCGACGCGGTGCAGAAGGCCAAGAAGTCCTCGGTGCCGATCGACAACATCAACCGTGCGGTCAAGCGCGGCTCCGGCCAGGAGGCCGGCGGCGCCGACTACCAGACGATCATGTACGAGGGCTACGGCCCCGGCGGTGTGGCCGTGCTCGTCGAGTGCCTCACCGACAACCGCAACCGGGCCGCATCGGACGTGCGGGTGGCGTTCACCCGCAACGGCGGATCGCTGGCCGACCCGGGTTCGGTCGCCTACCTGTTCTCGCGGCGCGGCGTCGTCATCGTGCCCAAGACGGACAGCCTCACCGAGGACGACGTCCTCGCTGCCGTCCTGGAGGCCGGTGCCGAGGAGGTCAACGACCTCGGTGAGGCGTTCGAGGTGATGAGCGAGGCCACCGACGTCGTGGCGGTCCGCACCGCCCTGCAGGACGCCGGTATCGACTACGACTCCGCCGAGGCCCAGTTCGTCCCGGCCGTGCAGGTCGAGGTCGATGTCGACGGGGCCCGCCGAATCCTCAAGCTCATCGATGCCCTGGAGGACAGCGACGACGTCCAGGACGTCTTCGCCAACTTCGACGCCTCCGACGAGGTCATGGCAGAGCTCGAGGACGAGTAGCGACCGCGTCGGGTGCTCTCGGTGAGGTCGACCCCCTCGAGTGGAGCGATCCGTCAACGACAGCACCTCGTGTGGAGCGATCCGTCACCCGGACACCCTCGAGTGGAGCAATCCGTCACCCGGACACCCTCGAGTGGAGCGATCCGTCGACGTTCCGCTCCACATCCGGGCACAGGGTTGCAGAACGCTCCACATCTCCCGTCGGCTGGGTGCACAAGGCTCCACATCCGGGCGCGTCAGGGGCACACGTCAGCCGGGTCAGGGGCACACGTCGGCCGCGTCAGGGGCACACGTCGGCCGCGGTGCCCGGGGTGGGCTGCGAGGGATCGGGCGCGCGGGCTGTGAGACTGGGGTCGTGCGCGTGCTCGGTGTGGACCCAGGGCTGACCCGGTGCGGGTTGGGGGTCGTCGACGCGCTGCCCGGTCGACGGGTTCGGCTGGTCGCCGTGGGTGTGGCCCGGTCCGCCCCGCAGGACGACATCGCGGTGCGGCTGGTCCGGATCGCCGCCGAGGTCGAGGCGTGGCTCGACGAGCACGAGCCCGACGCCGTGGCCATCGAGCGGGTGTTCGCCCAGCACAACGTGCGCACCGTCATGGGCACGGCGCAGGTCTCCGGCGTCATCATGGTCGCCGCTGCCCGCCGCGGGCTGCCCGTCGCCCTGCACACGCCCTCCGAGGTCAAGGCCGCCGTCACCGGTCACGGGCGGGCGCCCAAGGACCAGGTCGGCCAGATGGTCGCGCGGATCCTCGGCCTTGCCGAGCCGCCGTCACCCGCCGATGCCGCCGACGCCCTCGCGCTGGCCATCTGCCACCTGTGGCGACCCACGGTGCCGACGTCCGCCCCACCCGGAACGGCGACGGTGACGTCGACGCGTGGGGCCTCTGCCGGCACGGCCAACGCCGGCTGGCCCGGGCCTGCCACCGCCGGCCGAGGCACGGCCGCCACGCCGGCCCAGCAGGCGTGGGCACGGGCCGAGGTGGCGGCGCGCCGCGCCCCTCGGTGACCCCGACGCTTGTTAGCGTTGGTCCCGGTCGTACAGGTGTTCGGTGCGCTGCGGCGCGAGTGGTTCGAGGAGGCGGCAGGTGATCGCGTCACTGCGCGGGCGGGTGCTCGGGGTTCGGCTCGACGCCGTCGTGGTCGACGTCGGCGGCGTCGGTCTGCGGGTGCACGCCACCCCGACCACCCTGGCCGGGCTGCGGGTGGGGGAGGAGGCCCAGCTGGCCACCTCACTGCTGGTGCGCGAGGACTCCCTGACGCTGTTCGGGTTCGCCGATGCCGACGAGCGCGACGTGTTCGAGACGGTCCAGACCGTCAGCGGGATCGGCCCGCGCCTGGCGCTGGCGATGCTGGCGGTCCACCCGCCGGACACCCTGCGCCGCGCCGTCGCCACCGAGGATCTCGCCGCGCTGCAGCGGGTGCCGGGGATCGGCCGCAAGGGTGCCCAGCGCCTCGTGCTCGAGCTCGCCGACCGGCTCGGTCCGGCCGCGCCGGCCGCGCCCGCGACGCCGACTTCCGCCGACCGCCGCGCCGAGGTCGTCGACGCGCTGGTCGGCCTGGGCTGGAACCTCAAGGCCGCGCAGGACGCCGTCGCGACGGTCGTCCCGGCGACCGAGCCCGTCGAGGATGTCGCCGCGGTGCTCCGCGGGGCGCTGCGGACGCTCGGCGGGCACCGTGGCTGACGAGGACCGCGACGAGGTCACCACGGAGCGGATCGTCGCACCGGGAGCCGAGGACCTGGAGCGCGCCGCCGAGGCCGCGCTACGCCCCCGCAGGCTCAGCGAGTTCGTCGGGCAACGGGTGGTCAGGGACCAGCTCGAGCTGGTGCTGCACGCCGCGATGGGACGGGGCCGTGCGCCGGACCACGTGCTGCTGTCCGGGCCGCCTGGGCTCGGCAAGACCACCCTCGCCATGATCATCGCCGCCGAGCTCGGCACGTCGATGCGGATCACCTCAGGCCCGGCGATCCAGCACGCCGGTGACCTCGCCGCGGTGCTCTCCTCGCTCGACGAGGGCGAGGTCCTCTTCCTCGACGAGATCCACCGTCTCGCCCGGCCGGCCGAGGAGCTGCTCTACGTCGCGATGGAGGACTTCCGGGTCGATGTCGTCGTCGGCAAGGGCGCGGGGGCCAACGCGATCGGGCTGAGCTTGCCGCCCTTCACGGTCGTCGGCGCCACGACGCGGGCCGGGCTGCTGCCGGCCCCGTTGCGCGACCGGTTCGGCTTCACCGGCCACCTCGACTTCTACGACCACGGCGAGCTGCGCCAGGTGCTGTCCCGCTCGGCCGGCCTGCTCGGCGTCGACCTGCACGGCGACGCGGCCGCCGAGATCGCCTCGCGGTCGCGCGGGACACCGCGGATCGCCAACCGCCTGCTGCGCCGCGTTCGGGACTGGGCGCAGGTCCGCGGCGACGGCACGCTGCACCTGGCTGCCGCGCGCGCCGCCCTGGCGGTCTACGAGGTCGACGACCTCGGACTGGACCGGCTCGACCGTGCCGTCCTCACCGCGCTGTGCTCACGATTCGCCGGCGGGCCCGTCGGGCTGACCACCCTCGCGGTGGCCGTCGGCGAGGAGCCGGAGACCGTCGAGACCGTCGCCGAGCCCTTTCTCGTCCGCGAGGGGCTCATGGGTCGGACCCCGCGAGGTCGGGTCGCGACGCCGCGAGCCTGGGTCCACCTCGGCCTCGTCGCACCGGCGTCGGCCGAGACACTGTTCGGCTGAGCGCGGCAGCCCGGGCGGAACCGCCGCGAGGTCGCGTCCGTTAGGGCGGTGGCGTGCCAGTCGCCTAGACTTCGCGCGGTCCCACACAGACAGGACGTGAGCAGACCTCATGGAAATCTTCATCATCATGGGCTTGGCCGTCGGCGCGATGTGGCTCATGACGAGCCGCACCCGCAAGCAGCAGAAGTCCGCTGCCGACTTCCGGGCGAGCCTCGGCCCCGGCCAGGAGGTCATGACCGGTTCGGGCATGTTCGGCACCATCGTGGCGGTCGAGGACGACGTCATCACGCTGGAGACCTCGCCCGGGGTCACCACGCGATGGCTGCGTCCGGCCATCGCCAAGCTGGTCGAGCCCCCCGTGGTCGCGGACGGCGGTGACGACGACGAGGACGAGTACGACGAGGACGAGTACGACGACGAGTACGACGAGTACGACGACGAGACCGACGTCGACGACGAGGACGACGTGGTGGACGAGACCGACGAGGAGCTCGACGCGGTCGTCGACACCGAGGACGCGTCGATCGACGAGGTCCAGATCCCGGACGACGCCTCGAGCCTGACCACCGATCCCGGCGAGGACGAGGGCCCGCGACGCTGACCGCCGGCCCATCCGGGCGCCGTACGGACCGCCGGCCACAGGGCCGGCAGTCGACCGAATCACGAGAGAGACGAACCGTTGGCCACACCGACCCGCCGAGTCCGGCCCGTGCGCACCCTGGTGACGCTGGCCGTCCTGGTCACCGCGCTGCTGGGCACCCTGCTCATCGGGACGAGGTTCTCGGACGCCTCGCTGACCCCGAAGCTTGCCCTCGACCTCGAGGGCGGGACGCAGGTCATCCTGCGCCCGGTCGCCCAGGACGGTGAGCAGGTCACCGCCGAGGCGATCGCCCAGGCGATCGACATCATCCGCCAACGCGTCGACGCCTCGGGCGTCGCCGAGGCGGAGATCACGAGCCAGGGTGGGTCGAGCGGTGGGACCAACATCGTCGTCTCCCTGCCCGGAGAGCCCGACCAGGCGACTCTCGACCTCGTTCGGGAGTCCGCCCAGATGCTCTTCCGCCCGGTTCTGACCTACAACACGCCGGGCGTCACCGAGCCGACGACGGCGATCGCCGACCTGGCCGACCCGGCCGACGCGAGCGACCTCGCCTGGCTGACGCAGGACGTCCTGGACACCTTCGCGGCCCTCGACTGCACGGACCCGGCGAACCTCACCGGTGGCTCGTCCGCCTCAGGCGCCCAGGACGCACCGATCTCCGCCTGCGACCAGCAGGGTGCGTTCAAGTACGTGCTCGGCCCGGTGGAGATCCTCGGCAACGACATCGACTCGGCCAGCTCGGGCCTCAGGGTCGGCCCGACCGGTGCGCTCACCAACGAGTGGGTGACCAACATCACCTTCACCTCCGCCGGCACGAGCGCGTTCCGTGACGTCACGACGCGGCTGCTCGCCCTGGAGTCTCCGCGCAACCAGTTCGCGATGGTGCTCGACGGCCTGGTCATCTCGGCCCCGGCGGTCAACAACGTCATCAGCGACGGTCGGGCGGAGATCTCCGGCACCTTCACGCGCGAGTCCGCCGCCCTGCTGGCCCAGCAGCTGAACTTCGGCGCCCTGCCGCTGACCTTCGAGGTGCAGAGCGAGCAGCAGATCTCGGCGACCCTCGGCTCCGAACAGCTCCAGAAGGGGCTGCTCGCCGGGCTCGTGGGGCTCATCCTCGTAGCGCTCTACTCGCTGGTGCAGTACCGGGCGCTCGGCTTCGTGACGATCGCGTCCCTCGTCGTCGCGGGCGTCATCACCTACGGGCTCATCACGCTGCTGTCCTGGACCCAGGGCTACCGGCTCAGCCTTCCCGGCGTCGCGGGCATCATCGTGGCGATCGGCATCACGGCCGACTCGTTCATCGTCTACTTCGAACGGGTCCGGGACGAGCTGCGTGACGGCCGGAGCCTGCCGGCAGCGGTGGAGGAGGGCTGGCGGCGGGCGCGGCGCACGATCCTGGCGTCCGACGCGGTCAACTTCCTTGCCGCGATCGTGCTCTACTTCCTCGCGGTCGGTGGCGTGCGCGGATTCGCCTTCACCCTCGGCCTGACGACCCTCGTCGACCTCGTCGTCGTCATGCTCTTCACCCACCCCCTGCTCATCGTGCTGGCACGCACGAGGTTCTTCGGTGAAGGCCATCGCCTCTCCGGGCTCGACCCCGAGGCCCTGGGTGCCCGGTCGCGGTACGTCGGCCGCGGGAAGGTGGTACCCGCGGGCTCGAGGGCCTTCCCCGGGCCAGGCGGTCCACCGGACGAGACATCCGGGGACGACGGCGCACCGTTGGTGTCCGACGACGCCGACCCGCGCCGGCTGACCATCGCCGAACGGCGCGCAGCCCAGCAGCGCGCGTCCCAGGCCACCGTTGATCGGAAGGACGTCTGATGGCCGCCTCGCGAATGTCGCAGTGGGGCAACGACCTCTACACCGGCAGGCGGTCCTATGCCATCGTCGGACACCGGCGGCGCTGGTACACGGTGTCGGCCGCGCTGCTCCTCGTGTCCGTCACACTGCTCCTGGTGCGCGGGCTCACCCCGAGCATCGACTTCAGCGGTGGCGCGGAGTTCACCTTGTCCGGGGTCAGCGACACCGCCCAGCAGCCGGCGGTCGATGCCGTCGCGGCGATCGCCCCCGACTCCGTCCCGCGGGTCAGCGTCGTGGGCACCTCGTCGTTGCAGGTGCGGACCGGGACGCTGGACGACGCCCAGGTGCGTGCCACCGCCGAGGCCCTTGCGGCCGCCTACGGCATCCCCGTCGCGGACGTCTCATCATCCTTCATCGGCCCCAACTGGGGCGCCGACGTCACCAGCAAGGCACTGCGCGGCCTGGTCGTCTTCCTCGTCCTGGTGACCATCATCATGGCCGTGTACTTCCGCGCCTGGCGGATGGCGGTCGCGGCGCTGGTCGCCCTGCTGCACGACCTCGTCATCACCGTGGGGCTGTACGCCGGCGTCGGCTGGGAGGTCAGCCCCGCGACGGTCATCGGGTTCCTCACCATCCTCGGGTACTCGATCTACGACACCGTCGTCGTGTTCGACAAGGTCAGGGAGAACACGGCCAAGGTCCTGGAGCAGAAGCGCTACACCAACGCCGAGCTGTCCAACCTCGCGGTCAACCAGACCCTCGTGCGGTCGATCAACACCTCCGTCGTCGCGCTGCTGCCGGTCTCCGGCATCCTGTTCATCGGTGCCTTCCTGCTCGGGGCCGGGACGCTGCGCGACATCGCTCTGGCGCTGTTCATCGGCATGATCGTCGGGACGTTCTCCTCGATCTACATCGCCACCCCGGTCGCCGTGACGTTGCGCGCACGCGAGCCGGCGATCAAGGCGCACACCGCGATGGTTCTGGCGGCGCGCACGGCGGACACCGGCAGCGCCGGCATCCCCGTCGAGCACGTCCGGGTCGGCGCCAACGTGCCGGGCGTGCACCTGGGCGCGGCGGCCCAGCCCAAGCGACGCAAGCCCCCCCGGCCGACCGGGCGCAAGCCGTGAGCACGTCCCTGGTGCAGCGCGCCGCCGGCTTCATCCAGGACGTGCCCGACTACCCGACACCCGGGGTGGTGTTCAAGGACATCACCCCGCTGCTCGCCAACGGCCCGATGTTCGCCGAGGTGGTCGCGCACCTGGCAGCCCTGGCCCCGCCCGTCGACGTCGTCGTCGGGATGGAGGCTCGAGGGTTCATCCTCGGGGCCCCGGTCGCGATCGCCCTGGGTGCGGGCTTCGTCCCCGTGCGCAAGGAGGGCAAGCTGCCCCGCCGCACCCTGGCCGGCGCCTACGACCTCGAGTACGGCAGCGCCGTGCTCGAGGTCCACGCCGACACCCTCGCCCGCGGAGCACGCGTGCTCATCGTCGACGACGTCCTGGCGACCGGAGGCACGGCCGCGGCGACGGTCGAGCTGCTCGAGCGCGCCGGCGCCGTGGTCGTCGGGCTGTCCTTCCTCATGGAGCTGACCTTCCTCGAGGGGCGCACACGGCTGGCCGCTCGCACCGTGGACACGTTGCTCACCTACTGACCAGGCACTGGTCCGGCGACCATCCGTCGCCGGGGGCAGGCGCGTGGCGAGGTCAGTAGACTCGTCCCATCGGGTCGGGGAGGGGTGAGCGGGTGAGCGAGGAGAAGGTCGCCGCGCCGTCCGCCACCGCGCCGCCACCGCCGACCGACGAGGACCGTCGTCGCGAGCTCACCACGCCCGCCTCGATCAGGCAGGGGACCGGTCCGGTCCCGGTCGTGGCCGGTGAGCCACCGGCCTCGGGCAGCAAGGTCCGATCGCGGCTCGTCCGGTTCGGTAGCAGGACGCCGATGGTCTCCCCGGCGCTGGAGCCGCTGCTCGTCGCTGTCCGGGTCAACCACCCCAAGGCGGACCTGTCGGTCCTGGAGCGAGCCTATGCGACCGCGGAGCGCGCGCACCGCGGGCAGATGCGCCGCAGCGGCGACCCCTACATCACCCACCCGGTCGCCGTCGCGACCATCCTCGCCGACCTCGGCATGACCCCCCCGACCCTCGCGGCGGCCCTGCTGCACGACACGGTCGAGGACACCGACTACTCGCTGGAGGCGCTGCGGGCGGACTTCGGCGAGGAGATCGCCATGCTCGTCGACGGGGTCACCAAGCTCGACAAGGTCGTCTACGGCGACGCGGCCCAGGCCGAGACGGTCCGCAAGATGGTCGTGGCGATGTCCCGTGACATCCGGGTGCTCGTCATCAAGCTTGCCGACCGGCTGCACAACGCCAGGACCTGGCGGTTCGTCCCGGCGGCCTCGGCAGAGCGCAAGGCGCGAGAGACCCTGGAGATCTACGCACCGCTGGCCCACCGGCTCGGCATGAACACCATCAAGTGGGAGCTGGAGGACCTGGCCTTCTCCACCCTGTACCCCAAGGTCTACGAGGAGATCGTCCACCTCGTCGCCGAGCGGGCGCCCGCCCGGGACGACTACCTTGCCGTCGTCCGTGATCTCGTCACGGCCGACCTGCGCGCGGTGCGGATCCGGTGCGCCGTGACGGGCCGACCCAAGCACTACTACTCGATCTACCAGAAGATGATCGTGCGCGGGCGCGACTTCTCCGACATCCACGATCTCGTCGGGGTCAGGGTCCTGGTCGACACGGTGCGGGACTGCTACGCGGCACTCGGGGGGATGCACGCGCGATGGAACCCGGTGCCGGGCCGGTTCAAGGACTACATCGCGATGCCGAAGTTCAACATGTACCAGTCCCTGCACACGACGGTCATCGGGCCGGGCGGCAAGCCGGTCGAGATCCAGATCCGCACCCATGAGATGCACCGGCGCGCGGAGTACGGGGTAGCGGCGCACTGGAAGTACAAGGACAGCGCCAAGGCCCAGGGCGGCGCGGTCGACGCGGTGAGCGACATGGCCTGGCTGCGCCAGCTGGTCGACTGGCAGCGCGAGACCGCCGACCCGTCGGAGTTCCTCGACTCGTTGCGGTTCGAGATCCGCGGGGTGGAGGTCTTCGTCTTCACGCCCAAGGGCGACGTCATGGCGCTGCCCGCCGGCTCCACCCCGGTGGACTTCGCCTACGCCGTGCACACGGAGGTCGGCCACCGGACCATGGGCGCCCGGGTCAACGGCCGCCTGGTCCCGCTGGACTCCGTGCTCGACAACGGCGACGTCGTCGAGGTGCTCACGTCCCGAGCGGAGTCCGCGGGACCGAGCCGGGACTGGCTGGCCTTCGTCAAGAGCCCGCGGGCGCGGAACAAGGTTCGCCAGTGGTTCTCCAAGGAGCGCCGCGAGGAGGCGATCGAGCACGGCAAGGACGCACTGGCCAAGGCGATGCGCAAGCAGAACCTGCCGATCCAGCGGTTGTTGTCGCACGAGGCGCTGGTGACTCTCGCCAACGAGATGCGCCACGCGGACGTCTCGGCCCTGTACGCGGCGATCGGCGAGGGCCAGCTCGCGGCGACGACCGTCGTCCAGCGGCTCGTGCAGTCGATCGGCGGCGAGTCGAGCGCCGAGGAAGACATCGCCGAGGTCACCCGGCCGGGCAACACCCAACGGCGCACCCGGACCGGCGACGCCGGCGTCATCGTCAAGGGCGTCAGCGACATCTGGGCCAAGCTCGCCAAGTGCTGCACGCCTGTGCCGGGCGACGAGATCGTCGGGTTCGTCACGCGCGGCACCGGCGTCAGCGTGCACCGGTCGGACTGCGCGAACGTGGACGCCCTTCGCAGCCAGCCGGAGCGGATGGTCGAGGTCGAGTGGGACACCGGGGCGAGCTCGCTGTTCCTCGTGCAGATCCAGGTCGAAGCCCTGGACCGTAGCCGCCTGCTGTCCGACGTCACCCGGGTGCTCTCCGACCACCACGTCAACATCCTGTCCGCCTCGGTCTCCACCTCACGGGACCGGGTCGCGGTGTCCCGGTTCGTCTTCGAGATGGCCGAGCCCGGGCACCTGCACTCGGTCCTGTCGGCCGTGCGTAAGGTGGACGGCGTCTTCGATGTCTACCGGATCACCGGCTCGAAGGCCGCAGTGCCACCCGCAGCCCGGGTCTGACCCCGGCGCCACGGCCCGGGCAGACCGTGGGCCCGGAGCGTCCAGCTGCGCCCCGGGCCCGCCGTCGTCGATCAGCGCGAGTCGTCCGCCGCCTTCTGGATCTGCTCCAGCCAGGACCGGCGCGCGGCCAGCGCGGCAGTGGCCTCGGCGATCTTGCGGGTGTTCTTCGCGGCCGTCGCTGCGGCGAGGTCGGCTTCCAGGCCCGCGATCGCCGACTGGAGCTGGGACAGGGCGCCCTCGGCGCGCGCCCTCGTCTCGGGGTTGGAGCGCTGCCACTGGGCCTGGTCGGCCTCGCGGATCGCCGTCTCGACGGCACGCAGCCGGCCCTCGACCCGCTGGATGTCGGCCCTGGGCACCTTGCCGGCTGCCTCCCACCGTTCCTGGATGTCACGAAGGCTCGCCTTGGCGGCCCCGAGGTCTTTGACCGGGACGAGCCGCTCCGCCGCCTCGAGCAGGGCGATCTTGATCGCGAGGTTCGCGCTGTACTCGGCATCGGTCTGCTTGTTGGCCGCGTCCCGGGCGGCGAAGAACTGGTCCTGCGCACCGCGGAACTTGGCCCACAGGGCATCGTCGTCCTTGCGGCTGGCCCGACCGGAGGACTTCCACTCCTCCATGAGGTCGCGGAACGCAGTCGAGGTCGCGGCCCAGTCGGTGCTCGTGGCGAGCGCCTCGGCGCGGGTCACCAGGGCGGACTTGGCCGTCTTGGCCTCGGAGTTGTTCTTCTCCAGGTCGGCGAAGTGCCGACGGCGTTCCCGGTCGAAGGCCGAGCGCGCGTGGCTGAACCGCTTCCACAGCGCGTCCTCCGCCCCCCGGTCGACCCGCGGACCGTGACGCTGGGCGTCCTTCCACTGCTCGAGCAACGCGGCCAGGCGTTCACCGGCCGGGCGCCACTGGACCTTGGCCGGATCGGTCGCGGTCAGAAGCTCGGCCTCCTCGACCAGCTCGGTCCTGGCCGCCAGGGCGACCTGCTTGGCTGCTGCGCGCTCGGCGTCGGCTGCGGCCCGCCGCTCCCCGGCGATCGCCCGCAGGGCTGCGAGCCGGGTGCGAAGGCTGTCCAGGTCACCGACCGCCGCCGGGGCAGCCAGCTCCTCGGCGAGGTGCGTCAGGGTCGACTCGATCTCCTTGATCGGGAGGTCGGTGGCGACGCGGGTCTCAACGAGCAGCACCTTCGCGTGCAGATCGGCGAACCGGCGAACGTAGAACGCCAGCGCGTCGATCGCCCCGGCATCGGGGTACTGCCCCACGGCGCGTTCGCCGGTCTCCTCGCGGACCCAGACGGTGCCGTCCTCGTCCACGCGGCCCCAGCGCGCGGCCTCGGCGGCCTCGGCCGGGGTCAGGCTGATCGGACTGACGGCCGCCGGCGCGGCGACGGTGACCGGGCGGATGCCGGGGCTCGGCGGACGCGGCGTCGGGCGGGGGAGCGGTCGGGGGAGCGCCGCCGGCAGTGCGGGGGCGGTTGCGGGCTCGACGACGGGCTCGGTCTCGACGACGGGCTCGGTCTCGACGACGGGCTCGGTCTCGACGACGGGCTCGGGCTCGGCAACGGGCTCGGTCTCGACGACCGGCTCGGGCTCGGCGACGGGCTCGGTCTCGACGACGGGCTCGGGCTCGGCAAC
>Ga0105047_10006729_pt1 | contig 19439 bp, 17 predicted proteins | sample MAT04_FD_78384 | JGI IMG/M metagenome (GOLD analysis project Ga0105047, IMG submission 78384) | Freshwater microbial communities from Lake Fryxell liftoff mats and glacier meltwater in Antarctica - MAT-04 (megahit assembly) | ecosystem: Environmental > Aquatic > Freshwater > Ice > Liftoff...
TCGGCCTCGGCGGCGGCATGGCCCAGCAGAACCCGGGTTTCGCGCGGATGCGGCGCGCCCTCGACCCTGTCGGGTTCGGGGAAATCGGCAAGGTAGACCGATGGCATGGCCTAGACCTCCAGATGCTGCAGCGCGAGGGCCAGCACGTCTGCCGCCACCGCCTCGGGGCTGCGGGCGCCGTCGATCACGCGGAACCGAGGCAGGGTGGCAAGCTGCAGAAACCCGGCGCGCATCGCGGTTTGCAGGGGCAGGCCCATATCCTCGAACCGCTGCTCGGGCCCGGCGCGGGCCACCGCGCGCGACAGGCCAAGGCCCGGGTCGATGTCGATCAGAAAGGTCAGGTCGGGATCGACGCCGATCATCAGATCGTGCAGGCGGTTCACCGTTTCTGCATCGCCGCGCAGGCCCTGATACATCCGGGTGGAATCGGCAAACCGGTCGGTGATCACCACGCAGCCACGGGCCAGCGCCGGGCGGATGGTCTTTTCCAGATGGTCGCGGCGGGCGGCGGTGAACAGCAGCGCCTCGGTCTGTGCCGACCAGCGGTCAGGCTCGCCCTCCAGCACCAGCCGCCTGATCTGCTCGGCCCCCGGACTGCCGCCGGGTTCGCGCGTCAGGGTGACAGGGTGGCCAAGCCCGCGCAGCGCCTCGGCCAGCAGCCGCGCCTGGGTGGATTTGCCCGAGCCGTCGATGCCTTCAAAGCTGAGAAACCGGCTCATCAACTGGCGGGCGCGTCGCCAAGATAGCGGCTGCGCAGGCTGTTGACGGCCGTCATCAGCCGGGTGCCGAAACCGCCGCGCGCGACGTCCGCCTCGGCCACCAGAGGCACCCGCGCGTCCGGCAGGCCGGGGATATGGATCACCAGTTCGGCAACCGGCTGACCCTTGGCGATCGGGGCCTGCAGCGGACCGGTGTAGATTATCTCGGCGGTGACGCCGTCCTGCACGAGGGCCGGCACCAGCAGGCGCAGATCCTCGGCCGGAACCAGACCGACGGTGGCGGCAGACCCCAGAAACACCTGCGCCTCGGCCAGACGCTGGTCCGATTTCGCCACCGTCTTCAGCGAGAACTGCCGGAATGCCCAAGCCACGATGCGTTCGGCCTCGTCGGCGCGGTCGGCGTCCGAGGCCAGCCCGCTGAACACAAACACCACCCGCCGTTCGCCCTGCTTGGCCGACGCCGCCAGACCGTAGCCCGCTTCGGAGGTATGCCCGGTTTTCAGCCCGTCCGCCCCGATGCCCAGCTTGAGCAGCGGGTTGCGGTTATTGGCGTTGGCCGGGGCGCGGTCCTTGTAGTTGAACTCGGTCTCGGCAAAGATCTTGTAATAATCGGGAAATTCCTCGATCAGGCGCACCGACAGCAGGCCCAGATCCTTCATGCTCATCCGGTGCGACGGGTCGGGCCAGCCGCTGGAGTTGGCAAAGGTCGACTGTTCCAGACCGATGGCGCGGCCGCGTTCGGTCATCTGGGCGGCAAACGCCTCTTCTGTGCCAGCCAGCCCTTCGGCCACCACGATGCAGGCATCGTTGCCCGAGTTGACGATCATGCCATAAATCAGGTCGCGCACCGTGGGGCGGTCGCTTTCCTGCAGATACATCGTCGACCCGCCGCGCGCCGTCATCTCGGTCGCGCGCGACGAGACGCCGAATTCGGTCTCCATCGTCACGCGGCCATCCTTCAGCGCCTCGAACAGCATGTTGATGGTCATCAGTTTCGACATCGACGCCGGGGGAACCGCAACCTCGCCGCTCTTGTCCATCAGCACGGTGTGGGTGGTGACGTCATAGACCCAGGCGGTCGAGGCGCGCGTCTCGAACGCCTGCGATTGCACGGGGGCCAGGAGGGCGGCGGTCAGGATCAGCATCAGGCGCATGGGCGGCCTCCGGGGTCAGCGTTTCAGCAGATAGGCGTCGGCAAAGCCTGCGGCCTTTACCTTGGTCAGCGTTGCGGCATCGCCCCGCGCGGTCACGCTCCAGAACGCCTTGCCCTGACTTTCCTCGCGCCGGATGTCGGCTGCGACGCCGGCCCCGGTCAGCGTGTCGACAGCGCGTTTGGCATTCGCCTCGACCGAGAAGATGCCGATCTGGATCAGCGACCCGCCGGTGGCGGCAGGTGCGGGAGCCTTGGGCGCGGCCGTCGGCAGGGCGGCGGTTTCGACCGTCGGGGCGGCGGGGGTGGCGGGCGGCTTGCCTTCGGCGCGGTCGATGGCGGCACCGGCGACGGCCACCGGGTCGATCGTCGAGGTTTCGACGGATTCCGCGGCATCAAGGATCGGTCTGGTCGCATCGGGTGCCGCCGGGGCCACCTCTTCGCGGCGCAGCGCCGTGACGTTCAGCGCGGCGGGTTGCCCCGCCAGCAGGCCAAGCGCCGCCGCCGCATCCGACGAGATCTGCAGCTTGGGCCCCGGATTATCGCGTTCGCGCTTGAACAGTGCGCCGATCACGAACTTGCCGTTGCCCGGGTTGCGCAGGATGACCCGTTCGGGGTCGGTCGCATCGGGCGAGGCGACCCAGACCCCGCCAAGCGACGGCCGGCCGTCCCACAGCGCCTGATCGGTGACCTGAAACACCTCTGGGGCCTCGACATCACGGTCGACCAGCTTGACCGACCTGGCCGATGGCACCGACGTCTGGCCCGCGCCGCCGTCGCCGCCTGACGCCGCCCTGCCCGCAAACGGTCCGGTCCCCGGCTCGCAGGCCGCAAGTGCCGCAACCGCCGCGATCCCCAGAAAGAGCTGCCCGATCCGTGCGCCTGCCATCTTTCGCCCCTTGCCTGCGCGTTCTGTGACGCGCTTGTCTGATTTGCATCCAAAGCCCGGTTGCCGCCCCGTTCGCGGGTGATCATATCCGCTGCGGCGCCAACAGGGAAGGGCGGCAGGGCATTTCGGCGGATTTCACCGAGAGTTTGCCCGGCTTTGGCCTTTCAGAATCGTCACAATGCCGTTAGGTCGCTCAACCTGGCGGACCACGCGCGGCAGAACCCCGCCCGAGCCGCCACCGACGGAAGTGTGGCCGAGTGGTTTAAGGCTCTAGTCTTGAAAACTAGCGTAGGGGGAACTCTACCGTGGGTTCGAATCCCACCGCTTCCGCCACGCGGCTCGGGCTGATCAGCACGGCCCGAAAATCGTTGACGTTGGTCAGGGTTGGGCCCGTGACGACCTGCCCCCCCACCGCCGCAAAGAAGCTGTGGGCATCGTTGCGCGCCAGGGCCGCCGCAGCGTCCCAGCCTGCCAACCGCGCCCGCGCCAGGGTCTGCGGGCCAATGACCGCGCCCGCCACTTCGGCCGCCCCATCCACCCCGTCGGTATCGCAGGCGATAGCGCTGATGCCCGCAGCCCCCTCCAACGCCAGCGCCAGCGCCAGGCAGAACTCGGCGTTCGGCCCGCCCACGCCGTTGCCCCGGCGCGTCACCGTCAACTCTCCGCCTGACAGCAGCAGGACGGGTCGGTCACCCGGGCCGAGCGTGACCGCGATCTGCCGAGCCATGGCGGCCTGCAGGATTGCCACCGCGCGCGCCTCGCCCTCCAGTCGGTCGCCCAGCAGCCGCACTTCGCAGCCCGCCGCCGTTGCCATCTCGGCCGCCGCCGCCAGCGATTGCGCGGGCGCCGCGCAGATCACGTTTTCGACCCCGGACAGTCGGGGGTCGCCCGGTGCGATCACGCCAGACCGCTGCAAGGCCTGCGGCACCGAGGGCGGAACCGGCACCGACCAGCGCCGCAGAACCTCGGCCGCATCGGCGGGCGTCGTGGTGTCGCCGACCGTCGGGCCCGACCCGATGAAGGCCGGATCATCGCCCGGCACATCGGAAATCATCAACGCCAGCAGCCGCGCCGGGCAGGCTGCAGCGGCAAGTTGCCCGCCCTTTACCCGGCTCAGGTGCTTGCGCACCGTGTTCATCGCCGAAATCGGCGCGCCGGATGCCAGCAGGGCCGCGTTGACCGCCTGCTTTTCGGCCAGCGTCACCCCCACCGCCGGGGCGCACAACAGCGCCGATGCCCCGCCCGACATCAGCGCCAGCACAAAGTCGCCCTCGCCCAGACCGGCCAGCAGGTCCAGCATCCGCAGGGTTGCCGCCGCCCCGGCAGAATCGGGCACCGGATGCCCCGCCTCGACGATCTCGATCCCCCGGCAGGCGCGGGCATAGCCGTAGCGGGTGATCACCAGCCCGTCACACGGGCCCCAGACCGCCTCGACCGCCTCGGCCATCCGGGCGCTGGCCTTGCCTGCGCCGATGACCACCACCCGGCCCGGCGGCTTTGGCGGCAGGAACCCGGCAAGCGACCGCATCGGATCGGCCACTTCGACGGCCCTGTCGAACAGCGCGCGCAGCAGGCCGGCGGGGTCGGTCAAGGCCATGCCGGTCAGCCCCTGCTAGAGGCGCGGAGCATCAGATCGACCGGCGTCACCGTTTCCGGCGCGGGACGGGTGCCGGTTTCCAGCCAGCCGAGCACGGTTTCGGCCACACCGCGCCCGAACGCCGCGATGTCGCAGCGCACCGACGTCAGGCCCGGCCACACCTGCGCACATTCCTCGATATCGTCAAAACCCACGATCTTCAGATCCCGCCCCACCTGCCGCCCGATCTCGGCGCAGCCGGAAAGGGTGCCAAGGGCCACCAGGTCGTTGAAGCACAGCACCGCGTCCACCTCAGGGTGCTGCGCCGCAAGCCGCAGCGCCGCCTCGCGGCCAAAGGCGCGGCTGGCGCGGCCGGGCAGGTGCAAGGGGTCCATCCCGGCGGCCGCAAGCGCCGCCAGATAGCCCGCCATGCGCTGCTCTGTCACTTCGCGACCCGCGAGGCCGCCCAGAAAGGCTATGCGCCGCGCCCCGCCGGCCAGCAGATGGTCGGTCGCCAGTTGGCTGCCCATGCGGTAATCCGGCACCGCAAAAGGAAAGCGCGCCACGTCCGGCACCGCCCGCCGCAGCACCTGCAGGGTCGGCACCCGGGCACGCGCAATCGCATCGAACGTCGCCTCGACTGCGCCATAGGCCGGCGACAGGATCAGCGCCGCCACCCCGTGCTCCAGCATCGCGGACACCACCTGCGCCTGCAGGGCGGGGTCTTCGTCGGTGTTTGCCAGCACGGTGGCAAACCCCCTGGACGACAGGGCCATCTGCACGGATGTGGCGAATTCGGTGAAGAACGGGTTGCGCAGATCGTTGATCACCAACCCGATCAGGCCGGTGTTCGACTGGCGCAACTGCGCGGCAGACCGGTTGTAGACATAGCCGATGTCCAGCATGGCGCGCCGCACCTCGTCGCGGGTTTCGGCGCGGACAAGGGGGCTGTTCTGCAGCACGAGGCTGACTGTCGATTTCGACACCCCCGCCCGGTTGGCCACATCGATGATGGTCGGCCTGCGGTCCATGCGCGTCAGCCCTGCTCTATCCCGTGCAGCCCCAAAAGCTGCGCCATCCGCGGTTCGGCAAGGTCGGGCCGCACCAGCAGACCCGCCGCATCCGCCAGCCGGAACACTGCGGAATAATGCGTGATGTCGCGCGCCGATTGAAACCCGCCCGGCATGATGAAATGCCGCTGATGGCCGTTCAGCCACGCCAGAAACGCGATCCCGGCCTTGTAGAACCGCGTCGGGGACCGAAAGATTTCGCGGCTCAGCGGCACTGTGGGGGCCAGCAGCCGGTGATAGGTGCCGTGGTCGCCCATCGCCAGCGCCTCGAGCGCCTGTGCGGCGGCGGGGGCAATTGCGGCAAAGATGCCCAGCAAGGCATGGGAATGATGCGTCCCGTCGCCCTCGATCAGGGGTGCATAGTTGAAATCGTCGCCGGTATACAGCCGCACGCCCACCGGCAGCCGGGCGCGGAACGCCTCTTCATGGGCCTGATCCAGCAGGGAAATCTTTATGCCGTCGACTTTTGCCGGATTTTCGGCAATCAGCGACAGCACAAAGTCCGACGCGACCGCCACATCCCCGGAACCCCAGTAGCCGGCGAGCAACGGATCGAACATTTCGCCCAGCCAGTGCAGGATCACCGGTTGCGCGGCGCCGTCGATCAGGCGGCGGTAGACGGCGCGGTAGGTGTCGGGCCCGGCCCCGATCGCCGGAAAGGCGCGGCTGGCCATCAGGATCAACTGCCCCCCCGCCGCCTCGATCGCCTCGGCCTGCATCTCGTAGGCGGCGGCAATCGCAGTGGCACTGGTCAGCGCGGCCAGCGGCAGGTGGTCGGTGCCCGCCCCGCAGGCGACGCGGGGCTTCACCGGATGGACCAGCGCGGCCCGCATCGTGCGCTGGATCAATTCCAGCGCCGTAGGCCAATCCACCCCCATGCCCCGCTGGGCGGTGTCCATCGCCTCGGCCAGCCCCAAGCCCTGATCCCAAAGCCCGCAGCGAAAGGCCAGCGTCGCGTCCCAGTCCACCGCAGGGCGGGTGTCCCACGGGCTGCGCTCGCGCAGCGGGTCGCTGACGACATGGGCGGCGGCAAAGGCGGTGCGGGTCAACGCCACGCCGGGCGCGCGCGGCATCAGCGGCGTGCCGATCAGCCGATAGGGTTCCAGCCGAAAATCGTCGGTGGGCAGGATCAGCATCGCACCCCCTCAGCAGGCAAGGTCAAATACCAGCAGCCCGTCCAGACCACCCTCGGCCGCCGCCACCAGTGCCGCCCCGACGCGGACATGGTCGGGATGGGCCTGATAGGCGGCCAGCGCCGACCAGTCGGCGAAATCGACGGTGAAGCCGTGCAGATAGCCGCGCTCGATCTTCTCGGGGCTTTCGCTGCGGCCGGATTGGAGGGCGATCACGCCGGGCAGCTTGTTCCGTATCGCCGCCAGATCGGCAAAGATCGCCGCGATGTCGGTCTCGGTCACGCCCGCGCGGGCCTTCATCAACACGATATGCCGGATCATCCTTTTCCCCCTTGGCCGGTCCGGATCATGTCCGCCGCCTTTTCTGCAATCATGATCGTCGCCGCATTGGTATTCGACGACACCACGCGGGGCATCACCGACGCATCAACCACCCGCAGCCCTGCGATGCCGTTGAACCGCAACGCGGGGTCCACCACCGCCGCGTCGTCCGCGCCCATCCGGCAGGTGCCCGCCGGGTGATGGTCGGTCTTGGAGTGGCGGCAGGCATAGTCGATGTAATCCTGATCGGTCTGCACCTCGGGGCCCGGCAGCCGCTCGGCCAGAACGAAAGGTTTCAGCGCGTCCTGCCGCATCATCTCACGCGCAAGCTTCAGCCCCCGGATCGACATCTCGCGGTCATGCGGGTCCTGCCAGTAGTTCGGGTCGATCAGCGGCGCGGCCGCAGGATCGGCCGAGGCGAGCCGCACCGTCCCGCGCGACCGGGGCCGCAGATAGGCCGAATTCAGCGTCACGCCCCCCTGCGGCATCGCCGCCACCCCGGCCTCGATCCCCGACCCGAGGCCGAGGTGGAACTGGACATCGGGCGACCGGGCGTCGGGCTCGGCATACCAGAATCCCCCGGTTTCGAACAGCGACGACGCCACCGGCCCGCGCCGCGTCAACAGGTATTGCAGCCCCGCCAGCGCCGACAGGTGCGGCCTGGCATAGCGGTCATAGGTGTGGGGGCCGGTGCATTCGGCGATCACGAACAGGTCCAGATGATCCTGCAGGTTCGCCCCGACCTGTGGCTGGTCCAGCACGACCGGCACGCCAAGGCCGCGCAGATGGTCTGCCGGGCCGATGCCCGACAACTGCAACAGCCAGGGCGATCCGATGGCGCCCGACGACACGATCACCTCTGACGTGGCGCGGATCACGCCGTCGGGCGTCTCGACCCCCACCGCGCGGCCGTTCTCGACCACGATCCGCAAGACCTGCACGCCCGTCCGCACCGTCAGGTTCGCCCGCCCGCGCGCCGGGCCGAGGTAGGCCATCGCGGTGGACGACCTGCGATAGTTGCGCTGGGTCAGCTGGTAATACCCGACGCCGTCCTGCGCCGCACCGGTCATGTCCATGTTGCGCGGGATGCCCATCTGCGCCGCCGCCGCGAACCATGCCTCGCAGATCGGCAACGGCGCGCGGGGCTGGCTGACGCCCAGAGGCCCGCCCTTGCCGTGAAAGCGGTTCTCGAAGGTGTCGTTGTCCTCGGCCTTGCGGAAATAGGGCAGCACATCCTCGTAGGACCAGCCGGTGCAGCCAAGTTGCCGCCACTCGTCATAGTCAAGCGCATTGCCGCGCGTGTAGATCTGCGCGTTGATCGACGATCCGCCGCCGATCACCCTGGCCTGCGTATAGCGGATCACCATGCCGTTCATGTGGCGCTGCGGCACGGTGTGCCAGCCCCAGCTGCCGATGCCCTTGGTCATCTTCGCAAACCCTGCGGGCAGGTGATAGAACGGATGCCGGTCCCGCCCCCCCGCCTCGATCAGCAGCACACGCGCGGCGGGGTCTTCCGACAACCGCGCCGCCAGAACGCAGCCCGCAGACCCGCCACCGATGATGATGAAGTCATGCCCCTCGGACATCGTCACAGCCTTTCAATCGACAGCCCGCCGTCGACGGGGATCACCGCGCCGGTGGCAAAGGCGAACGCTCCGCTGACCAGCGGCACCACGACGCGCCCGATATCATCGGGCTGGCCCCAACGGCCCGCAGGCACCAGACCGCCCTCGATTCGGGCGGTGTAGGTGTCCAGCAACGCCGCCGTCATCCCGGTTTCGATGATGCCGGGCCGCAGTTCGAACACCCCGATGCCATGCGGGGCCAGACGCAGCGCCAGCGCCTGCCCGGCCATCGAAGCGGCGGCCTTGGAGATGCAGTAGTCAGCCCGTTCGGGGCTGGCCATCTGCGCCGACACCGAGGTGATCAGGCTGATCGACCGATAGTGCCCGCCCGGCGTGTCCAGCATCCGCCGCGCCACCGCCTGAGCCAGAAAGAACGCGCCGCGCAGGTTGACGCCCATGATCCAGTCGAAATTCGCGGGCGTGATGTCCAGCATGTCGCCGCGCACCCGCGCCGCCACGCCCGCGTTCTGCACCAGCGCGTCCACCGGCCCCATCGCAGCCTCGATCGCGGTCAGCAGCGCCGGGATCGCGTCAACCGCCGCCAGATCGTGCCGGAAATAGCGCGCGCCCGGCCCGAGGTCGGCCATCGCCGCCATCACGCCGTCGTCCGTAGCGTCTGGCAGCGATGCCACGGCGACGCGCCACCCCGCCGCCACCAGCGCGCGGGCGATGCCCAGGCCGATGCCCTGCTGGCCGCCGGTGATCAGGGCAAGCGGCGCGGTCATGCCATGGTCCGCGCAATATGGTCGCCCGCCCGCAGGGCCAGCGCCGCAACGGTCAGCGACGGGTTGACCGCCGCCGAGGTTGGCAGGACCGACGCATCGACGATGTAAAGATTGTCAAGGTCATGCGCCTTCAGGTCCGCATTTACCACCGACGCCGCCGGGTCCATCCCCATGCGGGCAGTGCCGCACTGGTGGCTCGGCTTCGACTTCGGGAACCCCCGCGACAGCACGATCGGCCAGCCGGCCCGCCGCATCGCCCGGCCCAGCCGGCGCACCAGCAACTCGTGCGCCGCCGTGTTGGTGCGCCGCCAGTCCAGAACCACCCCGCCGTTTCGCCATATGACCCGGCTGTCGGGGTCGGGCAGATCTTCGGACATCGCCATGATGTGGATCGAATGGTCCGCCACGTGCCGCGCCAGCCACAGGGGCAGCCCCGCCTCGCCTGCAAGGATCGGTCCGGTGATCCGGCCCAGCATCTGTATGTTGCCCAAAGGCTCGCCATCTGGTCCGCCGGTCAGGTAGAAATCATTGATCTGGATGGTCTTTTCATAAACCGTCCGGTTTCTGCGGACCGGGTTCCAGGCGACCATCCCGGTCAGGTTGTGGTTCATGAAATTCCGCCCCACCTGATCTGACGCGTTGGCGAGCCCTGCGGGATGATCGTCATTGGCCGAGGCCAGCAGCAGCGCCGCCGACAGGACCGCGCCCGCACAAAGGCAGACCACGGGGGCCGTCATCACCTCGCGCACGCCGGCGCGGTCGATCTCTGCCCCGGTCACCCGGCGGCCCTGAGCCAGCAGCCGCACGACTTTGGTCCCCGTCAGCAGGGTGACATTCGGATGCTGCAACGCCACCGCCAGCCCGCAGCTTTCGGCGTCGGATTTCGCGCCGGTGGTGTCGGGGAAGGCGTCCCATGTGGTGGGCGCGCGGGCAAGCCAGCGGTCAAGGTCCAGACCCAGCGGCAGGGCGCTTGCATGCAGCCCCTGCGCGGTGAACGCCCGGCGCAGCGCCGCGATGTCGGGCTCGTCGGGCACGGGCGGGAAGGGGTAGGGGGTCGACCGGGCAGGCTCGGTGGGATCGCCCGCGCCGTCGCCCCGCACGCGATACAGCTGTTCGGCCCGGCCGTACCACGGTTCCAGCGCGTCATAGCCGATCGGCCAGCCGGGGGTGACGCCGCCGATATGGCGCAGGGGCGCGAAATCCTGTGCGCGATAGCGCAGCAGGACCGCGCCGTAGAATTTCGTATTTCCGCCGACAAAGGCATAGTTGCCGGGGTTGAAGGCGCGGCCCTGCCCGTCGTGCCACATCTCGGGCGGACGGAAATGGCCCCGGCGAAAGATCGCATCCGGATCGCGGGCCTCGGGGCTGTCGGCCAGCCGCTCGCCGCGTTCCAGGATCATCACCCGCAAACCGGACGGGGCAAGCGCCGCGGCCAGCGTGGCCCCCCCCATCCCCGAGCCGATGATCAGCACATCGGGCTGCATCAGGGGGCAACCCGCAGCTCTGTCGCGGGATCGAAGACCACGGCCTTTTCCATGTTGACCGCAAAATCGAACATCTGCCCCGGCGCCACCGCCGCATCAGCCCGCATCCGCGCGATGATATCGCGGCCCGCCAGCGTCATCGTCACATAGGTATCCGACCCCGCAGGTTCCGTCACCCCGACCCGGTTCGCCAGCCCCACGATGTTGCCCGACTTGCGATCCGCGCCATCGGGGTCGGTGATCGCCTCGGGGCGGATGCCCAGCAGGATCGGCTTGCCGGCCCAATCCGCAAGGTTGGTCTGACTGAACCGCAGGTGCCGCATGGCACCGTCGGCGTCGGTGATGGCGGCATGCGGCACACCTGCGTCCATCACCACGGTCGCGGGCAGGATGTTCATCGCCGGGCTGCCCATGAAGGTGGCCACATAGACATTGGCCGGGGTATCGTAGATCTCTTTCGGGGTGCCAAGCTGCTGCACCAGCCCCTTGTTCATCACGGCAATCCGGGTGGACAGGGTCATCGCCTCGATCTGGTCGTGGGTCACATAGACGATGGTGGTTTTCAGCTTCTGGTGCAGCTTCTTGATCTCGGTCCGCATGTCGACGCGCAGCTTGGCGTCAAGGTTCGACAGCGGCTCGTCGAACAGGAAGACATCCGGGTTGCGCACCAGCGCCCGCCCCATCGCCACCCGCTGCCGCTGCCCGCCCGAAAGCTGCCCCGGCTTGCGGTCCAGCAGATGGTCGATCTGCAGCAGCCGGGCCACCCGCGCCAGCGCCGCGTCGCGTTCCGGCTTGGGCACCTTGTGCATTTCCAGACCGAACGTCATGTTCTGGCCCACCGTCATGTTGGGGTAAAGCGCGTAGGACTGGAACACCATCGCGATGTTGCGCCGGGACGGATGCACGCCGTTCATCACCCGGCCCTTGATCGCAATTTCCCCCCCCGAAATCGCCTCCAGCCCCGCGATCATGTTCAGCAGAGTGGATTTTCCGCAGCCGGACGGCCCGACCAGCACCAGAAACTCGCCCTCTTCGACGCTGATGTCGATCTCGTGCAGGACCTGCACCGAGCCATAGGATTTGGTGACGTTGCGGATATCGAGAAAGCCCATGGCATTTATCCTTTGACAGAGCCCGCCATCAGGCCCCGCACGAAGTAGCGGCCCGCGACGATGTAGACGAGAAGGGTGGGAACGGCGGCGAGGATCGCGCCCGCGAAGTGGACGTTATACTCTTTGACGCCGGTGGAGGACTGGACAAGGTTGTTCAGCGCCACCGTCATCGGCTGACTGGTGCCGCCGAAACTGACGCCAAACAGGAAATCGTTCCAGATGTTGGTGAATTGCCAAATCACCGACACGACCGCGATCGGACCCGAAACCGGCAGCAGGATGCGCCAGAAGATGCGGAAGAATCCCGCGCCGTCGATCATCGCGGCGCGCACCAGTTCGGTCGGAAAGCTGGCATAGTAGTTGCGGAAATAAAGCGTGGTGAACCCGATACCGTAAACCACATGCACCAGCACCAGCCCCGCAACCGACCCCGCCAGCCCCAGTTTTCCCAGCACGACGGCCATCGGGATCAGCACGATCTGGAACGGGATGAAGCAGGAAAACAGCATCAGCCCGAACACCCAGGTGTCGCCCCGGAACCGCCATTTGGTCAGCACATAGCCGTTCAGCGCGCCCACCGCGGTCGAAATCACGACGGCCGGCACCACCATCAGGATGGAGTTCAGAAAGTAGGGCCGCAGCCCCGTCGGCTCTACCCCGATCTGTGCGGTCGACCAGGCCTGCCGCCACGGCTCCAGCGTCCAGACCCGTGGCAGGGCCATCATGTTGCCGCCGGTGATCTCGGACAGCGGCTTGACCGAATTCACGCCCATGACATACAGCGGCAGCAAATAGAACAGCGCGAACAGGATCAGCACCAGATAGATCAGGGCGCGCGTCACCCGGCCGGTCGAGACAGCGGTCTCTTGCGTGGCGGCAGACATCACTTCTTTTCCTTCAGTTCGGCGTAAAGGTAGGGCACCATGATGGCCGCGATGGTCATCAGCATGATCACGGCACTGGAGGCGCCGATGCCCATCTGGTTGCGGGTGAAGGTGTAGGAATACATGAAGGTCGCGGGCATCTCGGTCGCCCGGCCGGGGCCACCGCCGGTCAGGGCCACGACCAGGTCATAGGACTTGATGGCCAGATGGCTCAGGATGACGAAGGCCGACAGGAACGCCGGGCGCAGCAGCGGGATGACGATCCGCCGGTAAAGCTGCCAGTTCGACGCGCCGTCGATCTGGGCTGCCTTGAGAATCTCGTTGTCGATCCCGCGCAGCCCCGCCAGAAACATTGCCATCACGAAGCCCGAGGTTTGCCAGACCGCCGCCAGCACGATGGTGTAAAGCGCGTAGTCGCCGTCCTTGATCCAGGTAAAGGTGAAGCTTTCCCACCCCCATTGCCGCATGATGTTCTGCAGGCCGATGCCGGGGTCGAGGAACCATTTCCACGCCGTGCCCGTCACGATGAACGACAGCGCCATCGGATACAGGTAGATCGGCCGCAGCATCCCCTCGCCCCGGATCTTCTGGTCAAGGAAGATCGCCAGCATCAGCCCGATCAGCGTGCAGATCACGATATAGAGGCTGGCGAACACCGCGATGTTGGCGACCGCCGTATGCCAGGCGGGCAGGGCGAACAGTTTTTCGTAATTCTCGAAGCCGACCCACGTGAAGCGGGGCAGCATCTTGGACCCGGTGAAGGACAGCACGATCGTGAACAGGATGAAGCCGTAGACGAACAGCAGCGTCACCGCAAAGGACGGGGCCAGCACAAGGCGCGGCAGCCAGTCTTGCAGGCGCGTGCGGAAATCAGCCTTGGTGGCGGCCATGGGTCCCTCCCGTTGAGCCAGGTGGCCAAAATCCTTGACCAAGGATTTCGACAGATTCCTTGGTTGAGGAATTTGGGGGGGCGGCCGTGGCCGCCCCCTGTTCAGCCGCTTACTGCGCCGCAGCAACAGCCTCGGCCAAGGCCGCCGCCGCCGTCGCGCCGTCGGCATATTCGCCGTTGAAGGCCGCCGTGATCACGTCATAGGTCGCGTTCTTGACCGAGGCCGGGGCGGCATGGCCATGCGCCATCGACCCGAACAGCTTGCCCGCGGCATCCGCCTCGGCCAGGTCCGCCATCGCCTTCTTGCCGCAATCGTCGAATGCGTCGTTCGGAACGTCCGTGCGCGCCGGGGCCGATCCCTTGACCACGTTGAAGGCCGACTGGAACGCCGGATTCATGATCGCCGAGGCCATGGCGCCCTGCGCCGCCATCGCGCCTTCGCCCTCGACCCCGAACATCGCGAACTGGTCCGAGTTGAAGGTGACGGCACCCTGCGTGGCGGGGAACCGGATGCAGACGAAATCGGTGCCGGGCACCTTGCCCGCCTTGACGAATTCGCCCTTGGCCCAGTCGCCCATCATCTGCATCCCGGCCTCGCCGTTGATCACCATGGCCGACGCCAGGTTCCAGTCGCGGCCCGAGAAGTTGTCATCGACGTAAGAGCGCAGCTTGATCAGCCGGTTGAAGGCCTCTGCCATCTGCTCGCCACCAAGGGTTGCGGGGTCGAGGTCGATGAAGGCCGCCTTGTAGAAATCCGTCCCCATGCCGAGCACCACCGCGTCGAACACCGTCGCGTCCTGCCAGGCCTGTCCGCCATGGCCGAGCGGCGTGATGCCGTTGGCCTTCATCGCGTCCAGCACGGCGACCATCTCCTCCCAGGTCGTCGGCGCGGCGAGGCCGGTCGCATCGAGGGCCGCCTTGTTGATCCAGACCCAGTTGGTCGAGTGGACGTTCACCGGGGCCGCAATCCACTTGCCGTCATATTTGGAAAAGCCCTGCAGCGCGGCAGGCACCACCGCGTCCCAGCCTTCGGCCGAGGCGACCGCTGTCAGGTCGCCCAAGGCGCCTTCGCCGGCCCAGTCGATAATGTCGAAGCCCAGCATCTGCACGGCCGTCGGCGGATCGCCCGCCGTGACCCGCGCCCGGAGCGCCGTCATCGCCGCTTCGCCACCGCCACCGGCCACCGGCATGTCGACCCAGCCGATCGACTTGGTGCCGAGGTCGTCCTTCAGCACGTTCAGCGCCGCCGCCTCGCCGCCCGAGGTCCACCAGTGCAGAACCTCCACGTCCTCGGCCGCAGCCATTCCGGTCGCCAATCCGGTTGTGGCCATCAGCGCCGCGACCATCGTCATCTTCCGTCCAGAGAAACTACGCATGTCATCCTCCCAAAGGTTTGCGTCGCACTTGTTTCCTGCCCCCGACGCGGGGTGTCAGGCCGTCTTCACCCACATCTCCCGCGTGCGGCCCAGCCGCATCACCAGTGATCTGGTTTCCAGAAATTCTTCAAGCCCCTGCCGGCCGATCTCGCGGCCCAGGCCCGATTGCTTGACGCCGCCGAAGGTCACTTCGGGAAAGCCGTCCATCCAGGTGTTGGTCCACACGGTGCCGGCCTGCGCACCCCGCGCGAAGGTCAGACAGGTGTGGATGTTCTCGCTCCAAACGCCCGCGCTGAGGCCATAGTCGGCGTCGTTGACCAGCCGCAGCGCCTCGTCCGCCGTGTCAAAGGTCAGCACGCTCAGCACCGGGCCGAACACCTCGTCCCGCGCGATGGCCATGTCGGGCGTCACGCCGGTCACCACCGTCGGTTGATAGAACTGTGCGCCCAGACCGGGCACCTCCAGCGGACGACCGCCCAGCAGAACCGTCGCCCCCGCATTGCGGGCGTCGGCGATGTAGCGGTCGATCCTGGCGCCATGTTCGCGCGTGACAATCGCGCCGACCTGCGTTGCGGGGTCCAGCGGGTCTCCGAACGCCACCTTGCGCGACAATTCCACCACCCGGGCGGTAAACGCCTCGGCGATGTCGCGATGCACGATGATCCGGCTGCCGGAATTGCAGCACTGGCCGACGTTGAAATAGACGCCGAACACCACCGCGTCGGCCGCCCCGTCCAGATCGGCGTCGGGAAAGATCACCTGCGGGTTCTTGCCGCCGAGTTCCAGCGCCACCTTCTTCAACGTGCCGCTCGCCGCCGCCGCGATAGACCGCCCCACGCCGGTGGACCCGGTAAAGGTGACCATGTCGACGCGCGGGTCTGCCGCCAACGCCGCCCCGACCGGCTGGCCAAGGCCAAGCACGATGTTCACCACCCCGTCGGGCAGCCCGGCCTCTGCCAGCACCTCGCCCAGCATCACGGTGGTCGACGGCGTCAGCTCGGACGGCTTGACGACACAGGTGCAGCCCGCCGCCAGCGCGAAAGGCAATTTCTGGCTGAGAATCCAGAACGGAAAGTTCCAGGGCGTGATGATCGACACCACGCCGATGGGGTCCTTCAGCGTCACCGCAAGGATATCGCCGCCCAAGGCGTTGTGGCTTTCCCCGACGACCCCGCGCGCCAGGCTGGCCGCATAGCGCCAGAGGTCGGCCGCCCCCGCAACTTCGCCCCGCGCCTGCGTGATCGGCTTGCCGGATTCCAGCGTTTCCAGAAGCGCCATCCGCGCCACGTGCGTCTCGATCAGATCGGCCACCCGAAACAGCACCGCCGCCCGCGCCTTGCCGGGCAGGCGGCTCCACCGGCCGTCATCGAACGCGGTCCGTGCGGCGGCAATCGCGGCTCCGGCCTCGGCAAGGCCCCCCTTGGCCGCGCGACTGACCACCACACCATGCGAGGGCGAGATCCGCTCGCTGATCCCGCCGTCGGCACTGTCCTGCCAGACGCCGCCGATCCAGTGGCGGGCGTGAAACGGCTGTGCGGGCAGGGCCGCACCGCTGGAGGGGATCACGGTCATCTCGGTCATCTCAGGTCCCCGAAAATTCTGGTTTGAATTTGGCACGGAAGGCAGCAACGCCTTTGGCCCGATCATCGCTTGCGGCAATCGCGGCTGCACCCAACGCCTCGATCATCGCGGCGGTGTCTTCGCCTGCGCCCGCGTGCATCATCGCCTTCGTGATCTCGGTCGCGCGCGGCGACAGGGCGGCCACGCCCCCGGCGATGCGATGCGCCGCCGCCCGGGCATCCACCGCCACCTCGGCCACGAACCCGCAGGCGAGCGCCCGGTCGGCCCCGATCCTGCGTCCGAACAGCGCCATCTCCTTGACCATCGGTTCCGGCAAAAGGCGGCACAGCCGCTGGGTGCCCGACCACCCCGGCACGATGCCGACCCCGGCCTCGGGCAGTGCCAGCGTCGCCTCCGGCACCATCACCCGGATGTCGCAGGCCGCGGCCAGTTCCAGCCCGCCGCCAAAGGCATGCCCGTTGAGCGCGGCAACCGTGGGCTTGGCCAGCCGCGCCAGCCGGTCGAACAGCCGATGCCCCCCCCGCACCCAGGCACGGGCAAACTCTGCCGCCGCCAGATCGCCCCACGCATTGATGTCGGCCCCGGAACAGAAGGCCCGGTCGCCTTCGCCCGTCACCACCACCGCCCTTACGTCCGGCAGCGCCTCGATGTGCTCCAGATGCGCGGCCAGTTGGCCGAGCATCTCGACGGTAAAGCAGTTCAGCTTTGCCGGATTGTCCAGCCACAACTCGGCAATGCCCTGCGCGATATGCAGGCGCACCCCGGTCATGGCTGCCACCCCATAGGGCCTTCGGTCAGCAACGACAGCGGCATCACCACCGCGTTTTCGGCCACCGCGACGCGCCCGCCCGATGCCGCGACAATGTCGCGCGCGGCGTCGATGCCCGGCATGATCTCGGTCGCCATCAGCCCGCTGTCAGTCAGCCGGATCACGCAGCGTTCGGTGACATAAAGCACATCCTGCCCCTGCGCGCGGGCCCGTGCGCCGGAAAAGGTGACATGCTCGACCGCCTCGACCATTTTGGGAAACTTGCCGGGTGCCGCGACCCGCAGGCCCGAGGCCGACACCTCTACCTGTGCGCCCGCCTCGAACCAGCCGGAAAACACGATTCTGCGCGCGTGCGACGTGATGTCGACAAACCCGCCGCAGCCCGCTGTCAGATAGGGCTTCTTGCCGAGTTTCGAGACGTTGACGTTGCCTTCGGTGTCGACCTCCATGAAGGACAGGAAGGCCATGTCGAACCCCGCCCCCTGAAAGTAGATGAACTGCTGCGGCGACGGCATGAAGGCATCGGCATTGCTGGCACAGCCAAAGGCAAAGCCGGTCAGCGGCATCCCCCCCACGGCGCCCTGTTCGATGGCCCAGGTCACCGCTTCGGGGTGGCCTTCCTCCAGCAGGATGCGCGGCACCATCGCGGAAATCCCGAAGCCGAGGTTGGCCGTCATCCCGGCGCGCAACTCCATCGCCGCGCGCCGGGCGATCACCTTTTCGACGCCGTGCTCGACAAGGGAAAAGCTGGACCAGGGCCGCAGGATCTGCCCCGAAATGGCGGGATCATAGGGCGTTTCGCAGGTCTGTTTCTGATCGGGGTCCAGCACGACAAGATCGACCAGATGCCCCGGCACCCGCACGTCATGCGGCCGCAAGGACCCCTTGGCCGTCATCCGGCTGACTTGCGCGATGACCAGCCCGCCGTTGTTGCGGGTGGCAATCGCCTGCTCCAGCCCGCCCAGATAGGCCCCCTCGTGTTCATAGGTCAGATTGCCGCGCTCGTCCGCCGTGGTGGCCCGCAGGATGCAGATGTCGGGCGCGATGTTGGGGAAATGCAGCCAGGTCTCGCCGCCGAACTCGACCCGCGCCACGATGGGGGCCGCCGCAGCGGGCGCATTCATCGCGCAGCCTTCGCGCAGCGGATCGACGAAGGTCTGCAATCCGATCTTGGTCAGCACCCCCGGCCGCCGCGCCGCCGACTCGCGGTGCATGTCAAACAGGATGCCCGACGGCACGTTGTACGCCGCGATGCGGTTTTCGACGACCATCTTCCAGATTTCCGGCATCGGCAGGTTCGACGACCCCGACGGATAAGACCCCGCCAGCACCCGTGCCAGCAGCCCGTCCTGCGCGATCCAGTCGATGCCCTTGACGCCATACATGTCGCCCGCGGCGATCGGGTGCAGCGTGGTCAGCCCGCGCGGATGGCCGGTGTCCCGAAACCGCTGGCCCAGGGCGCGCAGCACCAGATCGGGGCACCCGAGCGCCGATGACGATGACACCGTCACCACCGCGCCATCGCCAATGCGCGCCACCGCTTCGGCTGCGGCAACCAGTTTCGTCATGCCGCAACCCCGTAGTCGACCACCTGCCGCAGGCCCGTCCGCGCCGCCTCACGCACAGCCAGCGCCACGGCGAGCGAGGCGATACCATCGCGTCCATCCGCCGCTGGCCGCCCCTGACCTGCCACGGCGGCCAGAAAGTCCTGCACCGCCTGAGCGTAAAGGTTGTGCGCCGCATAGGGAACGGGCACGCGCCCCGCAGCCGTCACCAGCACCACCTCGCCCACCGGCGATTGCGTCATCACACCGGTCGCGAGGATCGAGCCATCGGTGCCATGCACCTCCAGCCCCGACCCGGCGAAGGGATGCGTAAAGCTTTCATGCGCCATCACCATCGCGCCAGACGGCATCGCCCAGACTGACATCACGCTGTCCTCGACCCCCCGCCCCATGCCGGACGCCGCCACCTGCGCCACCACCGAAAGCGGGTCCTCGCCCAGCAAAAACCGCGCCACATCGGCATCGTGCACCGTGATGTCGGCGATCACCCCGCCGCCCGCCGCGGCATCTGCGACCCGCCAGCCGCGCAGATGCTCCGGCAGAAGGACGGCGTGGAACAGCCGCAGCGACA
>Ga0105047_10006730_pt1 | contig 19436 bp, 21 predicted proteins | sample MAT04_FD_78384 | JGI IMG/M metagenome (GOLD analysis project Ga0105047, IMG submission 78384) | Freshwater microbial communities from Lake Fryxell liftoff mats and glacier meltwater in Antarctica - MAT-04 (megahit assembly) | ecosystem: Environmental > Aquatic > Freshwater > Ice > Liftoff...
CGCCGTCGCTGCACTCGCTGGTGCAGCTCTGGCCCGCCGGGCACGGACGCACGCAGTGAAGCCCCGCGGCGCAGTCCGTCGCTCGTACACAAGCACGTCCGTTGGTTCCGGCGCTGCAGCTGCGGGCGACGCAGATGTTGCTCGCGCAGTCCGTGCCGCGCACGCAGTTGCTTCCTTCGCTGCCGCTCGAGCACTGCCGGTTCACGCAGCGCCCCGAGACGCAGTCGCCGGGGCTCGCGCAGGTCGAGCCTTCGCCGCCGGAGCTGCAGGCGCCCGCCGTGCAGCGCCCGCTCAGGCAATCGGTGGGGGCGGCGCACGGATCGTCTTCGGCGCCCGCGCTGCACACGCTCGCGACGCAGAAGCCGGTCGCGCAGTCGGTGCCCAGGCCGCAGGGCGCTCCGGTGTTGCCCGTCGAGGGCCGGCAGGTCCCGCCCGCGCAGACGACGGTGCTCATCGATGGGCCCGGCCCGCAACCGAGCGCCGTCGTGCACGACGCGCCCGGGCTCGATCGGCACACCTGGGCATCGGCGCTGCAACGATACGAGAGGCAATGCCGATCGTCGGTGCAGCTCTCGCCGTCGAGGCGCGCGTGGTCGGCGTAACACGCGGGGAAGCTTCGCCCGTCGAAGGCCGCGCAGAACAAGCCTGGACCGCAGGCGTCGACGCCGAAGTCCGGGCAACAGCGCGCGGCCAGCCCCGAGACCGGCATGACGCCGGTGCAGTCGACGGCGGCGGCGTCCGGCGCGGGCGCGCCACCATCGGAGGCCACGCTCCCGTCGACGGTGCTGGTCGAGCCGTCACGCGCGGACGGGGTGCCGGGGACGACCGTGCGCGGTGAATCGCAGGACACGAGCGCGAGGAGGAGCAGTGCAGCGGCGCGTCGCATCGGAGCCCCTTACCGCGCAGGGTTCGATTGAGCAACGCTGCTAGGAAACTCGATGAGAGCCGGCGGCACTGCGTCGACCAGCCAGACGCCGTTCGCCGAGAGATAGAACACGTGACCGGCGCGGTGCGCGTCTTTTGCCTTGATTCGAAGCACGATCGGCTTTCCGCGTCGGCCGCCCACCGTCTGCGCAGTCGCGATGTCCGCGGACAGGTGCACGTGATGGCGTGATCGTTTCTCGAGACCGGATGCGCGGATGGCCTCGAGGCTCTCCGCGACCGTGCCGTGGAAGAGCACGTCCGGCGGCTCGGCGGGCGCATAGGCCAGATCGACCTCCACCGAGTGACCCTGGCTCGCGCGGATCTGCGTACCGTCCGCGCTGAACGCGAAGCGCTGCTTTGGGCTGGTCGCGACGAGGTCGTCGAGCACCGCGCGGGTGATCGCGCGGCCGGCCGCGTTGCAGGCGGCGAGGAGCGCGTCGACTGCGACCCAGCCGCTCGCGTCGAGCTCGAGCCCGGCGCTCGTCGGATCGTGCCGGAGGACGAAGCTGAGATACTTGCTCAGCGCGGTCTTGTTGCGATCAGCATGCATCCAAGAAGGGCACGCAGACCCCCTCCTGGCAGATGAACGAGCGACACTCGGTGCGGTGATCGCAGCTGCTCCCTTCGGGCCGAGGAACGGGGTAGGACGCGCAGACGCCGCCCTCGCAGATGTCCGAGGCGCACTGCGCGTCTTCACTGCATCCCTGGCCCGGGGGCCGATAGAGGGCAGTTTGCTCCGGCAAGCAGACGGAGTCACAGGTCAGCGACGCATGACAGGGCGCCCGGCTATCGCACACGTCGCCGGGGAGACCGAGAGGAACGCAGACCCGGACCTGGGTTCCGCGCGAGCACCTCGCGCCGTATCCGCACTCGCCCACGAGCCCGCCATCGCAGACCTCGCCGCTTCGAAGGGGCTGGATGCAGCGCCCGACCCCGGACGCCGGGTCTGCAACACAGATCAGCCCGATCGCTTCACACGCCGTATAACTGCCGACGTCGTCGTAGTCGCAGCGAGCGCCTTCCTGGGCCGCCACGCAGAGCTGGGTCACCGCATCGCATGCGGTGCCGTAGACACATGGGGCGTCGCCGAACGGCCCCATGGTCAGCGGAGCGCACGGCTCGCCCGCCTTTCCTCGGCGGTGACAGACACCCGAGCGCTCCTCGAACCCGGCGACGCACAAAAAGTCATCCGGGCAGAGGTGATACTCATCGTCACACGCCGAGCTTGGATCGGTGAGCTTCTCCGGTGTCAGGCAGGCGTGCGTGCACGTCCCGTGATTGTCGCAGAGCCCCGTCGTGCACTCGTCCGAGTCCTGGCAGCCGAGCTCACCCTCGCCGAGCGCGGGGGCGAGCACACCCTTGCAGGCGTCGGGCGTTGGCCCGCGGCCGATCGCCGGCAGGAACGGCCCGTCTCGGAAGCGTCCGCGCTGGAGGTCGGGACACGACGCGGTCTCCAGCCACGCGCGACACGCGAGCGCGCGATCGTCGTGATACGTCAGACGACCTTGGGCGACGTCGTCCTCGTCGATCAGGCACTCCACGCCGGTCCGAGTATGGGCGTAGAAGCGTCGGAAATACTCGGCCGACGGGCCGCGGCACTCGCCCAGGCGCTGCGCCATCAGCTCGATCATTTCTTCACAAAACGCTCTCGCCTGCTGCGCCGGTCCTGGCGATGCATCGGCCGACTCGATGGATCCGTCGATCGTTGCGGCGCCAGCATCACCCGAGGCGCTCGCGTCGTGGCCGAGCCCTTCCGTGCCTGCTGAGCAGCCCCACGCCAGGGCGATCACAGCCGGCGCGATCCATCGTGCGCTACTCGTCGTCGTCCTCGTCATCGTCGTTGCCACCATCGTCCGGCGTCGTCGCCGGCGGCGCCACCAGCTTCGCAGGATACAGGATCGACCGCGCAAACGCCTCCAGCGTGTCGTGATCTTCGGCGTCGTCTCGGACGCTCTCCAGGTATCGCCGGTAGCTCTCGATCATCTTCTGCTCGTTCTTCGGGGTGAGCCCGAAACGCGCGAGATCGTCGAGCTGCGGCGCGAGCTCGTTGTCGACGGCGATCTCCCGCTCGGCGAACGCATAGAGATCGAGCTTCTCCGCGAGCGGCGCGTTCTTGTTCAGGCGCTGCTCATACTGGTGATAGTTGCTCACGACCTTGTGGATCTGGGGCTTCGACAGCGAGAGATCCTCGAGCACCACCGCCGGCCTCTCCTTCGGCTCGCGCGGCTCCCGCGGTTCCTTGGGCTCGCGCGGCGTCTTATCGGCCTTCTCCTTCGGCAAGTGCTGGCTCTCCGCGAACTTCACCAGCGCGGGCGACGCGGTCTTCAAGAACTCGAGCGCCTTCACCTTGTCGTCGCGCACGAGGTTTCTGAACTCGCGCGTGAGGGTGTTCTTCTCTTTGGTCTCGAGCTTCCCCTTCGGCGTGACGTGGCTCGCCGCGCTGCCGGCGTCGGCGATGAACTCATCGAGGGTGCGGGGTGCGATCTTGGTCATACAAGCTCCTTTTCAAGGTCGGATGGGGCGCGGCGGCGTGATGTGCGCGACGGTCATGCCGCCGGTCGCGCACACCGGCGCCACGAACCGGGCGCGATCAGGGCGCAGGCCGACCGGCTCGCGGCCGAGCGCGATGAGCCGGATCGAGGCGCGCGAGGCGACGGCCAGGATCTCTCGCGCGGTGTCCGGCGAGTGTCTTGCGATGAAGCAGGCGAAGAGGATCACGTCCGCCAGCACCTCCTCGAAGCGCGACTCCTCGGTGTCGCGGAGATACTTCTGCAGCGCCGAAGCGCCCCCGGCTTCGAGCGCATATCCGCCGCCTCTTCTGTGCTCGAGGAGCTCGGTGACGAACATGTAACGAGTATCGCCGCGCCCGGCCGGCTGTTCCCTTACTCACCCGGAAAGGGTCACGTCCTGGAGAGCAGACGCGAGGCCTGGAAGAACGGACAGGCGATGTGAATCTTGCCGTCGTACGTGAGCACGAAGCGCTCCGGCGTGTCCGAGAGAAGGCGCGACGTGGCCGGGGCGCTGTGCCGTTCGGTGAGGTATCGCTGCACCTCCACCACGACGATCGCGAGCTGCCGCACGAGCGAGAGCGCGACCGACGGAGGCGCCGGCGGCTGGCCCGTGCCGATCAGGCTCCCGAGCGTGATGCCTGGCCGGTAGCTGAACGCGGCGTACACCTCGTCGTCGATCTTTCCTTGCTCGAGGAACCGAAGGTAGGGACGGTCGAAGCCGGTCCACTGTGTGAGCTCGTCGAGGAACGCCTCCACCGCCTCCGGCTCGTGCCGGATGAAGGTGACGGCCTCGACGTTGCCCTTGCGTGGGCCGTCCTCGCGGCGGGCGACCCAGGTGGAGACGTTGTCGCGGACCACGGGCGAGAGCAGCAGGTACGGGCCGCGGCGCTCCGGACGCGTCTTCGACGGACCCTCGTCGGTGCTGATGTCGCCATACGCCGCGGCGCGATCGGTCGCGAACTTGGACAGAGAGACGTCGAGCTTCCGCGCCTCGAGCACGATGCCGAGATCGACGATGAGGTGCTGCACGCTGGGATAGCGCCGGCCCGGATACCGCTGCAGACACCCGGACAGGATCCGATCGACGTCGTCGAAGGAGGAATCGAGCTCCTGCGAGACGGGCCGGTAATCGACGGCGATGATCCGCTTCAGCGCGTCGATCACCGAGCCTTCCGCGCGCGCGAAGGGCGGCCTCCCGGTGATCAGCGCGTAGAGGAGCGAGCCGAGCGAGAACACGTCCGAGGCCGGCGTGAGCTCCGCGCCGACGGCTTGTTCGGGCGATAGGTACTGGATGTGTCTCAGAGCGTGATCCCGTAGCGCGCCGCGAGGTACGCCTCGACCAGGGTGATCTCGGCCGGCGTCAGCGGCGTCGACCACACCAGGACCTCGGCGATCTGGTAGTCCTGGCCGGCGCGCGGGACCGAGATCCAGGTCTTCGATGCGTTGGCGAAGCGGGAGATGCGGGTGTTGCCGTCGCCGCCCGACGTGCGTGTCAGCGTGAGCTCGGCCCCGTTGATCCGCGCGCTGAGGTGAACGAGGACCGGCTCGCCGATGGTCATCGAGTCGATGCGCCAGAGCTGGACCGCTGCCCCGGTGCTGGTCGCGACGTTGCCGTCGTACGCGTTGCCGGTCATGTACGCGCCCCAGCGGCGCCCGCGCGAGTTGAACGTGCTGATGTCCGGGCCGAGATAGATGCCGAGGGTGGCGGGGTCGCCTTGCATGAACGGCGTCGAGCGTGCAGCGGGCGCGTCGAGCTGGACCACCACCGCCACCGTGCGCGACGACGTCGCCGCGATGCCGAGCACGTCGCCGCGCTCGAGGCTCTGCAGGCCGTTGAACGCGAGGGCGGGATGCGCGCCGATCGTGCCGACCGTGCCGCGGCTCGCGGGGGCGACCTGCGTGAAGTCGTGACCGGAGCCCGAGAGATCGTCGGCGGCGCACACGCGGCCCGTGCCGTCGAGGCTCAGGCCCATGTCGGCGCGGATCCAGAGCACCAGGCCCGCCCCCGGGATGGGGCCATCGGCAGGCGTGGGGGCCGTGTACGGAGGCGCGGGCATGCAGCCGGGCAGGGGCGTGACAGTGGCGTCGGGGACGCTGGCGTCGGCGGCCGTGGCGTCGGGGGCAGGCGCGGCGTCGTCGGCGGCTGCCGTGGCATCGTCGGCGATCGCGGCCGCGTCGGGCACCGCGTTCGCGTCGCGCGCCGCGTTCGCATCGAGCGCAGGCAGGGCGTCGAGCCGGGGCGCCGCGTCTCCCGCGCCGCCGTCGGGCACTGTCGAGCTCCCGCACGCCGCGACGGCGCAGAGGGCGAGCACCGAGGTGAGTCGAGCCATCCGCATGGGCCGGCACGATAGTACGAATCTTCGAATTTTGCGCGCGCGGCAGAGGCCTTCACGCACTACATTCCGCCTCATGGTCACCGGCGCTTGTCTGTGCGGATCCCTTCGCTTCGAGGTGGAGGGCCCCTTCAAGAACCTCATGCACTGCCACTGCTCGATGTGCAGGAAGCACCACGGCGCGCCCTTCGCGACGTTCGTGGGCGCTGCGGCGAGCGGCTTTCGCTGGATCTCCGGCGAAGACACGATCGTCGCGTACGCGTCCTCGGCGAGCTTCAAGCGTCCCTTCTGCCCGACGTGCTTCTCGGTGGCGCCGGTGCGGATCGGCGACGACGTGTACATCCCCGCCGGCAACCTCGCCGGCGATCTCGGCGACGCCGGTGGCATGCACATGTTCGTCGGCAGCAAGGCGCCGTGGCACACGATCGCCGATGCTTTGCCGCAGCACGACACCGTGCCGCCCGGCTGGCCGCTCCCATCGGTCGATCGACCGGCGCCGCCCGTGCTCGAATCGGGCGTGCGCGGCTCGTGCCTGTGCGGCGACGTCACGTTCGAGCTCGAAGGCCTTCCCGCGCGCTTCATGCTCTGCCACTGCTCGCGCTGCCGCCGCAGTCGCAGCGCCGCGCACGGCGGCAACGCCTTCTATCCGCTCGCGCAGTTCGCGTGGCTGTCGGGCGAGAGCCAGGTTCGCAACTATCGGCTCCCGGAGGCGCAGCGCTTCGCGGTGGCCGGGTGCACGCGCTGCGGGGGCTCGACGCCGGTCGTCCGCGAGGGCGTGCCTTTCGTGCTGGTTCCGGTGGGGATTCTCGACGGGGACCCGGTCGCACGGCCGGAGGCGCACATCCACGTGGCCAGCAACGCCAGCTGGTACCCGTTCAGCGATGACATCACGAAGTTCCCGGAGCTGCCGCCGGGGTAGATGGGGATTCGACGCGCGTAGAAAGGCCCGTGGTCGTGCTCTGGGCGATTCTGTTCACCGGCCTGATGGCGATGACGTCGCGGCGCTGGGGAATCTAGCCCGCGCGCAGCGAGATCATGTCCTTCGCCTCGTTGATGCGGAGGAAGTTCAGGTACACGTTCAGGTCGCCGTGCATGGCGAGCCGCTTCTCGGTCACGGCGCGGTTCACGTCGATCGGCTTCCAGCTGTCGGCGCCGTACATCTCGAGGAACATGTCGAGCTTCGCGACCATCACGAAGTCGAGCACGTCATCGCTCATCTCCTCATGGATGCCCATGCGCGGGCCCGAGGTGTAGACGGTCCAGGACACGACCTTGTGGATCACGATGGCGAAGCTGCCGATGCCGGCGAGGCGACGGTCCTTCTTCCCCTTCTCGAAGGTCTCCTGGAGCCGGCGGCGAAAGCGCTCGATCTGCTGGGCTTGCTTGGTTTCCATGGCGACCTCGTTCGGGGAAAAAGAAAGAGCCCCTGACCACCTGACGCGGTGAGGGGCTCCGGGAGCGGCGAGATCAGGCGGTCGACTACTCGAGCGACTGCGCGGCCTGCTTGGCGCTGACCTTCGCGGTCTTGGCGCCGCCGAGGCTGCCGTAGAACTTCGAGAGGTCCGCGGCGAAGGCCTTCTCGGCCGCGTCCGTCAGGCGGATCTGGACCTTCTTGCCGTTGGGGCCGACCTGCATCGTCACCTTCACGCGGTCGTCCGTGGCCGCGAGGAGCGCGCGCGCCGGCACCTTCTCGCCGCCGCCGTACTTACCGGCGTCCGAGATGTTCCCGAGGATGCGCTGGGCGTCCTTGATGCCGATCGTGCCGTCGCCCTGACCCTGGAGAGCGCGGGTCATCGAGAGGACCAGCTTGCGGTCGGCTTCGACGGTGATGGGCTTGGCGTTGGCGCCGATCTGGAAGGTGGTCTGCTTGTAGTAGTTCTGGGTCTTCATGATTTCGTCTCCGTGTGTCTTTCGAGGTGGGTGGCGTCTCGTGGGTCCGGCCGCCGAGTACGAGAGAGTTATCGGAACGACTTTCATTCAGTTGCCTACACTGGAGCTAAAAAGCGCACATTCGTTTCAACTACGCGTGATCATGGCGAAACACTCAGCCGATCGAGCGCCGCCAGGTCGCCCACCTCGTTCGCCGGAACCAGCAGCGAGGCTTGCGGCGTATCCGTGAGCGTACGCTCGATCGCTTCGAGCGCCGTGCACACGGTCTCGGCGCTTTCCGGCCGATCGCCCGGCGCCTTGGCGAGGAGCCGGGCGATCAGCCGCAGCAGCTCGGGGGGGGGCGTCGCTCCGCTCGAGCGGCGGGGGCGCACTCTCGATCTGCTGGAGACCGCCACATCGCGGTCGACCCTGCCCTGGTGCGCGCGATAAACTGCGCCATATCCGCCGCGACCGATGAGCGATCGGGTCTCGTATCGACCATCGATCACGCGACCGATGAAGCATCCGTCGGGGGTGAACGCACGGGCGGAGACAGATGCTCTCCGTCGTCGGCTTCGTGCGCCATCCTCAGAGGGCGAGCATCACGGGGATGACGGCCCCGCTCTCGACGATCGCGAAGTGATCGTACTGGGACCGAAAGCAGAGCACGTCCGCCTGGCTATCGACGTCCTCGGCGCGCCCGGGAACGGCGTCGAACACGGCGTTGCTCGCGACCCGGTCGAGCAGCGCGCGCGTGCTCCGCCAGGTGTTGCGGCTGACCAGGATGAGGCGCCGTCCTGTGGTCCCCGCGTTCGCCCACGCCACGAACGGCGAGATGTCGCCGTAGATCGCGTCGAGCAGGATGATCCGCGAGACGCGCGGGTCGTCGAGCCAGCGCTTGATGGTGCGGTAAGCGCCGCTGTGCCCGATCACCGTCACGTCGGTCGGCGGAGCATCGGTGACGCGCTCGAGCAGCGCGCCGAGCTCGGGCCACAGCACCGGATCGCGCGGGCCGCTCGGCGCCTCGGGCATGATGAACAGCGCGGGCTGATCGCCGAGCTGCCGCGAGACCGACGGCCAGGCCTCGTCCGCGTCGGTGTAGTAGCCGTGCACGTAGATCACGACGCGCTCGGAGCCTTGATTCAAGACGTGCACCGGCCCGCGGTCCGTCGCGAGGCGCTGGTGCAGAGGGGCTTGGACGATGGGGGGTTGGGCGACGGGGGGTTGGGCGAGGACGACGAGGGCGACGATCCACATGCCGCAGGGCCATTGCAGGCGCCGTACGGGGGGCAACTCGGCGGACTCGCACAGGCTGCTCTTTGCAGACGTAACGGCGCTTTACATCGGCGTAACGCGGCGTGGCGGCGGGGATCTTTCCGAGCTGGGGTATGATTCGCCGGTGACCCGGATCGCCGCGGTGGCTGGCCCGAAGCGCGGCGTCGTGATCGAGATCGGGCCGCGCTTCGCGATCGGTCGCGCGCACGACGCCAACCTCCAGCTGATCGACGACAAGGTCTCGCGCGAGCACTGCGCGATCACGGTCGAAGAGAGTGGGGCGGTGGCGCGCGATCTCGGATCGCGCAACGGCACCTGGATCGAGGGTCAGCGCATCGAGGGGCCGCGCACGCTGCGCGCCGGTGATCGCATCTCGGTGGGCGAGACGGTGCTGATCTTCGAGCCCGACTTCGAGGCGATCGCCGCGCGCGACGGCGAATCGACGCTGGTGCTGACGCGATCGAGCGATCAAGGCGCCCGCCGGCCAGCGCCTCTCGGGCCCGACGCGTATCGCGCGGCCGGTGAGCTCGCGCTGCGTGCCGCCACCGCCCCCGATCGCGCCGCCGCGCGCCAGCTCCTCGCCGAGGCCGCCGGGGGAGCCTTCGATCCCGCGGCGGTGATGATCGGCCTCCGCCGCCCGGGTGGCCCGGTCCAGCCCCTGATCTGCTCGCCCGCAGGCGCGATCGTCAGCGTCGGGCTCCCGCTCATCGATCTGGCGTTTCGCGAGGGCAGGGCGGTCGCGCAGCGCGAGTCGCAGTCTCGCACCGAGCGCTCCGATGAACGCACGCTGCTGCGCTCCGACCCGTCGTGGGTGCTCGCCGCGCCAGCCGGTCACAATGTCCTCGCCGTGGTTCGCAGCCGCGAGTTCACGTCCGAGGAGCTCGCGCTCGCGACTGCGATCGCCGCGGCGCTGGGGCCTGCGCTGGCCGAGCCGACGGTCTCTGGGTCGCCGGATGCGTCGCTGATCGCAGAGAGCGCGGTGATGCGGGCGATCGTCGATCGGGCGCGCGACGCTGCAAAGGCGCGATCGATCGTGCTCCTCAGCGGCGCGAGCGGGACGGGCAAGGAGGCGATCGCGCGCTTGATCCACCGCGAGGGCGCGCGGGCAGCGGGGCCGTTCGTGCCGATCAACTGCGGCGCCATCCCGGCCGAGCTCGCCGAGTCCGAGCTGTTCGGTCACGAGAAGGGCGCGTTCACGGGCGCGACGAGCACGCACGCCGGCGTGTTCGAGCGCGCGCACGGCGGCACGCTCTTCCTCGACGAGATCGGCGATCTGCCGCCCGCGCTCCAGGTGAAGCTGCTGCGCGTGCTCGAGGAGCGGGTCGTCCAGCGCCTCGGAGGGCGCGCGCCGATCGGCGTCGACGTGCGCATCATCGCCGCGACGCACCGCGATCTCGAGGCGGCGGTGAAGGCGGGCACGTTCCGCGACGATCTGTTCTGGCGCCTGAACGTGCTGCGCCTCCATCTCCCACCGCTCGCCGAGCGTGCCGAGGACGTGCTCCCGCTCGCCGAGCGGTTCCTGCTGCGCTCGTCGCTCGATCTCGGCCGCCGCCCCGAAGGCTTCACCGCAGAAGCGCGCGAGGCGCTGCTCGCCTGCCGCTGGCCGGGCAACATCCGCCAGCTCGCCAACGCGATCGAGCGCTCCGCGGTCTGGCACCGCGGTGACGGGCCGATCGAGCTGTTCGATCTTCCGCCCGAGGTGGTCGCCCCGGAGGCCCGCAGCGACGGCCGTACCCTCGCCGAGCTCATTCGCGTGCTCGAAAAGGAGCAGATCACGACGGCGATCTTGCGGGCGCGCGGCGTGAAAGTCGCCGCCGCCGAGGCGCTCGGCATCTCGCGCCCGACGCTCGATCGCAAGATCGAGGAATACGGGATCGCGGTCCGGTGAACTTCCTCTGTCCGGCCTGCAGGACGCCGCTGGTGCGCGATCCTTCGAATCCGGTCGCGACGTGCAAGACGTGCGGCGTCGCGGTCGATCTGACGCGCGTCGACACCGCGCCGGGGCAGGCCCAGCTGTGGCCGGAGATCGATCTCGGCGGCGAGACGCTCGGGCCCTACCGGCTCATCGCGCGCATCGGCGCCGGCGGAATGGGCGCGGTCTACTCGGCGGAGGGCCCCGCCGGGAGCTGCGCGGTGAAGGTGCTCTCGGCGCTGCTCGCCGCTGATCCCGCGGTGCGCGAGCGCTTCCGGCGCGAGGCCGCTGCGACGCGGAACGTGCAGCACCCCGGCCTGGTGCGTGTGATCGAGGAGGGCGAGGAGCGCGGCTTTTCGTGGTTCGCGATGGAACGGATCAGCGGCTCCGATCTGCGGACCAAGCTCGAAAGCACGGGTCGCCTCGGCGCGAGCGACGTCGAGGCGCTGGCCCGCCGGCTGCTCGAGACGCTCGATGCGATCCACCGCGCCGGCCTCGTCCATCGCGACGTGAAGCCGAGCAACATCCTGCTCGACGACGCCGGCGCGGCGCGCCTGTGCGACTTCGGTATCGCGCGCTTCGACGGGAAGACGACGCTGACCGAGTCGGCCGCGCTGCTCGGCTCGCTGCAATACATGGCGCCGGAGCAGCGGCGCGGGCAGGTCAGCGCGGCGTCGGATCTGTACTCGATGGGCGTGGTGCTGTTCGAGGCGCTGGCGGGCGGCGTACCCGGCGCGGCGGCGCTGCCGGCGAGCACGTCGCGGAAGATGCGGCGCTTGCTGCGGCGGTTGCTGGCGGAGGACGTCGCGTCGCGGCCGGAGAGCGCGCGCGCGGCGCTGGCGATGCTGGCGCCGGGGCCGGTGTGGATCGCGCCGGCGGTGGTGATCGCGGTGCTGGCGATCGGGGCGGGGATCGCGGGGCAGCAGCTGTGGACGGCGCCGGTGGTTGCGGTGGTCGCGCGCGATGCGGCGGTGCGGGATGGGGTGGTGCTCGATGCGGCGATGGTGGTGCCGACGGCGACGGTGACGATTCCGATCGAGCCGGTGATGCCGAAGCCGATCAAGGGTCCGAAGGCGAAGGTGGGCAATCCGCCGTCGAAGGCGACGAAGAAGCCGAGCAAGCTCGCTCCGTAGCGCTCATGCGAGCGCGGCACGGATCCGCGCAGTCGACCGTTCTCGATCGCCCGGGCGTTCTCGGGCACCATGCCCCGGCTTGTCTCCTCGCGCGCTGCGTCTCCCCCTCTCGACCGGCGCCTCGTCACTCCGCGCGCTCTCCGTCCCGGTCGGCATCTTCCAGATCATCGCCTTCGGTCCGCTGTTCATCCCGTGCCCGGACTGGATCGTCCTCCCGCTCGGCATCCTCTGGGCGGTCTGGATCTTCGCGATCTTTGGCTCGATCATCGAGGGCGTCGCGCGGCGGGCCAGCGACATCGTGCTCGAGAAGCAGGGCCTCGAGATCCGCGGGGGTCCGAGCCGAGGCCTGCGCCTGCGCTGGGAGGAGATCGATCCCGAGCGCTGCCTGATCGACGCCGAGAATCACCTCGTCCTGAACGATCGCATCGTGGCCACCACCGATGATCCCTGGGAGCGGCGCTCGTTCGAGGCGGTGATCGACACGGTGCGCGCGATGGGCCCGGGCGCGCCGCCGGCCGCGCACCCGACCCGCGCCGACGTGCTCTCCTGCGAGCGCTGCGGGACGCCGGCGCTGCTCGCCGATGCCGCCGAGGTGCGCTGCCGCGCGTGCGACGCGATGGTGCGCGTGTCCGACGATCAGCGGGCCAAGATCCAGAACCTGCGCTCGCTGGAGGGCTCCCGGGCGCGAAGCGAGAAGCTGCTCGCGGTGCTCCTGCGCCAGAGGGGCGCGACGTTCGTGAACGCGCTGGTGTTCCTGGCGACGCCGCCGCTGATCCTCGGCGGACCGCTGGCGGCGATCGTGTTCAACGAGATGTTCGTGACCCGCCACGTCTTCGGCTTCGCCCACGGCGTCGCGCTGTTCGTCTGTGGCCTGACGTTCACGTACGCGCTCTCGCTCCTGGTGCAGGCCGAGGTGGTCGGTCGCGCAGCGCTGCGGCTGGTCGCGCTCTCGTTCGGCGCGCGGCCGCCAGCGGTGAAAGGCGATCCGCCCGGGTGCCGCACGTGCGGCGCGCTGCTGTCGACCAGCGGCGATCACGCCGTCGTGCTGTGCGCGTACTGCCGCGCCGAGAACATCACCGACATCGATCTGCGCCCGCAGGCCAGCCTCGCGTCCGAAGAGACCGCCGGGCTCGAGTCGACGCTGGAAGAGCGCCTGCGCACGCGCCGCCGCTATCGGTGGCTGTCTTTGCTCGCCGTCGCGCTGCTCGCGGTCGGCGCCGTGACCTTCGAGCGCACGTTCTTCGGGCGCTGCGCCAACGCGGTCCGCGACGGCGACGAGACCGACGTGGACTGCGGCGGCACGTGCACGCGCTGCGCCTCCTCTTTTTTGTGCGGCGACCCGGCGGACTGCCGGAGCGGCATCTGCACCGGCGGGCGCTGCGCGGCGCCGCGCTGCGACGACGGCGTGCGAAACGGCCTCGAGAGCGACGTCGATTGCGGTGGTGGTGAGTGCAAGCGCTGCGCGCGAGGTCAGCGCGCCGATAGCTGGGCGCCGAACTGCGAGAGCGAGCACGTGACGCTGGAGGGCGTCTGCGAGTGAGTCACTCCGCGTAGAGCGTCACGTCGGTGGCGGCTTCCATCGCCATCGCGTACGTCTTGTCCCAGTCCTGGTGCCGCAACATGATGTGGCCGTCGGAGAGCAGCGTGTGCTTCCAGTTGCGTCGCTGGGTGCCCGGCCGCAGGAGGCGCTCTTCCACCACGTGCTCGCCGTTCCTGCGGAGGAACTCCTTCAGCCCCGTGATGCGCGTGATCCTCCCGTTGCCCTTCGCGCGCTTGAAGATGATCGCCGCGTTGTACTTGCGGACGGTCGACGCCTCGAACTTACCGAAGCACATCACCCGGCCCCATTCACGGAAGAGATCGACGTCGCCGGTATAGTTCATCTGATCGACCAGGCACGCGCCGCCGGGGCGGCAGCCGATCTCGCCGAAGACAGCCTCGCCGTTGTCCTTCTTGAACCACTCCATGTGCGTGAAGCCGCTGCCCATGCCGAGCGCGCCGAGCACCTTCCTGCCGAGCGCGATTCCGGGCGCCGTCTTGGCCTGGTTGAGGTCGCGAACGGTGATGATCACCGGGCTGATCCACTCGGTGCTGCGCGCGATCAACGGCGGCGGGAGATAGTGCGCGACGTTCTCGTACGCCGGCACGCCGTCGATACACAAAGTATCGTAGGTCATCTCTTCGCCCTGGATGAACTCTTCGCAGGAGGCCTCGCCCACGTGGAGCATCTTCGACAGCGTGCTCTCCAGCTCGCCCGGCGAAGTCACCTTGTAAGTATCCGCGCTGCCCGCGCCGGCGATCGGCTTCAGCACCAGCGGGTAGCCGATCTTCTCGGCGGCCGCGCGGGCCTCGGCGACCGTGCGCACGCGGGTCGAGCGCGGGGTGCGCAGGCCGGCGCGCGAGACGCGCTCCTTCATGAGCTGCTTGTCGCGAAAGCCGTTCACGGTGTCGTACGACATTCCGGGCACGCCGAAGCGCTCGCGGAGGCGCGCCGCGGTGAGCACCAGGACCTCCCAGTTCGCCAGCACGCGATCGACCGATCGACCGCGCAGCCAGCCGTGGACGCGGTTCACGACGTCGTCCTCGTCCATGATCTTCGGGACGTGGAGGTAGTCGGCCAGGTGCCCCCTGGTGGCTTTGGGCAGCGACGCAGCGGGGGCGTCGCCGACGCCGTAGACGTCGACGCCCAGCTCGGCGAGGCCGCGGGTGTACTGCTGCATCTCCGGCGGGTAGTGGGGCGCGAGGAAGACCACCTTCATGACGCGCGCATGCTACAACGCCGACGTGCGTACTGTCGCATTCGTCGCCCCGTTCCCGCTCGAGACCAGCATGCGCTTCGCGCGCGCGGCCGCGTCTTTGCCCGGCGTCCGCCTGGTCGGGCTGATGCAGAAGCAGCCCCGCGGCCGCGATCTGGGCCTGTTTTCCGAGATCATCCAGCTCCAGGACGGCCTGGATGCCCGCCAGATCGTGGAGGGGGCGGCGCACGCGCGGAGAAAGTACGGAGGGATCCACCGCATCATCGGGGTCCTGGAGCCCATCCAGGAGCAGCTCGGGCTGGCCAGAAAGGCGCTCGGCGTCCCCGGCACGCGCCCCGAGACGGCCGAGCTCTTCCGCGAGAAGGCGGCGATGAAGGACGAGCTGCGAAAGCACGGCTTGCCCTGCGCCCGCCACCGCCTGGTCACGTCCTACGACGACGCGGTCGCCTTCGCCGGCGAGATCGGCTTCCCGCTCATCCTCAAGCCGCCCGCCGGCATGGCCTGCAAGGCGACGTGGCGCATCCGCTCGGCCGGTGAGCTCAAGGGCGCGCTCGCCGGCATGCACGCGAGCCGCGAGACGCCGGTGCTCGCAGAGGAGTTCCTGATCGGCCACGAGTACAGCTTCGACGCGATCACGATCGGCGGTCAGGTCCGCTTCCAGTCCTTCTCTCGATACTATCCCGGCCCGCTCGAGGTGATGGAGACGCCCTGGATCCAGTGGGTCTGCGTGCTCCCGCGCGTCATCGACGGCCCCGAGTTCGCCGCGCCCAAGGAGCTCGGCAAGCGCGCCATCGCCGCGCTCGGCCTCGACACCGGCTTCACGCACATGGAGTGGTTCCGCCGAAACGACGGCACGCTCGCGATCGGCGAGATCGCCGCGCGCCCACCCGGTGCGAACATCGTGCGCATGAACGGCTTCGCGCACGACACCGATATGTACCGCGCGTGGGCCCGCGCCGAGATCGACGGCGCCTTCGACGGCCCGTTCGAGCGCAAGTACGCGGTCGGTTGCGCGTTCCTGCGCGGGCCGGGCGGCGGTCGCGTCTCGCGCATCACCGGCGTCGAGAAGGCGAACGAGCGGATCGGACATCTGGTGGTGGAGTCGAAGCTCCCGACCGTGGGCACGCCGAAGTCGGATAGTTACGAGGGGGACGGGCACGTGATCGTGCGGCACCCGGACACCGAGGTGGTGAAGGCGGCGATGACGACGATCATCGAGACGGTGCAGATTCACTACAGCTGAGCGCGCCGTGCGCTCCGTGGTGGACCATCACAGCGCGAGGCGGTGGGCTCGGGCGGGCGCGATGGGAATCTTGAGGTGCGCGCGACCAACGACCGGAAGGTCGTGATCCTCGATCCAGCAATTCTCGAGATCGCGAAGCGTCGACGCGGAGATGTCGAGCCAGCCATCGGCGGGTCGGCCCGCGAAATAGACGCACAGATCGGCGCGATCGGCGTCGAGCAAGCCCCAGAACGCCGCGAAGAACCGGCCTCGCGTCTCGAGCGCGACCGTCATCGCGATCGCCTGGAATCGAACGGCGATCACCGCGAGATCGTCCGGCTCGACGGTGACACACCCAAGCAACGCGGCGCGCAGATCGCGGGCGGGCGCATGGCGCTCTTGCTCCTCGGCCTCCGCGACCATCCCGACCGACCTGTACAGCGCGGCGAGCTTCGTTCGCTCGGCGGCGTGCGACGGGTCGTGCCTCAGGACCTGGCGGTAGATCGCGATCCCCTTCAAGAGAAAGCCTTCGACGACGTACTGACCGGCGACGCGGCCGTAGATCTCGTTCGCGTCGGAGGCGCGACCTTCCTTCTGGTAGATGTCGGCGAGCTTCAGGAGCAGCCGCACGTCGGACGGACGTTTCTCGAGCTGCGCCTGGATCTCGGCGATGGCCTTGGCGTAGGGGCCCACGAGCGGAGAGTATCTCGCCTCGCCGCGGACGGAACGAATTCCGTGAATAGATCTTGACGGATTTCAGTGCTGGTCCCGTGCGTCTGCGGCGTTCGAAAACGAGAAGACGATTCGCGAGGTCAATTCTCGCGTAGCGAGGGGGTGGCGGCCCCTCTGACGGTGTCCTGGCACGACCTGCGCGGGTAGTCTCGAGGGTGCCGTTTTCTGCACGAAAATAGGCCCATGTTAGGACGTCGTCATGCACGTCGCGCACGACACCGAATGGCAAACTATCGACCAGACCCTCCTCGGCCTCGCCGCGCGTGCGGGTGACCTCGACGCCGAGATCGGCCGCTGGCTCCTCGTCGCCGCTCGCGAGAACGTCCACCGCCATTTCGCCTACGCGTCGTTCGCCGAGTATGTCCACCGCCGCTTCGGCTTCAAACCCCGGGACACCCGCGAGCGGTTGCGCGTGGCCCGAGCGCTCGAGACGCTGCCTGCGCTGCGGAGCCTGCTCGTTGCGGGCGAGCGCTCCTGGTCCGCGGTCCGCGAGATCACGCGCGTCGCGACGCCCGAGAACGAGCCCGCATGGGTCGCGAGCACAGCGCGCATGACGGTGCGCCAGATCGAGCACATGGTCGCCGGCCGGAAGCCGGGCGAAGATCCCACCGACGCGAAAGACCCGCTGCTGACGCCCCGCCGCGTCGTCTTCAACCTCGAACCGGAGCGGTTCGCGGAGTGGCGGGAGGCCGGCGAGGCGATGCGCAAGGTCATCGGCGCTGGCGCCTCCGACGACGAGGTCTTCCGGGCGATGTGCGAGATGGCGCTCGGGCGGCGCGACGAGACGGTGCCCGGCTATCAGATCTCACTCACGGTCTGCACGCGTTGCGATCGAACCTGGCGTCAGGCCGGCGGCGACGCGATCGAGGTCTCGCCATCGGTGGGCGAGCGCGCGGCGTGCGACAGCGAGGTGGTCGGCTTCGCGTGCGTCGACGAAGGTATCGCCGAGCCCGAGGAGGCGACCCCGGTGGACCCTCTTCCGGCGGCGATCACCGAGGTCCTCCAGAAGTCCGGCCCACGTGGGTTGGTCCGGGCGATATCAGCGTCGTGCGGGATGAACCTCCGCACCTTCAGCCGAGCGACCCGTAAACGCATCGCGCTGCGCGACAACAATCGCTGCACGGTACCCGGCTGCACGAACACCCGCTTCATCGATGGTCACCATCTGGTGCCGCGTTCGAAGGGCGGGAAACACAACGACGATCAGGCGACGTCGCTCTGCAAGCAGCACCACGACGCCACGCACGACAGCCGCCTGGTCATCCAAGGGAAGCCGAGCACGGGGTTGAAGTTCTTCGACGCGCGCGGGGAGATTTATGGGTCGCGACCCACATGGGTCGCGAAGGTCAGCGGAGGGAGATGAGCTCGAAGGTTGTTCAGCGGCCTGGGCATCGGCTTTGGCGACGCGGCGTCACGTACGGGGCCGTTCAAGTGCAGGTCAGAGGGAGGCTGCGTCGCGCTGCGGTGGAGCACGGACGGGCTGGACGCCAGGATCGATCGTGAGGGAAGCTTGGCCTTCCGATGAACTCGAACAATTTGCTGACCGACCGCTTCTCGAACGCCGACTCTGAAGCGATGTACGACCGCCAGTGGCCGAACGAGCCTACTCTCTTTGCGCAACACGAAGAGGGAAGGCAGTGTGGTGCGTGCTCGTATTTCGCGCCTTTCAACGAGGACTATGGCCTCTGCTGCAATCGCAACGCTCGGCATTTCACTGAAACAGTTTTTGAACACTTCACGTGCCCATCCTATGTTGAGGAGGGGTGGGGGCCACACAGCTTCTCGTCTGACCAAGGGTTCATGTGTCGATGCCAAGGAGTGCCGGTCTATGAGACCCTGGCCACTATCATCACGATGCTCGGCGATCGGACGCGCGAGAATGACCTGGTCGCGCATGTGGAAGCAATCCGGCGCTACGTCGAAGAGCAGTCCTCGGCAGCGGCCAGGCCGTCTAGCCTGCCCGCGCCCGAATGAACACCCTGCGCGCCCACCGCCGAACGGCCGAGCCTGTAGCCCCACCGCCGACCGACCGTGCGGCTGATCAGACCCTCGCCGAGCATCCGTGCGGCCGGAGGATCCGAGCTCCGCTCGCCGCGGCTGTGCACCGAACACAGAATTGGCGCAGAGGTCCTCGCGCTTCGCGCGAGGACACACCCTTCGAGCCCGCTCATGGCCCCCCTCCCGCTCCGCTCCCGGGGGTCCATGAGTGCGCCCGAAGGGTGTCGCCAATTCTTACCGTTCGATGGCTGAACCGGATCCGGACCGGAGCCGGAGCACCGAGGTGCGCTCAGCGAGATCGCTCGAGTCGAGCGCGGACGTGCCGCGAACCGAGGCGGCCGAACTATCTCCCGACCTACGTTTCGAGCGAATTTCAGCGATGGCGATTCGGCCGCCTCCGTCGGTACTCCGAACCCCAGGCTTGGCCCACCCAAACACTGTCCACTGGACCAGTGGCGACATCACTGCCAGTATTCGTTCGTCACACGCATCGAACCCACTGGAGTGAGTCAACGTGCTCAAGCGCCCGATCATCGCCTCGTGCACCGCCGTCCTCGCGACCCTCGTCGTCGGCCTGATGACATCGGCTTCGATTGTTCGGTCCGTCGACCAAGCTCCTTTCTGATCGAGCTCGGAGGATACTTCGCTCGGGATGGGTACGGCAATCCGCCGCGCTTTCTCCGGAGCCCACGGAGGTCAGATCGAAGAAATGATCTGACCTCCGTGCTCTTCCACGAAATGACTAGCAGCCGTTCGTCGGGACGCCGGTGTC
>Ga0105047_10006731_pt1 | contig 19435 bp, 15 predicted proteins | sample MAT04_FD_78384 | JGI IMG/M metagenome (GOLD analysis project Ga0105047, IMG submission 78384) | Freshwater microbial communities from Lake Fryxell liftoff mats and glacier meltwater in Antarctica - MAT-04 (megahit assembly) | ecosystem: Environmental > Aquatic > Freshwater > Ice > Liftoff...
ATGCGAGAGATCGGGCGACGGATGGTGGAGGCGGGAGTGTTCGACGAGATCGAGGACTTCGGGTTCGTCACCAAGGACGAGATGCCTGGGTTTCTGGTCGCCCCTGAGGCACTGGCCACCACCGTGCGTCAACGCCGTACCGAGTACATGCGGCTGGAACAATTGGAGCCGCCCTTCGTCTTCGTCGGCCGTACCGATGGGCCCGACACCTGGCCGCGCCGCGACGCCGCCAGTGCCAACACGCTGGTTGCTGGCGACGTTCTTGCGGGCATGTCCGGCTGCCCCGGCCAGGCAGAGGGTATCGCTCGGGTGGTGCTGGACTCGAACGACCCGTTTGCGTTGGAACCCGGCGACATTCTGATTGCGCCCATCACCGACCCGTCGTGGACGCCCCTCTTCGTGCCTGCCGCCGCTGTGGTCGTGGACGTGGGGGCACCGCTGAGCCACGCCATCATCGTCAGCCGCGAGCTGGGCATTCCGTGCGTGATCAGCGCCACGGGCGCAACGCGGCGCATTCCGGATGGTGCACGCGTGCGCGTGGATGGCAGTACCGGCATCGTGACGGTGCTGCAGCTGCCGTAGTGGTTCCGGCTGCAGCGAGCCGCGTCGAGGTATCCGTTTGAATGCGCTGAGCGGTGACTAGATGATTGATCCCAAGGGATTCGTTGGTGGTCGTCTGCGAGCAAAGGATCGTGGTGCAGTCGTTCATCTGACCTCCAGCCACAGATCGGCCAGCCGTGCAGCGGGGCCGTAGCGGCCGCTGCTCTCTGTCGTGGTCAGTTCAACCTCTTTCAGGTTTGAGGCAGGTGGAGTCATTCGACGTGAATCCGAGAGCGTGGTCGAGCCGCTCAGGTCCACGGTCGTCGGACGGTGCCCCAGCCCATTTCGACGCCCGAGCCTGCATGATCGCTTCCGTGAAGAGTGGGTAGCTGTCGACCTCGCCGGGCTTCGCGCGTCGAACATTGATGGTTCCAGGCCGTTTGCGACGTGAAAGTTGGCGATCGCTGGCGAACGATGGGCGAATCTGAATGAGATGAACTGAGGCAGAGTTGGTGCTCGGTGCGAGTTTCACGTCGATGAGTCGCTCAGCGCCCGAACCCCTTGGAACTATTCGGCTAGTGCGAGCCGTGGGCGGTATCGCACAGGCGTTCTTCGCCAGCGGCGATCTGCCCTGCCCCCACCCCTTCGAGAGCGGCGAACGGTCCACACGGGTGAGGGGTGATCCAGATATGGATCATGGCGGCCGGCAGGAACTTGACCAGTCCGGGCGGGCAGGTGCCGCCTGACGAGGTCACACTGCCGACCCTGGCCGCCTTCGGGTCCTTGGTAAAGCACAGGTTGTCGTGAATATGCCACTGCATCAGCTCACCGCCGATGTTGGGCACGTCTTCCAGCGCAACTCTGTCGGGCAGCATGAACATCGCGCTGACCAGCTTCTTGGAACCATCAGGCTGCGGTACGTACACGAGACTCTCGGGGAAGTCCGGGTCGAGGACGATGTCGTCGTTGATCCAGTCCCAATTGATGAAGTGCTCGACGCCAGTGAGACCGTCGCCAATGCTGTTGAAACCGGCGGCTTCGGCGACCTTGTAGTCGCTCCACTGCGGAAGTCGGACGACGGTGATTGCGATCAGGTTCTCGGCGGCAGCCTGCTGTTCGGGCGTGACGCCCGGCGTGCCCGACAGGTCGATCGGCTGTGTTGGGTCGTAGGGCTTCGGTGTTGCGGTGGGCGTTGAATGGTCGTCGTGGGAGCTGCACTTGTCGACGCGTTCGGCCTCGCTGACCGACGCCTGCCCGGCGCCGACACCCTCCAGCGCGGCGAAGGGCCCGCATTCGTGCGGTGCGATCCACACGTGCACCATGGGGTTGGCGCCGCCGGTGTTGACACCGTTGGCGCAGACACCGTTGGCGTCGGTGATGCCGACGACCTTGCCGACGCCGTCGATCAGGGCCCAGCACAGGTTGCCGTGGTTGTGCCATGTCATCAGCGGGCCGGCAAAGGCGACGATCTCAGGGTCGTCGGTAGGGCGTGCGCTCGCGATGAACATCGCGCCAGTCAGCGTGCGGTTGGCACCGTCGACCTCGTAGACCAGCGACTCGGGTTGTGTTGGGTCGAGCATCACGTCGTCCTCGATGAGCGACGATTTGATGTAGTGCTCGACGCCGGTTCCTGCGTCACCGATGCTCTTGTACCCGTCGGCCTCGGCAGCTGCGGTGGTCGCCCACTTGGGGAGGTCGTTCAGCGTGTCCTTGATCAGCTGGTCTGCACGCAGTTGCTGGTCGATGCTGACGCCCGGAACGCCCGAAAGGTCGATACCGACCGTCGGGTCCCACGGGCGTGGCCAGCCGGCTGCGGCAATCGGGTCGGTGGCGTGGTCGTGCGCAACGGTGTCGCCGGTGACTGGATCGGTGGTGTCGGCGTGGTCCTCGTGGACTGTGTCGCCGGTGACTGGGTCGACCGCGTGGTCGTGGGCAACGGTGTCGCCGGTAACCGGGTCGATCGTGACCGCATGAGCAGCTTCGCTGTGCGAGTGCACGTGCGTGCCGCCGGTCCACATTGCGGGGACGGCGAGGGCCGCGATCAGTAGCGAGGGCATCGCGATGCGTGCGGGGTTCGACGGCCGCCAGCCAACAAGGCTGGCGCTGACCGCGGCGCCGACGGCGATGGCACCCATGAGCGCGCACACAGTGTCGGCAAACTGCGCTGCCTCACGAACCTCCAGGCCTTGGATCCACGAGATGCCTGTCAGCCGTGTGGCAAGCCATCCACCGACGGCAAGCGCGTTGACGCCGGCGACGGCCCACGCGGCCGGACGATTGGGGCGCAGCAGCGCCCACAGGCCCACGCCCAGCTGCGCTGCAGCCAGTACGACGAACAGTTGCGCCAGCCGCGGGTGCTCGGCATGCACGCCGACCGCGGCCGCATGCACTGCACCGGCGCCAAGTGAGGCAATGCCTGCTACGGCCAAGCCGGGTAGGCGGCGCGCCAGAGGTGGGTTGAGATGTCCGGTCTCCATGGAGAAACTGTAGGCCAATTTGACGAAAAGAGCGTGTCGGGAGTCACTCTCGGGTCGGCGCGTGCTCAGCGGGTGCGGCGGCCATTCCGCAGCGCGTCGAGCACCGGCTCGGCATACTCCTTGCGACACACCAGGAAGTCGGGCAGCCAGGGGTCTCGTTCGTTGAACACCATCGGTGAACCGTCGACGCGGCTGACGTGCAATCCTGCGGCCAGGGCCACCGCGGTCGGCGCGGCGCTGTCCCATTGGTACATGCCGCCCTCGTGCACATAGATATCCGCCTCACCAACGACAACGGCCATCGCCTTCGCGCCAGCGGAGCCAAGGCGCACGGCATCACACCCGAGCGCGTTGGCGACAACGACGGCGGCATACGGGTTGCGGTTGCGGCTGGTGATGAGCCGGGGGCGTTCGCGTTCGGGCGTGGGCAGCGTTGGCGAAGGATCGGTGGAGAACGCCAGGTCGAGTGCAGGCAAGCTGACCGAGCCGGCAGCGAACCTGTCGAGTTCCCACAGGGCGATGTGGACCGCCCAGTCCGATCGACCGTGCTCGCCGAACTCGTTGGTCCCGTCGAGTGGGTCGATGATCCAGACACGGTCGGCGGTGAAACGGCGCGGATCCTCCACTCCTTCTTCGGAGAGCACGGCATCATCGGGCCGGGCCTCGGTGAGCGCCTTCAGGAGGAACCGATGGCTGGCGAGGTCGCCCGTGTCCATGACCTGCCACGACGGTGCGCCGCGCCCGAACAGCTCGGCACGCAGACCGACCAGCAGTTGGCCTGCCTCAATCGCGAGGCGAGTCGCCAGCTCGTTGTCGGTCTCGGTCTGGAAGCTCATGCCCTCAGCGGGCCAGCGGCTTGTACTTGATGCGGTGCGGCTGGTCCGCGCTGGAACCGAGCTCCTTGTGGCGCCAGGCCTCGTATTCGGTGAAGTTGCCTTCGAACCAGCGGACCTGACTATCGCCCTCGAACGCGAGCACATGGGTGGCAATGCGGTCGAGGAACCAGCGGTCGTGACTGATGACCACGGCGCATCCGGGGAAGTCATCGAGTGCCAGTTCCAACGCACGCAGCGTGTCGACATCCAGGTCGTTGGTCGGTTCGTCGAGCAGCAGCACGTTGCCACCGTTCTTGAGCACCTTCGCGAGGTGAACACGGTTGCGCTCGCCACCGGACAGGTCGCCGACGCGCTTTTGCTGATCCGCGCCCTTGAAATTGAAGCTGGCGCAGTACGCGCGGCCGTGGATCTCGCGGTTGCCGACCTTCATGTGCTCGACGCCACCGGTGATCTCCTCGTAGACAGACGCGTCGGAATCGAGAACGTCGCGGCTCTGGTCGACGTACGCCATCTCGACCGTGTCGCCGACCACGATGCTGCCCGAGTCCGGCGCTTCCTGACCGGTGAGCATCTTGAACAGCGTGGTCTTCCCGGCGCCGTTGGGGCCGATGATGCCCACGATGCCTGCCTTGGGCAGCGTGAACGAGAGGTCCTCGACCAGCAGCTTGTCGCCGAAGCCCTTGCCGAGGTTCTTGACCTCGATCACCGTGTCGCCCAGGCGCTTACCGACCGGAATGGTGATTTCCAACTTGTCCGGACCGCGTTCGGCGGCCTCGGCTTCGTTCTGCAACTTGTCGTACGCGGTGAGTCGGGCCTTGCCTTTGGCCTGGCGGGCCTTGGGTGACATCTTCACCCACTCCAGCTCTCGAGCCAGTGTGCGCTGGCGTGCCTCGTTCCCCTTCTCCTCGCGCAGAATGCGCTCCTGCTTCTGCTCCAGCCAGCTGGAATAGTTGCCTTCGAACGGCATGCCGCGACCGCGGTCCAGCTCCAGGATCCACTTGGCGACGTTGTCGAGGAAATAGCGGTCGTGCGTGATGGCCACGACGGTGCCGGTGTACTCCTGCAAGAAGCGCTCCAACCAATCGACGCTCTCCGCATCGAGGTGGTTGGTGGGTTCGTCCAGCAGCAACAGATCGGGGTGGCTGAGCAGCAGCCGGCACAGCGCCACACGGCGGCGCTCGCCACCGGAGAGCTTGGTGACGTCGGCGTCGTCGGGCGGGCAGCGCAGCGCGTCCATGGCAATGCCGACATTGCGCTCGAGGCTCCAGGCGTCGGCAGCCGCGATCTTGTCCTCTAGGTCGGCCTGCAATGCGCCGACCTTCTCGTAGTCGGCATCGGGGTCCGCCCACATTCCCATCACTTCGTTGTAGCGGTCGATCAGACCCTGCACGCCAGCAACGCCGTCCATCACGTTGCCCTTGACGTCTTTGGTCGGGTCGAGCTGGGGCTCCTGGGCGAGGTAGCCAACCGTGAAGCCCGGGGTGAGGCGGGCCTCGCCGGTGTAGCCGTCGTCGAGGCCGGCCATGATTTTCAGCAGGCTGGACTTGCCGGCGCCGTTGCTGCCCAACACGCCGATCTTCGCGCCGGGGTAGAACGACAGCGAGATGTTCTCCAGCACCGTGCGATCCGGCGGATAGAAGCGAGCCAACTTGTAGCAGGTGTAAATGAATTCGTGAGCCATGACGAGATGGCAGGCTAACGGGCCGACATCGATGTGACCGTCGACTGACCATTTCGCTGTCGCCCGGGGTGACGGTGCTACGTTACGAACACGTTCGGTTTCACAAGGGAGGGGTACGGAAAAGTGCTCGCGAATTACAACGGTTTCTTCAGTGCAGACAGCCTTGGCAACTTCGGGTTCCGCTGGCTGCACATTCTGGCCGGCATCACCTGGATTGGCCTCCTCTACTACTTCAACTTCGTGCAGGTGCCCGCGTTCGGTCAGTTCGAGGCCGAGCCGCACAAGGAGATTGGTGGCAAGGCGCGTCTCATCGCCATCGACAAGGTCGCTCGCAAGGCGCTGTGGTGGTTCCGCTGGGCAGCGGTCAGCACATTCGTGACCGGCATCCTCATCACCATCGTGACGAAGAACTACTTTGCCGACGGCTTCGGCAAGAACGCTGGCGGCATTGCCATCAGTGCTGGCATGTTGTTGGGCACCATCATGTTGCTCAACGTATGGGGCGTCATCTGGCGCTGCCAGAAGGTCGTGCTCGCCAATGCGGCCAACGTGCTCGCTGGTGGTACCCCCGACCCGGGCGCAGCAGCCGCGGGCCGCAAGGCCCTCATGGCCAGCCGGCAGAATGTGGTCTTCTCGATCAGCATGCTGTTCTTCATGGTGTACAAGGGCCACTCGCTGCGTCAGGGCGTCCAGGTCAGCACCGGTGGGATGATCGCGTTCTGGACCATCTCACTGGTGATCATCGTGGTGATGGAGCTCAACGCCTTGGGCATGCTGCCGTGGAAGACCGAAGCCAACAAGGGGCTCAACCTGATGTATGACGGCCCGGGCGTACGGAACCCGCTGATCTCGGCCTTCGGTCTGTGGGCAGTGCTTCTGATCCTCAGCGAGATCTTCCTCAAGGCTGCGTAATTGCCGCCAGCGCAATCGTCGTCACGTCAAGTGCGGCGACTGCGCCAATGACCAAGGTTGCCGGAGACTGCACAGCGGTCGTGCCCAGTGCGCTGAGCATGCATCGTTGTGCAGTTTCCGCGCCGGTGGTCGCACGGTGAATAGCGGCGACGGGGGTATCGGCGTCCAACCCGCCGGCCATCAGCGCATCGGCGATTTCGCCTCGATGAGCAACGCCCATCAGCACCACCAGCGTGCCGCCGGTCTGCGCCAGCGCTGCCCAGTTGACAGGTGTCTCGCCGTACTGCCGATGGCCGGTGACCACGGTGAACGATGCTGCCATGCCGCGGAATGTCACTGGCACGCCCGCAGCCGCAGGTGCTGCGATTGCAGACGAGATGCCCGGCACGAGTTCGCACTGCACGCCAGCTGCCGCCAGCGCAACTGCTTCCTCGCCACCGCGACCGAATACGAATGGGTCGCCGCCCTTCAGGCGCACGACCCGTTTTCCTTCGCCGGCGAGGCGGATCAGCAAGACGTTGATCAACTCCTGGGCGATGCTTTGGCCCGGCCGCTTGCCGACATCGATCAACTCGGCGGTCGGTGAGATGAGCGTCATCACGCCGTCGCCGACGAGCGCGTCGTAGACCACAACGTCTGCGGCCGCCAACAGTCGGGCAGCGCGAAGGGTGAGCAGCTCAGGGTCGCCAGGGCCCGCACCGACGAGGGCGACAGTGCCACGGAGCAGCCCGCACGTCATTGTCAGGCCAGGCTGCCGGGGCGGACAGTGGCAATCATTTCTGCGCCTGCAGTGGTGTTGGTGGCGGTGTCGATCAGGATCAGCCGGCCACCCTCAGCGTGGTGCGCGTCGATGTCGGCATCGATCGACTCGCCCACGTGCAAGTGCACTCGACCGATGTCGTTGAGCACCAACTGGTCCGCAGGTCCGCGATTGGGGGAACCCGGGTCGTACCGGTGCTCGACCACCAAGCTGTCAACGCCGAACGCGTCGGCTGCCCAACGAACGACCTCGGCCGGGTGGCAGGTGTCGAGCGAGGGAGGGATCGTTCTCTGCATTCCCGCCTTTCTATCGTCATTCCCGACTATTCCGATCAGAATTATGGATTTCGTGCTGAGTAGGATCGAGGCATGACGTTTCCCTACCCGGTATTCCTTGATCTGCAAGGCGTTCCTGTGCTGGTAGTCGGCGGCGGGGCGATCGCCTTTCGTAAAGCCACCGGGCTGGCCGAGGCCGGTGCACTCATCACCGTCGTGGCGCCAGAGGTCGTCCCCGAGCTGCAGGCGCTGGCTGCCCAGATCGAGCTACGGCGGTACCAGGCGGGTGAGGCGGCCAGCTACCAACTCGTGATGACCGCCACCAGCGACCCCGCCGTCAACGCTGAGGTGGCCGCTGACGCCCGTGCGGCCCAGGTGTGGGCCAACAGTGCCGACGACCCGCAGAACTGCTCGTTCATCTTGCCGGCCGTCACCCGCCGGGGTCTGGTGACAGTTGCAGTCAGTACCGGCGGCGCGAGCCCGGCGTTGGCAGGCACGGTGCGGTCGCGAATCGCCGATCAGATCCTCACCCCGCAGGTGGAGGCGGCTGCGGTGGAGCTGGCCCGCCAACGAGCGGAGATTCACGCGGCCGGTGGCAGCACCGAGTTGGTGGAGTGGGGCGACCGGGTGCGCGAGGCGCTGGGTGACGAACCCGACTGACGTTCAGCTGCTGACGCCTCAGCTGACGGTGAGCGATGAATCCATGTTGGTGTGCCCGGGAATCTCGCACACGATGCGGTATTCGCCCGGGGCGATGGCCAGCTCGACGGTGTCGCTGGAACCGGGGCTGGCGATGTCGACCAACTTGCCGACGTCCTTTCCTTCCTTGTCCTTCACCTGCATGTTGTGAGGGAGTGTGCTGTCGTTGGCGACAAAGATGGTGATGACACCGTCGACGGCGGTGGCCGTGTAAGACTCTGCGTCCCAGAGGATGCCGTCGACTGCGCGCACCTCGACGTCGACGTCGGTGGGTGCAGTGCCGCTGCTGGCGCGATCAGCCCCACAGGCGCCGAGGGCGAGGATGGCGACAGCAACGACTGAGGTCAGGAACCGAGTCTTCATGACGCGAATTCTAGAAGTGTTGACTTCGGAAATACAACTCAGCGCTGCGTCGCATTCGGGTCACGTCGACGGTGATGTTCGCAAGTACCATCACCTGCGATGACTACCACCGAATCCTCGGCCGGGAAGTTCGGAGCAAACTCCTGGCTCGTCGAGGAAATGTACGAGCAGTTCCGCTCCGACCCTTCCTCTGTGAGCGAGACCTGGCAAGAATTCTTCGAGGACTACAAGACCATTGCTCCGTCTCCGGCCGTGGCGGCTGCACCCGCCGCCGTTTCGGCGGCCGCTGTCGCCACCGTTGCGACGCCGGTGGCAGTAGCCACACCGGCTGCATCCACTGCACCGGCTGCATCCAGTGCACCCACTGCACCTGCAATCGCTGAGGAAATCGGCGAGCCGATCCGCGGCGCTGGTGTTGCCATCGCCAACAACATGGAGCGCAGCCTGACGGTGCCCACCGCCACCAGCTTCCGCAATATTCCGGCGAAGTTGCTGGAGGTCAATCGCTCGGTCATCAACGGCTACCGCAGCCGCACCGGCCAGGGCAAGGTCAGCTTCACGCACCTCATCGGTTACGCCATCGTGCGCGCCATCGCTGACGCCGTGCCCAACATGAACAACTCGTTTACCACGGGCGCCGACGGCAAGCCGCGCGTCATTCGCAACGCGCACGTGAGCATGGGGTTGGCGGTGGATGTCAGCAAGGCCGATGGCAGCCGCACCCTTGTCGTGCCCGTGCTGCGTGAAGCAGACGCACAGGACTTCGCCGGCTTTCTGGCGGCGTACGAAGACCTCATCCGCAAGGTGAAGAGCAACAAGCTGGTAGTCAGCGACTTCCAGGGCGCCACCATCTCGCTCACCAACCCCGGCACCATCGGCACTGTGCAGAGCGTGCCGCGCCTGATGCCCGGCCAAGGCGTGATTGTTGGCGTTGGCTCCATTGACTACCCAGCCGAGTTTCAGGGAGCCGACCACAGCACTCTTGGCGCACTGGGTGTCAGCAAAGTTGTCACCATCACCAGCACGTACGACCATCGCATCGTTCAGGGCGCCGAGAGCGGCATGTTCCTCAAGCGCGTGCACGAACTGCTGCTGGGCGACCACGGCTTCTACGACGATGTCTTCACCAGCCTCGGTGTGCCGTACGAGGCAGTGCAGTGGCACGTCGACCAGAACCCGGTCAATCGTGAAGACGCGATGCTGCACAAGCAGATGCAGGTGGCCACGCTCATTCGCGTGCACCGAGTTCGCGGGCACCTCATTGCGGATCTCGACCCGTTGCGCTGGAAGCAACCGCACATGCCGCCCGAGCTGGACCCGGCAACCTACGGCCTCACCATCTGGGACCTTGATCGCGAGTTCCTCACCGGCGGCGTCGGCGGCACGGAGAAGTTGAAGCTGGGCGACCTGCTGCACGTGCTGCGCGACGCGTACTGCCGCACCATCGGTGTGGAATACATGCACATTCAGGACTTCGCCGAGCAACGCTGGATTCAGAGCAAGCTGGAAGGCGCCACCGACGACGTGGACAAGGATCGCAAGAGTCGCATCGTCGAACGGCTGAATGCCGCAGAGGCGTTTGAGAAGTTCCTTGCAACCAAGTATGTGGGCACGAAGCGCTTCGGTCTCGAGGGCGCAGAGAGCGCCATCCCGATTCTCGATCAGGTTCTGACCATGGCTGCCGACGGTGGCATGGATTCGGCGGTGTTGGGCATGGCCCACCGAGGTCGACTCAACGTTCTGGCCAACGTGATCGGCAAGAGCTACGACCAGATCTTCAAGGAGTTCGAGGGCCACGTCGACCCCAGCTCGGTTCAGGGATCGGGCGACGTCAAGTATCACCTCGGCGCAAGCGGCACGTACGCCGGGTCCAACGGCGAGTCCATCCGACTCGAACTGGCCGCCAACCCCAGCCACCTGGAGACGGTCGACCCCATCGTATTGGGCTCGGTCCGCGCCATCCAAGACAGGATCGATCCGCCCGGCTCGTTCCCGTCGCTGGCCATCCTGATTCACGGCGACGCCGCGTTTGCCGGGCAGGGCATCGTTGCAGAGTGCCTCGCGATGAGCGACATTGCCGGCTACCGCGTCGGCGGCACCATCCACCTCATCATCAACAACCAGATCGGGTTCACCACCAGCCCGCAGCACTCGCGCAGCTCGCTGTATTGCAGCGATGTTGCCAAGACCGTGCAGGCGCCCATCTTCCACGTCAACGGCGACGACCCCGAGGCGTGTGTGCGGGTTGCCGAGCTTGCGTTCGAGTACCGCCAGCGCTTCCACAAAGACGTCGTCATCGACATGGTCTGCTATCGCCGCTTCGGCCACAACGAAGGCGACGACCCCAGCTACACGCAGCCGCTGATGTACAAGGCGATCGCCGAACACCGCAGTGTCCGCAAACTGTATGTCGAGGCGCTCGTCAAGCGTGGCGAGTTGTCGGTTGAAGAGGCCGAGGGCGCCCTGGCCGACTTCCATACCAAGTTGCAGTCGGCACTCGACGAGACGCGCTCGCATGCCCCCGAGCCAGTGAAGGTTGCCAAACCCCCTAAACCATTGGGCGTTCGGCCGCACATTGAGACTGGTGTTGATCGTGCCACTCTCGACGCCATCTTCGATCACTTCACGGAGTACCCCGACGGCTTCACGCCGCACCCGAAGCTGGCCCGCCAGTTCGAGACGCGGTCGAAGATGTACCACGAGCAGGGCGAGATGGAGTGGGCGACGGCCGAGCTGTTGGCAATGGGTTCGCTCGTCGCCGAAGGCACCCCTGTGCGTCTGGCGGGTGAGGACAGCCGGCGCGGAACGTTCAGCCAGCGCCATGCCGCACTCATCGACTTCGAGAACGAGCAGCCGTGGGTTCCCATCGCGACCTTGCCGGGTAAGACCGTCAACTTCTGGGTGTACGACAGCCTGCTCAGCGAGTACGCCGCGCTCGGTTTCGAGTACGGCTATGCCCACGAGAACCACGAGGCGCTGGTGCTTTGGGAGGCCCAGTTCGGCGACTTTGTCAACGGCGCACAGATCATCATCGACCAGTACCTGGTGGCCGCAGAGGACAAGTGGGGCCAGGAGAACGGCCTGGTGTTGCTGCTGCCCCATGGTTTCGAGGGTCAAGGCCCCGAGCACAGCTCGGCGCGCATCGAGCGCTTCCTCACGCTCTGCGCAGACGACAACATTCAGGTCTGCAATGCCACCACGGCAGCGCAGTACTTCCACCTGCTGCGCCGGCAGGTGCGACGCGAGTTCCGCAAGCCGCTGGTGCTGTTCACCCCGAAGGCGCCGCTGCGCATGAAGGAGAGCCGCTCGAAGGTCGGGGACCTGACCACCGGTTCCTTCCAGGAGGTCCTCGACGACCCAACTGTCGTCGACCGTGACGCGGTGCAGCGCGTTGTGTTCTGCAGCGGCAAAGTCGCGTGGGATGCGTTGCGCGAGCGCGATGCGAGGTCGGCGCCCGTCGCTGTCGTTCGTGTCGAGCAGCTGTACCCGTTCCCCGGTGACCGAATGCGTGAGTTGTTGGGGACCTACCCCAACGCCAAGCAGGTTGTGTGGCTGCAAGAAGAGCCCGACAACATGGGCCCGTGGCGCTTCGTCGAGGCCCGGTTCTGGCGGATCAAGGAGCAGGGCTACGACCTGCGCCAGGTCAGCCGCATCGGCAGTGGCAGCCCTGCCACCGGTAGCAAGGCCATCCACGACCAAGAACTCGCCGATCTCATGGACGAGACCTTCGAAGACCTGTCGATCAGCTGAGGGACCTTGGGCCGATCGGGCAGGGACTTTGTGCCCTACTGGGTGCAGTGACCTGGCCACATGCTGGGTCGCATGGATACAGACACGCAGCCAGAGCCGAACAAACGCGACAACCTTTTTGTGCTTGCGGTGGGCGTCTCGCTCACCGCCCTCCTCCTCGCCGTGATCGGTTTCGGCTTCGGGATGCGCGCAATCGACAAGAGCGAAGAGAAGTCGGTCGCGGCTGAGGCTGGCGGAGCCGGCGGTGCGCCCGAGACGGCGGACATCTCGCTGGCCGAGTACTCCATCAACGATTCTTCGGTGGCTGATGGCGGAATGCTCCAGCTGAAGAACGACGGCGCAATTCCCCACAACTTTGTCATCGACGGCACGGATGTGAAGTCCGGTGACATCAGTGCAGGCGGTTCAGAGATGCTGATGTTGGACGGTGTCAAGCCGGGCACGTACACCGTGTACTGCAACATCGCAGGCCACCGCGACTCCGGCATGGAGGCGCAGTTGACAGTGGGTGGCGCAGGAGCCGTTGCCGATGGCACCAACAAGCCTGCGCACACCATGGACTACCAGGCAATGACCGACGCAATGATGTCGACGATGTCGCAGTACCCGGCGGCGACCGAGGGTGTCGGCAACCCCATTCTCGAGCCCACCGAGGTGAAGGCGGACGGGACCAAGGTGTTCGACCTGGTGGCCGCGATCACGCCGTGGGAACGTGCACCCGGCGACATCGTGGATGCGTGGACGTACAACGGCGTCGTGCCGGCGCCGTCGATTCACTTGGAGATTGGCGAGAAGGCCGAGTTCCGTCTCAAGAATGACCTGCCGATCGGCACCGACATGCACCTGCACGGTCTCAACACGGAAATGGAATTCGACGGAGTTGCCCCGATCACCCAGGACCTCATCGAGCCTGGCGAGACGTTCACCTACGAGTACACCTCCGATGAAGTGGCGGTCGCGATGTACCACCCGCACTTCCACTCGCAGATCAGTATGCCGAATGGAATGTTCGGCACGATCTTCGTCGGGCAGGTACCGATTCCGACCGGCCAGACAATCAGCGGCGTCAATATTCCTGCAGACGTCACCATCGCTCAGGACTTCCCGATGGTGCTCAACGACTCGGGCGTCATTGGTCTCAGCTTGAACGGAAAGAGCTTCCCGGCCACTGCGCCGATCGTTGGCAACAACGGTGACTGGGTGCTGCTCCACTACTTCAACGAGGGCTCGCAGAGCCACCCGATGCACCTTCACCGGTTCGATCAGATCGTCGTTGCCAAGGACGGCTTCCCGCTGGATCAGCCGTACATGGTTGACACGTTGAATGTTGCACCCGGCGAGCGCTACTCGGTGCTGGTGCACCTCGACAAGCCCGGTACCTGGGTCTGGCACTGCCACATCCTGCCGCACGTCGAGGGCGAGAGCGGCATGTTCGGCATGGTCACTGCCGTCGTCGTTCAGTAGCCAAGTCGTTCAGTAGTCAGTCGAAGCCGAGTACGGCGCCGAGGTCGCGGATAGCGGCCTCGGCGCTGGTGACTTTGATGGTGGTCATGCCCATCGCGGACGCGGGCTTCAAGTTGATGCCCAGGTCGTCGAGAAAGACGCACTCGTGGGGCTGCACCTCGAGGAGTTCGCAGGCGATCTCGTAGAAGCGTGGCTCCGGTTTGCGGCAGCCGACCTTGCTGCTTTCCACGACGGCATCGAAGCGGGCCATGATGGCGCCGACCTCGGCGGCCCGCTCGGCGCTGCCGAATGCACCGGTCACGTTGTTCGTCAGGCAGGCGACTTTGTAGCCGGCGGTCTTCACCCGGTCGAGCAGCGCCACCATTTCGGGACGCACTTCACCGGACAGCAACCCCAGCACGGCTGCACCCGGCACTCGATGACCGAGTGCCTCGGACTCGTCGGCGAAGAGTGCGTCGAACTCGGCACCGCCGACATCGCTGCGTTCCAGCTTGGCCCACGCATTGTCGTGAGGGTTGGTGGCGTTGACAGAGCGGATGAAGTCGGCGGGCAGGCCCTGTGCAGCTTCGTAGTGATTGAAGGCTTCGAACGGACTGCTCAGGATGACTCCGCCGAAATCCCAGAGGACGGCTTTCTTCATACAGCCTTTCTAGATCACCGCATCGTAGGCTGGCCGAGTTATGCCACATCATGTCGTCGTCGACGGATCGAACCTCGCCACCGAGGGTCGCACCGCTCCCAGTCTCAAACAGCTCAACGAAGCGGTACTCGCCTACATGGCGGAAGACCCGACGGCACTGATCACCGTGGTGGTCGATGCCACCTTCGGGCACCGCATCGACCCGAAGGAGTCCGCCGAGTTCGACGACGCGGTCAGTAACAACGAACTCGTCGCGCCGCCCGCCGGGGCGATTGGTCGCGGTGACGCATTTGTGCTGAGCATTGCCCACAAGGTCAACGCCAACATCCTTACCAACGACAGCTACCAAGAGTTCCACGCGCAGTATGACTGGTTGTTCGACGAGGGTCGTCTCATCGGTGGCAAGCCGGTCCCGCACATCGGCTGGGTCTTCGTGAACCGTCTACCCGTTCGTGGCCCGTTGAGCCGCAAGGTGACCTCGGACGCGAAGCGCAAGGGCAGCACCGCCGGTACCGGAGGCGGCCGTGGTCGTGGCCGTTCGTCGGCAGATGACGGCACCGTGCGCGTCGGTAGCCCGGAGGCCAGCCTGCCGATGCCGATACCGAAGTCACCCCCGCCGCGCGTGGCGTCGAAGGTCAAGGCCGTGGTGGAAACTCCTGCCAAGGCAGGTCGCAGCCGCGGTGGTCGCAAGCGCGGAGGCGACGCCGAGCGCGCTCCGAAGGCCGCTGCCCCGGTCGCACCCGCTGTTGACGTGGCGCCCACGGGTGGCGCCTCCACCGTCAACGATCTGCTGTCGTTTCTCACCTTCGTTGAACGGCATCCGGCGGGTACCAGCGTCAACGCAATTGTCGATCACTACTCGTCGCACGGTGCCTACGTGCGCATCGGTGACATGGTCGGCTACGTGCCCCTGCGCCTGATGGCAGAGCCGGCACCGCGCAGTGCTCGCGAGTTCATGAAGGTGGGCGAGTCGGTCACGCTGATCGTGGAGAGCTTCGTGCCCACCAAGCGCAGCGTCGATCTTGCTGTTCCTGGCATGGGCACCGCCAAGCAGCTGGGCGAAGCAGCTCCGGCCAAGGCAGCGAAGGTTACCAAGCCACCGAAGCGTGCGCCGAAGGCCGCCGCACCCGACAAAGTAGCCGCTGTGTCGAAGGCCGCCGTTGCGTCGAAGGCCGCCGCCAAGCCGGCCAAGGCTGCCGCCAAGCCGGCCAAGGCTGCCGCCAAGAAGTCGGTGGCCACACCAGTAACCGCCAAGGCTTCCAAACAGTCGGCAGTCGCACCCGCCAAGCCAACGCCGACCAACGCCTCGGCCAAGAAGTCAACGCCTTCCAAGTCAACAACCGCCAAGTCAACTACCGCCAAGTCAACTACCGCCAAGTCAACTACCGCCAAGTCACCTACCGCCAAGTCACCTACCGCCAAGTCGGCATCGGCCAGCATGTCTGCTCCTGCAAAGCCCGCCGCGCCTGCCGCGACGGCGGCGTCGAAGGCTGAACCGTCCAGGAAGCCAGCGGCGTCGAAGGCAGCGCCCGTCAAGAAGGCTGCCGCCAAGAAGGCTGCCGCCAAGAAGGTGCCCGCCGCGCGGCGGGGCCGCTCGCAAGCCTGATTGGCTACGGTCGAGCCGTGCGCATCGCTACCTGGAACGTCAACTCCCTGAAGGCTCGACTCTCTCGCGTGGAGGAATGGTTGGTCGACGTGCAACCCGACGTGTTGTGCATGCAGGAGACCAAGCTGGCCGACGATGCCTTTCCGGCCCTCGCGTTCGCCGCGCTCGGGTACGAGTGTGCGCATCACGGGCAGGGCCAGTGGAACGGCGTGGCGATCCTGTCCAAGGTCGGCCTCACCGATGTCGTGGCCAACTTCGCGGATGGGGGCGAGCCGGACCCTGACGCTCGGATCATCACCGCCGTCTGCGATGGCGTGCGCATCAGCAGCGTCTACGTCCCCAACGGGCGCTCGCTGGACCACGACCACTATCAGTACAAGCTGCGGTGGATGGCGCAGCTCCGCCGCCACGTCTCGGCCCTCAGCTCGCCAGATGAGCAGGTCGTCGTCACGGGTGACTTCAACATTGCGCCCACCGACCTCGATGTGTACGACCCGAAGAAGCTGGTGGGCGCTACGCACGTCAGCGAGCCCGAGCGTGCCGAGCTGGCGGCACTGGAAGCGTGGGGTTTCACAGATCTGTTCCGCCAGCATCACACCGAGGGCAAGCTCTACAGCTGGTGGGATTACCGTGCGGGCGACTTCCACCAGGGTCGCGGTATGCGCATCGACCTGGTGCTTGGTACCGCGGCGGTGGCTGCCCGGTGCGACTTCGCGATTGTCGATCGCAATGCGCGCAAGGGCGCGTCGCCGTCGGACCATGCGCCGGTGATTGTGGACCTGGCATGACGCTTGCCGACGGGCAAGCCGAACGGTTGGCGGGGGATTCGCGCGCCCAACTCGCGACTGCCTGTCGCATGATCATCAGCGAACTCGCTTCGAGTACCGCGCAGTCCGAGGCGTTCGCACAAGCTCGCGATTTGGTGCAGGAGGCAGTGACGATCTTGGCCGCGGCGGACCATGGTCGTGCGTACGACGGTGGCGAAGGTTCGCTGGCCGACTATCAGGACCACACCTTCATCGACCACAGCCCTCTCGTAGGTCCGCTGAACCCACTTGCACCGCCAATTCTCATTCGGTTCGACGGCACGTCGGTCGTCGGAGAGGCCACGTTCGGGGCTGCGTACGAAGGGCCGCCAGGCTGTGTCCATGGGGGCTACATTGCCGCAGCGTTCGATGAGGTACTCGGGCTCGCGCAGGGCATGTCAGGCAAGCCGGGGATGACCGCGCGCCTGACCGTGAACTACCGATCGCCCTCGCCGCTGCTGCAGCCGTTGAGATTCGCCGGCGGCATCGAGCACATCGACGGGCGCAAGATCTTCACCAAGGGCGAAGTGCGCACCGTGTCTGACGGCCGCCTGTGTGCAGAGGCCGAGGCGCTCTTCATCTCGATGAAGCCGGAGTTCTTCCAGCGCATGGTCAGCGACCGCGTGGAGCCCTAGCCGACGCGTTCTGGTAGCGGCCGCAACCGCAGCGCAGCGGTCTCGGTGATGCCGAGGCGCTGCGCCAACTCGGCGGCGTTTGCCGGTGGCAGGTCGGCCAGAGAACGCAGCACCTTGTCGCTGCAGACTGCCTGGTCTGCCTGCCCTGACACACGCGCAATCGCCGAACGCCACTCTCGGAAGGGGACCATCGGGTCGGCCGGAAGCCGGGTGCGAGAAGGTGGCGGCGCAGGCACATCATCGGCCGTACTGTCGGAGACGGCTTGCAGCCACCGGCTGGGCGCGACCGTCTTGCGCTGGCGCTGCACGCAATGAGTGATGAGCAGGTTCTGTGCGGCGCGGGTGATGGCGACGTAGAACAGGCGTGCCTCCTCCGCCAACTGCGCAGGCGAGGACGACGAGCCGTGCGGCACCAATCCTTCCTCGGCACCGGTGATGACGACTCCCCACCATTCGCGACCCTTCGCTGCGTGAAACGTCAGGAGGGCGACGGCGTCGCGGAAGTCGGCGGGTTCAAGATCGTCGAATGGGTCGCGCCGCTCGACCCAGCCGCGGAACAGACCTGGCTCGCCGGAGGTGAGGTAGCGGTCAGCTTCCTCTGCGACACGACGGCTGAGCACGTCGCCGTCAACGAAGGTGGTATCGATCCAGATGGCCAATTGCTCACGACTGGTACAGCGATATGCCGTTCGCAACGCAACGTCGAGCGGTGACCGTCCGTTACTGCGCTCGGTGTCGATGCCGAACTCGGCGAGCGTCTGCTGGAGCACCGTCAGCTGCTCATTCGTGCGTGCCAGCACGGCCAGGTCGCGTCCGCGGTGATGATGCAGGAGAACGCGGACGTGCCGGGCAACGGCCTCGGCTTCCCCGATGTCGTCGGCCACCTGTTGCACCACCACCGTGGCCGCACCGGGCTGGCGGCTCTCGCTGTTGTCCTGCTGCCCACTGGCTGCGAGCGCCGCAGCCCCCGCGCGTACCACCTGCGGCGAGCAGCGGTAGTTGGATGTGAGCGACACCACGGTGACGCCCGGGTAGCGCACCTCGACCTCGGCGAGCGCGGTGGGGTCGGCGCCGTTCCAGCCATAGATGGCCTGGCGCGGGTCGCCCACGAGGCACAGGTCGAGACGGCCGGCGCGCAACGCCTCCAGCATTGCGTGCTGCAACGGGTTGAGGTCTTGTGCCTCATCGACGAACAGGTGGCGGTACCGCCAGTGGACGCCATCGGCCCACGCCTTGTCCGTGCGCAACGCCTCGATGGTGTTCACCAGTAGATCGTCGAAGTCGATGACCCCGCGGCGCCGCTTGAGTCGCTCGTACGCGGCAGCAAAGTCGGCGAACCTGGCTGGCGGCAAGGCCGTCCGGCGACGGGTGATGCGTACGGCGCCCTCGTACCGATCCGGCGGCACCATTCGGGCCCTCGCCCAATCGAGGTCGGAGAGCGCCGCGTAGGGCTCGACCTGCAGCTTCAGTTCGCTGAGCACTTCGCGGGCCAACCGAATGCGGTCGTTGGCGACCTGCGGTGGAGCGTGGTTGGCTGCCAACGCCCGGTCGCGCAGTAGCCGCAGCGCGACGCCGTGAAACGTGCCAGCCTCGATGGGCTCGCGAATCTCCAGCTTGCGCAGCCGACGTTTCAGCTCGGCTGCCGCATCGCGCGTGAACGTGAGCGCGAGCACGTGTTGCGACAGAGCCGTACCATGCGCGACGCGAAACGCGATGCGGCGGGTGAGTACCGTGGTCTTGCCCGAGCCTGCCGCAGCAACGATGGCAAGCGGCGCAGCCGTGGTGGTGACGGCCTCGCGCTGTTCCGCATCGAGGCCATCCAACATCGGGTCGGCAGGCACAGCCGTCACGATAGAGGTTGGGTGTGATGCAGTTAGCCCTCGCACTTCTGAGCGAGCGCTACAGTGCCGAACATGCCGTACCCGAAGAAGAACCTCAACAGCAATGAGACCATTGCACTCGACATGCACCCCCACTGGTGGTACTTCGCA
>Ga0105047_10006732_pt1 | contig 19435 bp, 18 predicted proteins | sample MAT04_FD_78384 | JGI IMG/M metagenome (GOLD analysis project Ga0105047, IMG submission 78384) | Freshwater microbial communities from Lake Fryxell liftoff mats and glacier meltwater in Antarctica - MAT-04 (megahit assembly) | ecosystem: Environmental > Aquatic > Freshwater > Ice > Liftoff...
CTACCCGCACGCCCAAACTATTCGACCAGATTCGGGATCGTTTGCGCCTGAAGCATTACAGCTTGCGAACCGAACAGGCGTATGTGCAGTGGGCCAAACGATACATCTTTTTCCATGCCAAACTCCATCCCGCTGAAATGGGTAAACCAGAAATAGAGGCTTTTCTGACTTCGCTGGCGGTGGATCGCCAAGCCTCCGCTTCAACGCAGACTCAGGCGCTCTCGGCGCTGTTGTTTTTATACAAGGAAGTGCTCGGCATCGAGTTTCCGTGGCTGACCGAGGTGACGCGAGCGAAGCGCACCGCGCGGCTGCCCACGGTGTTGAATCAGGAGGAAGTACGGGCGTTGATGGCGCGGGTTGACGATCCTCTGATGGATTTGATCGTGCGCTTGCTTTACGGCACGGGGATGCGTTTGTTGGAGGGCTTGCGGCTGCGTGTGAAGGATGTGGATTTCTCCCGTAATGAGATCGTGGTGCGAGAAGGCAAGGGGAGCAAGGATCGGGTGACGATGTTGCCGGGGAGTTTGTCGGATCGTCTGCGGGCTCATCTGGCCGTGGTGAAGGCGCAGCACGACGCTGATCTTGCTTTGGGCCGGCGAGGTCTGGTTGCCGAATGCGCTGGCGGTTAAGTATCCCAACGCGCCGAAGGAATGGGCTTGGCAGTATGTGTTTCCGGCGGCGGGGTTTTCCACCGACCCGCGTTCCGGGGCAGTGCGGCGGCATCATGTGGATGAGAAGCGGGTGCAGCGGGCGGTGAAGTTGGCTGCTGCTCGGGCAGAGATCGCGAAATTGGTGAGTCCACATACCTTGCGCCATAGCTTCGCCACCCATCTGCTCGAAGGCGGCTACGACATCCGTACCGTGCAGGAATTGCTCGGCCATTCCGACGTTTCCACAACGATGATTTACACGCATGTGCTGAACAAGGGCGGGCGCGGGGTGGTGAGTCCGCTGGATCGGTAGCGGGCTGGCCGCATTCCCTGCGCTGGCGCTGAAGACGTTTGGGCGAGTATGCTTGGGTAACACTTTTTACTATCTATGGGTGTTCTATGGCTGCCGTTACAACTTCTATCAAGCTTGAACTGGAAATGCGGGATCGCTTATCCCGCTTGTCCGAGATCCGCCAACGCGCTGTGCATTGGCTGATGACCGAGGCCATTCGGCAATATGTGGAAAAGGAGGAGCAGCGTGAGGGTTTGCGGCAAGACGCCCTCGCTGCTTGGCGCGATTTTGAGTTGACCGGGCTGCATGTCTCGCATGCAGAGGCCGATGCGTGGATGGCTAGACTGGAAGCGGGTGAGCAGATGGAGCCGCCGGCGTGCCACGTTTGATCTGGTCGCCGCCCGCGCTGCGGGACATCGCCCGATTGCATCGATTTCTCGCCGAGAAGAACCCGGAAGCGGCGCAACGCGCCATTGCCGCGTTTCGAAAATCGGTCTCGCTATTGGGCATGCAGCCGCAAGTCGGCAGGCCGGTAGCGGATATGGAGGTTGAATTTCGTGAATGGCCGATCGCTTTCGGAAGCAGCGGTTATCTGGTGCTTTATCGCTACGACGCTGCGAGTCACCCAGGCGATGCGGTGATCCTGGCCGTACGCCACCAAAAGGAATGCGGGTACTGAGAGGCTGTGAAAAATTGTTGCTATCGATTTAAACCGTCACCCCGGTGCAGGCTGGGGTTCAGTTCGTAGCGCTAACTGCATTGAAAACAATCGGTTGGACGATCTGGATTCCGGCTTCCGCCGGATAAGCAGAGATTAGGCGAGCGTCGTTTGCTCGTCTAGTCTCTGCTTAGTAGCTTCATCAATGACAGCGAATTTTTGCCAACTTTTGGTGCCGGCACTTATGTCATTCGCTATCGTCTGGACGTACAGGGAAGGCCGGTGGTGATTCGGGTGTGGCATTCGCGCGAGTGGCGCGAGCAGGTTGCTGCGCCTGGACGATAATCCGCGCCATGCAAAACCATCAACTTGAACTCCTCGCCCCGGCGCGCGATGCCGATATCGGCATTGAAGCGATCAATCACGGTGCCGATGCGGTGTATATCGGTGGGCCGTCATTCGGCGCGCGCAGCAGCGCCGACAACTCGGTGGCCGAAATCGCCCGTTTGGTGAAACACTCGCACCGCTTCAATGCGCGCATTTTCACTACCCTCAACACCATCTAAATCGCGGCGCGCATGCGGCCCCGCGTCTGCACGACCTGCGCCACACTTTTGCCGTCCGGACGCGGAGGTTGTCGAAATGCAATTGCGCGCTCCAGCCGGGATGCTTGCGGTACTGAGCAGTCAGGCATTCGATGGCGGCGGGCGAGAGGCTGGGGAAACGGCCGATGTCGCCACGTAGGGGGTTTTTAAGTACCGCCACCGGGTCGGCGGCGGCACGGGCGGCGTAGTACCAGCGCTCCAACGTCGAGACGCCGAAGCGGACGTCCAGGCCGGGGACCGGGTGGCGCCAGTCTTTGGCGGCCAGGGCCGCCAGTGCCGAATGCAATGCGCCGGCGGTGGGCGGCGCCGTTTAGTGGGTGTGAATCCCACCTGGGTAAACGTTAGCAACGAGCCCAGTATCCAGCTGGCCGGCTTGCAAGTCGCACACGGTTAATGTCAAAGATGATGTCCTTGTCGGCGTTGCGCTGGTAGTAGGTACCGAACAGGCTTTTGAGAATATCTTCGCGCTGCTCGTCTTCAAATGTCAGCGCCACCTCGGAGCCGGGGCTCACATCTGCATTGCCCCACTGACCAGCAGGGCAAGAACGAAGGTGTCAGGTCTTGCATTGATACGTGCAATTTCATTGGAAGTTGCAGTGCCAGATATGACTCTGTTTCTGCTAGACCAGACCAAGCGCCGGCGAAAAAACACCAGCAACAAGGCAAGCCAGGCGAACCATACGCGAATCGTGCAGACGCACGCCGGTCATTCATCGCGGTTGGGGCAGCAGGGTTTTCAAGTCGGCGATTTCCGTGCGCAATTCACGAATCTCGTTGTGCAGATCGGTTTCGATGTGTTCACGCGCCTGATCCACCACCGTGGCAGTATCGCGGTGCTCTTCCTCGCTGAAAGTCTGCATGGCGTTGACGATGATCGCGATGAACAGGTTCAGCATGGTGAAGGTGGCGATCAGGATGAACACGATGAAGAAGCCCCAGGCAAAGGGGAACTGTTCCATCACCGGCCGCGAGATGCCCATCGACCAGCTTTCCAGCGTCATGATCTGGAACAGCGTGTAGAACGAGCGGCCGAGATTGCCGAACCAGTCCGGGAAGGCGCTGGCGAACAGGTTGGTGGCGATCACCGCGAACACGTAATAGATCAGCAGCAGCACCATGCCGATCGAGGCCAGGCCGGGAATCGCGCCGAGCAGGGCGCCGACCACCCGGCGCATCGACGGCACGATGGTCAGGATGCGCAACACCCGCAGCACGCGCAACGCGCGCAGCACCGAGAACTGGCCGGTGGCTGGCGCCAGCGCGATGCCGACGACGAGGAAATCGAACACGCTCCAGGCATCGCGGAAGAAGTTCAGCCGATGCACATACAGCCGCAGCGCGATTTCGATGACGAACACCGCGAGGATGGATTTGTCGAGCAGATGGATGACATCGCCGAAGCGGGCCATCACCTCGGGCGAGGTTTCCAGGCCAAGAGTGACGGCGTTGATCAGGATCAGCGCCAAGATGCTGTGTTGCACCAGCGGGCGTTGGATGAAATTGGCCAGCATCTGGCGAAGCGGGGACATCGGCTGTTCGGGTTGAGTCGTGGTGTTCATGCTTGGATAAGAAGTCTAAAAATGGAAGAGAGAGAAAATGGGGCAAAAATTCGGCGATGCGTTTAGCTTGCCATAGCGCTTCCTGGTGGTTTGGAACTGAGTCGAAACAGAGAAGGAACAGAGAAGGAACAGAGAAGGAACAGGCGTGAATACGGCAAGACGCTTCATTGAGTGCGCGATAAGCAAGTTCGTTCACGATCATTCTCGATCAGCCTTGACTGGATAAGTGATGTCTTTCCATCGCGAATCGTATCTGCAAGCACTGGAATCAATACATGGCCGCGAGAGCGGGCTTTCCACCCAGGAGGCCGCCGACCGGCTGAAAGCGCATGGCCCGAATCTGCTGCCGCCCGCCAAGTGGCGCGGGCCGCTGCTGCGCTTTCTGCTGCAGTTCCACAATCCGCTGATCTACGTCCTGCTGACCGCCGCCGGGGTCACTTTCTGGTTGCAGGATTACGTCGATGCCGGGGTCATTCTTGGCGTCGTGGTGATCAACGCGGTGATCGGCTTCATTCAGGAGGGCAAGGCGGAACGGGCGCTGGAAGCCGTGCGCGCGATGCTGGCCAGCCATGCGATGGTGCTGCGCGATGGCGACCGGCACGAAATCGACGCCGCCGACCTGGTGCCGGGCGACATTGTGCTGCTCGAATCGGGTACGCGCGTGCCGGCGGATTTGCGCCTGCTGAAAGTGAAGAACCTGCGCATCGGCGAAGCCGCCTTGACCGGCGAATCGGTGCCGGTCGAGAAGACTATCGAGCCAGTCGCGGCCGCCACCTCGATCGGTGATCGCACCTGCATGGCTTATTCCGGCACCGTGGTCGGCTACGGCCAGTGTCGCGGCGTCGTCGTGGCGACTGGCGCGGCCACCGAAATCGGCCGCATCGGCACCGGCATCATGGCGCGCAAGCGGGCCATCATCCGGCGTCTGCCGGCGGTGGAGACGCTGGGTTCGGTTAGCGTGATCTGTTCCGACAAGACCGGTACGCTGACCCGCAACGAGATGACTGCCGTGCGCCTGCTGCTGGCCGGGCGCACGCTGGAGGTCAGCGGCGCCGGGTATGTGCCTGAAGGCGGCTTCCATCTGGACGGGCAGCCGATCGATCCGCGCCAGGATGTGGATCTGATGCGTCTGGCTCGCTGCGCGCTGTTATGCAACGACGCCCGCCTGCAGCATGACGAAGCGGCTGGCTGGACGTTGGTCGGCGATCCTACCGAGGGGGCGTTGCTGAGTTTGGCGCTGAAAGCCGGCTTTGATGCCGCCACGCAAATCGCCAACGCACCGCGCATCGACGAGATTCCGTTCGAATCCGAACATCGTTTCATGGCGACCTTGCACCATGACCATGCCGGCCAAGTCTTTGCCTTGCTCAAGGGTGCGCCGGAACAGGTGCTTTCGCTGTGTCTGCATGACAGCCACGGCAGTTCGCTCGATCACGCCGCCTGGCTGGCGCGCATGGAACAGGCCGCGGCCGCCGGGCAGCGCGTGCTGGCGCTGGCGGAATGCGAAATGTCGCCGGATGCGACGACACTGGCGATGACCGACATCACGCCTCGTTTTACGCTGCTCGGCCTGGTCGGGATGATCGATCCGCCGCGCCCGGAGGCGATCAAGGCGGTCGCTGATTGCCAGCGCGCCGGTATTCGCGTGGTGATGATCACCGGCGACCATGCGGTCACTGCCGCCGCCATCGGCCGCGAGTTGGGGATCAATGCCAGTTCGCCGTTGACCGGCGCGCTGATCGAGACGCTGGATGATCAGGCGCTGTCGCAGGGCATCGGTGAAACCGACGTCGTCGCGCGCGCCAGTCCGGAACACAAGTTGCGTCTGGTCGCCGCGTTGCAGGCGCAAGGGCGGCTGGAGGCGATGACTGGCGACGGCGTCAACGACGCGCCGGCGCTGAAAGCCGCCGACATCGGCGTCGCCATGGGCCAGCGCGGCACCGATGCGGCGAAGGAAGCGGCCGATCTGGTACTCACCGACGACAACTTCGCCAGCATCGCCGATGCCGTGCGCGAAGGCCGCGCGGTGTTCGACAACATCAAGAAATCCTGTTGTTCATCCTGCCTACCAACGGCGGCGAGGCCGGGGTGATTCTGCTGGCGGTCTTCGCCGGCCTGGCGATGCCGGTGACCGCCGGCCAGATCCTTTGGGTCAACATGGTCACCGCTGTCACTTTGGCGCTGGCGCCGGCATTCGAACCGGCCGAGGCCGGCACCATGCGGCGGCCGCCACGCTCGTCGAGCGAGCCGCTGATCACGCCGCTGCTGCTGGGGCGCATCATTTACGTCAGCCTGCTGATGGTCGGTGTCGCTTTCGCCGTGTTCGAATGGGAACTGGCGCGCGGCAGCAGCATCGACACGGCGCGAACCGCAGTGGTCAACATGCTGGTGCTGGGAGAACTGGTGTATTTGTTCAACGTGCGGCATTTCACCGCGCATGCTTTTACCTGGCAGACGCTCACCGGCAACTCGGCCGCGCTATGGGCCAGCATCATCCTGGTTGGCCTGCAAATCCTGTTCACCTACACTCCGCCGCTGCAACACCTGTTCCACACCACGCCGCTGGATTTCGCTTCCTGGCTGCTGATCCTGGCTCTGGCTCTGGCCATGGTCAAGTTTCTCGCAGTCGAAGCGGAGAAGTGGCTGTTGCGGCGTCTTGGCATTCACCGAATGTAACCACCTCTCGTAACCACCCCATGCATCCTCGACTGCGTCGATTCATCCCCACCCGTGAGCGTATCCATGAAAACCGCTGGTTGCGCTGGCTGGGACCGCATCTGCTGCATCCGCGCCTGTGGCATTTCAGCCGGCGTGGCGTCTCGGTCGGCGTCGGCCTCGGGGTCTTCTTCGGTCTGCTGATTCCGATCGCGCAGATTCCTTTTGCCGCCGGGGCGGCGGTGCTGATGCGCGCCAATGTACCGGCCGCTATCGGCAGCACGCTGGTGACCAACCCGGTCACCTTCGCCCCGATTTATGTGCTGGCGCACCATGTCGGCGCGCTGTTGCTGGGGGAACGCGGTGCACAAGCGCCGGATTTCAAGTCGCCCGTGCCGGCGGTGATCGAGCCGGAAGAGCCTTGGTGGAGAGAGGCCTGGAACGGCATCATTGCGCTGGGCCGGCCGTTGTTGCTGGGTTTGAGTCTGTTCGCGGTGGTCATTGGCAGCCTGACTTATGCGCTGATCATGCTGGGCTGGCGAATCAGAACCACTCTGGCGTGGAAACGCCGCAGGCGGAAGCTCACCGATGTCGCCTGAAGTTGACGCGCATGTCGCCCCCTTTGCCGAGATGGCGTTGCTGCTCGGCATCACCGCCGTCGCTGGCCTGATTGCGGTGCGCCTGCGCCAACCGGTGTTGATCGCCTACATCGCGGTCGGCATCCTGGTCGGACCGGCGGTATTCGGCCTGGTCCAGTCGCATGACCAGATCGACCTGCTGGCCCAGATTGGCGTTGCGGTGTTGCTGTTCCTGGTCGGCCTCAAACTCGATCTGCACCACGTCCGCCATATCGGCCCGGTTGCGCTGGCGACCGGCTTCGGGCAACTCGGCTTCACCATCGTGGTTGGCTTCCTGATCATCCTGGCGCTGGGCAGGGAGGTCATGGAGGCGCTGTATGTCGCGGTGGCGTTGACCTTCTCCAGCACCATCATCATTGTCAAACTGCTGTCCGACAAACGCGAGCTGGATTCCCTGCACGGCCGCATCGCCGTCGGTTTCCTGATCGTGCAGGACATCGCCGTGGTGCTGGCGATGATGGCGATGAGCGCAATGCGCGGCGCCGGCGAGGCGGCGATATGGGATGTCGTCGGTTCGCTGCTGCTGCGCGTGGGGCTGGCGGCGCTGCTGATGTTCCTGTTGATGCGTTATGTTTTGCCCGGCGTGGTGCGCGCCATGGCGCGCTCGCAGGAATTGATGCTGATCTTCGCCATCGCCTGGGGCACCGGCCTCGCCGCGCTGGGGGAATGGGCCGGTTTCTCGAAGGAAGCGGGTGCCTTCATGGCCGGCTTCTCGCTGGCGTCGACGCCGTACCGCGAAGCCATTGGCGCCCGCCTGACCGGCATCCGCGATTTCCTGTTGCTGTTCTTCTTCATCGACCTCGGCGCCAAGCTGGATTTCTCCACCCTGGGCGAAGAAATCCTGCCGGCCGCGATCCTGTCGGCCTTCGTGCTGATCGGCAACCCGCTGATCGTGATGGCGATCATGGGTTACATGGGCTATCGCAAGCGGACCGGCTTCCTGGCCGGCCTGACGGTGGCGCAGATCAGCGAGTTTTCCATCGTCTTCGTCGCCATGGGCATCAGCCTCGGCCATGTCGGCGTGCAGGCGCTCGGGCTGACCACGCTGGTCGGCGTCACCACGATTGCGCTGTCGACCTACATGATCCTGTTTTCGCAGCAACTTTATGAACGGCTGGCGCCTTGGCTGGGCATCTTCGAACGCCGCTTGCCGCATCGTGAACTGGCGGTCGAACAGCAAGACCACTCGACCGGGAGGCCGGATATCGTGATTTTCGGGCTCGGTCGCTATGGCGAACGCTTGGCTCGGCGTTTGCAGGAAGCGGGCTTGTCGGTGCTGGGCGTGGAGTTCGACCCGGAACTGGTGCGCAGCCTGCGCGGCAAGGGCATGAATGTCAGCTTTGGCGATGGTCAGGACGCCGATTTTCTCGAAAGCCTGCCGCTCACCGGCGTGTCCTGGGCGGTCAGCACACTGCCCGATCTGGCTTCCAACCGCGCCCTGCTGCATGCGCTGAAGGTGCGCGGTTTCGCCGGCGAGGTTGCCTTCGTTGCGCGCGACGATATACAGGGCGCGCTGCTGAAGCAGGCCGGCGCGCCCACCGTGTTGTATCCGCTTCGTGATGCGGTGGATTTCACCGTCGAAAATCTGTCCGCGTTGATCAAACCCGAGAAGGAAGCGTCATGAAGCTGCGCAGCATCCTCGCCGCTACCGATCTGTCCGCGCCGGCACGGCATGCAGTGGCGCGCGCGTTCCGCATCGCTGCCGACAGCGGGGCGAAACTGGATTTGATGCATGTGATCAATCAGGGCGCGCTCGATGCGCTGCGGCAATTGCTTGGCTTGCAGGCGGCTGAGGTGGCAACGCGGCTGCTCGACGCGGCGCGCGAAACGCTGTCCAGTCTGGCCGCCGAACTGGGCCAGGCGCATGGCGTGTCAGCCGGGACGCATCTGGTTTTCGGCCGGGTATTGAATGCCATCCTCGACCAAGCCGACGCGCGCGATGTCGATCTGCTGGTGATCGGCGCGCGTGGCGAGGACTATCTTGTCCGCCTGCTGCTCGGCGCTACCGCCGAGCGACTCCTGCGCCGCACGCTGCGTCCGTTGCTGGTGGTCAAACAGAGGGCGCATGAGGGCTATCGACGGGTGTTGCTGCCGCTCGACTTCTCGCCCTGGTCGCACACCGCGTTGAAACTGGCGCGCGCGGTGGCCCCGGCGGCCGAACTGGTGCTGATGCATGCCTTCGAAGCGCCGTTTGAAGCCAAACTCGAATTTGCCGGGGTCGAGGAGTCAACGCTGACCCTGTATCGCATTGCCGCCCGGCGGGAAGCCCTGGAACAGTTGCAGCTATTCGCCGCCGCCGCCGGATTGGGCGAGGCGAATGTCCGTTACCGGGTTCAGCACGGCGACGCTTCGCTCAGCATCCTGACCCTGGAACAGGAACTCGATTGTGATTTGATCGTGATGGGCAAGCATGGCCAGGGCGTGCTGGAAGAACTCTTGCTCGGCAGCGTCACCAAACACATCCTGGCCGAATCGAGCTGCGACGTGCTGGTGGCGAGCCATCCGCCAGCAAGTTCTACCGAATAACGCGCTTCCGTTTCAACCTGTTGGGACCGCGCTGTAGGAGCGTCCGCTTGCGGCGCGATCGTCGTGGGATCGGCCCGCAAGCGGCGCCTCCTGCAGCTTTGCCGCCGCACCCGACAGTCAACTGAGGTTTCCATGTTCAATCGACTGCACGCTATCGGATGGTGTGCAGTGATGTGGTCCCCTGCAATTTACTCGGCCACTTTCATCTTCATCAGCGTGGATGTGTCCATCTCCTTGAGCTTGCCGAGGAACCAGCCGCCTTCGCCTACCCAGGTCTTGAACAACGCCAGATTCTTTTGACGTTCGGCTTCGTCAGCCCCGAGGTTCTCGTACATGTTGCCGGGCTTGCGGTCCTTGGTGTTCGAGCCATCGTCGAGACGACGCATCAAAGCGCCGGTATCTGGCCAGCCGACAAACGCGATCAGGTTGAGGTAGGTATCCATGCGCGGACCTTGCGACAACTGCTTGTATTTTTCCTTGTTCTCGTCGAATTCGGCCAGAGAGGGCGCTGTCTCGCCATGGCAGGCCATGCATTTTTGTTGCCAGAGCGGACGGATGTCGTTGCGATAGGTGACTTCGTCGGCAAAGGCGGTGGTACAGGCAAAGAGTGCAAGCAGGGTGAGGAAAGGACGCATGGTTTATCTCCTGAAACAAGGGAATAACAGCTCAAATGGGTTCGATTTTAACGAAGTGAATGGATTGGTAACGAGCGATGACTCCTCACGTGCCAATCTCACCTGAGACGCCTGCCCTTCAGAAAGTAGAGTAGAAGGCAGGCCAAAATCATGACGATCAAGAAGACGGTCAAGTTCAAGAACGGCAAGACCCTGCACTACTATGCGCTTGTACTCACTCCCGGTATCGACTTCAATTTTGGCGGAGGAGTCGTTTACTCGCGGCTTCCGGCTCGGTTTTTGGAACGCCTATTAGCCCGCTCGATGAACCTTCAGCGTGTCGTCCGAGAGGCGGCAGGCAGTGACAGGCTGACGCGCAAGCCGCCCAGCGGTGATGCCGCCAGCGTCATCGGGCTGTCGTACAGGGTGGCCAGGTCGGCGACGATGGCCAGACCGAGGCCGTTGCCGGGCGCTTGCTGGTCGGCCCGGACGCCGCGTTGCAGCACGGCTTGGCGCTGTTCGGCGGAGATGCCGACACCGTCGTCGTCGATCTGGATCACGAGTCGGTCCTGTTCCATGCGTGCTTCGATTTCAACCCGGTGGGCTGCCCATTTGCAGGCGTTGTCGAGCAGGTTGCCGAGCATTTCCTGCAGATCCTGCGCTTCTCCGCGAAACGACAGGTCTGAGGGCACCGGCTGAACCCGCAGTTCAAGGCCTCTTGCCGCATGAATATGCTGCATGGTCCGCACCAGGCCGTCGATGATCGGAGTGACGGGCGTTCGCGCGCCGGGCAGGCGTGCGGTGGCCGCAGCCTGCGCCCGCGCCAGATGGTAATCGACCTGCTTGCGGGCGTTGTCGACCTGCTGCAGAACCTGGCGGGCGAGTGGGTCATCCTTGCCGGCGGCGGCATTGGCCAGGACGCTCAACGGCGTTTTCAGCGCATGCGCGAGGTTGCCCGCCTGGGTGCGGGCGCGTGCGACGACTTCGGCGTTCTGTGCCAGCACGCGATTGAAATCCTCGACCAGCGGCATGATTTCCTTTGGAAACCCGCCTTCCAGGCGCAGCGCCTCGCCGTCGCGCACCAGAGAAAGCGCGGCTTGCAGCTTGCGCAGCGGCGCCAGGCCGACGAAAACCTGAACCAGCGCAGCCAGAGCCAGACCCAGACCGAGGATGCCAAACGCCAGCCAGAGTGCGGTGTTGAAGCGCTCGATTGGCTCGATCATCAGTTTCTCGTCTGCGGCAACCGCCAGACGCAGCGACACCCCGTCCAGTTGCACACTGCGTTCCTGCATGCCCAGCGTGGCGCGTTCCGGGCCGGCTACGCGGTGCTGGTGGAGGGTGCCGTCTGCCAGTGCATCCCGCGGAATCCGCAGCGTCTGATCCCACAAGGAACGGGAACGCAGCACGGCGGCGTTGGCTGGCGCAGCGTCGCTGGCGATGCGGTCGATCTGCCAATACAGGCCCGAGTAGGGTCGTTTCAGACGCGGGTCGCTCAAGGCTTGCGACAAGACGGGGTGACCGGCTGCGTCCAGCGCCAGATGCGCGGTCAACTGATCGAGATGGGTCCGCAGTTCGCTGTGAAACTGCACCATCACATGCTGGCGAAACAAACTGCTCAGCCCCCAACCGGCGGCGACGATCGAGGCGACGATCCAGAACAGCGTGCCGACCAGCAGGCGCAGGCGCAGCGAGGTCTGTGGCGTCGCTTTCAATTCGGACATGTGATGCGGTATCCGAGACCGCGCACGGTTTCGATGATGCCCGGCGGCAGTTTCTTGCGCAGTCGGGCGATGAATACCTCGACGGTATTCGAGTCGCGCTCGAAGTCCTGGGCGTAAATATGTTCGGTCAGCGTGCCGCGCGAGACCACTTCATCGGGGTGGTGCATCAGATAGGCCAACACGCGGTATTCATGACTGGTCAGCGTCAGGTTCAGGCCCGCCACGCTGGCGCGGCTGTGCCGCGTGTCCAGGGCCAGTGGCCCGCAACGCAGTTCGGCGCTGGCATGGCCGCCGGCGCGGCGGATCAGCGCACGCAGGCGAGCCAGCAGTTCTTCCATGTGGAAGGGTTTCGCCAGATAGTCGTCGGCGCCGGCGTCGATGCCGGCCACTTTCTCGTGCCAGCCTCCGCGCGCGGTCAGGATCAATACCGGCATCGCGCGGCCGCCTGCCCGCCATTTCTGCAATACCGTGATGCCATCCATTTGCGGCAGGCCAAGGTCGAGAATCACGGCGTCGTAGTCTTCGCTATCGCCCAGGAAATGCGCATCGAGACCGTTGTCCGCCGTATCCAGCGCATAGCCGGCGGTCCGCAGGGACTCGGCCAGTTGCGTGGTCAGTGTCGGCTCGTCTTCAACCAACAGGATGCGCATCAGCGGGGTTCTCCGTGGCGCGAGGCATTTTTCGTTTTGCTGTGCAGAAGGCTGCCGTCGCGGCCATCGAACTCCAGCTTCACCAGCGCGCCATCGCTGCGCAAGAGTTTGATTTCGTAGCGCCAGCGACCCTGTTCACGTTCCAGTTCGACTTCCATGATCTGGCCTGGATGCTGCCGCTCGATGCGCGTCAGCAGTGTCTGCAAAGGCAGGATTTCCCCCGCTTCCAACGCTTGCCGGGCACGGTCATGGTCCTGCCGATCGTCGGCAAGGTTCGGGCCGGCAAGGATCAGACCGGCGGCCAGAAAGACTCCATAAAACGTGATTCGCGGCATCGCGGCACTCACTCGAATATCAATATCGCGCTTTATAGCGCTTTCAAGCTGAACGCACGCTGAACACCAGGTTCAGCTTGCGTTCAGTGATCGACGCGCAGAGTGCGGTCCTCGCCACTGAAAAAGCAAGGAGGCCGCATGCGCCGATTCGATATCAAAACCCTGGGCGCTATTGCGCTGATCCTGTCCACGCCGGTTGCAGCCAGCCCGCGCGACGCACTGCTGACGCAGTACGCCGCCGCGGCCAAGGTTGCCATGCCGGCGCATAGCGGATTCTCCGCTGTGCGCGGCAAAACCCTGCACACCCGGTCATTCGCCGGCGGCAAGGCGGATACCCCCGCCTGCGTCAGTTGTCACGGCAACGATCCACGTGCGGCTGGCCGCACCCGCAGCGGGAAAGCCATTGAGGCGATGGCGGTCTCGGTGACGCCGACGCGTTACCTCGATCCGGCGAAAGTGGAAAAGTGGTTCCGCCGCAATTGCAACGAAGTGCTGGGTCGCCCCTGCACGGCGCAGGAAAAGGGCGACTGGCTGACTTACATGACCCAACTGTAACCCTTGAGGAGAACATCATGAATCTGCCCTATCGTCCGTTGGTGCTGGGTATTTCCGTACTCGCCTTTTCCGCTGCCGTGCTCGCCAGCGGCAATCATTACTACGCGCCGGTGACCGATCCGGTGGTGCGGGAGGAATGCGGCAGTTGCCATATGGCTTTTGCCCCGTCGATGCTGCCGGCCAGTTCATGGAAACGCATGATGGCCAATCTGGACAACCACTTCGGTGACGATGCCAGCGTCGATGCGCAGACCGCTGCACGGATCGGCCGCTATCTGGTTGCCAATGCCGCGGATACCGGCGGCCGCCAATACGCCGGAAAACTGCTGCGCGGCGTCGCGCTGGACAACGCGCCGCTGCGGATCACCGAGTTGCCCAAGTGGGTACGTGAACATCGTGAGGTATCCGCCCGGGAATGGCGCAACAAGGATGTGCGCAGCAAGGCCAATTGCGTGGCCTGCCATAGCGCGGCCGCGCGCGGCTATTACGACGATTGATCATAAATCAGGCAGTTTGCCGCGTCGTAGGAGCGTCCGTTTGCGGCGCGATCGTCGTGGGATCGGCCCGCAAGCGGAGCCTCCTGCAACTTTGCCGTCGCACCCGAGGGATGCATGGAGAAATCGTATGAAAAGACTGCTGACCGGGCTGATAGCCCTGATTACTCTGACCTGGGCATGGCATGCCGTCTCCGCCGGCGGCGGCAGTCCGGCATGGGTTGTGCGGCAGGAAGCGCTCTACCTGAGCGGCATGCTATCGATCGGCCTGATGTCTCTGTCCATGTTCCTGGCGGCACGACCGGTATGGGTCGAGCGGCCGCTGGGCGGTCTGGACCAGATGTATCGCACGCACAAATGGGCCGGCATTCTGGCGGTCGGCTTTGCTGCACTGCATTGGTTGATCGAGATGTCGGATGACCTTCTGAAGGCACTGATCGGCAGAGAGGGGCGCATCGCGAAGGTCAAGGACGGCGGCCTCCTGGAGTCGCTGCGCCATCTCGCCGAGGATATGGGCGAGTGGGCGATCTACGCCGTGCTGGCGATGTTGGCGCTGACACTTTGGCGGCGATTTCCCTACCGGCCCTGGCGATTCCTGCACCAGGCGATGCCGCTGCTCTATCTGATGCTGGCATTCCATGCGTTGTTGCTGGCGCCGGCTGCTTACTGGACACAGCCGCCGGGCTGGCTGCTTGCGTTGCTGCTGCTCGGCGGCGTCTATGGCAGCGTGGTTTCGCTGGCCGGGCGCATCGGCCGCGCCCGCCAGGTGCAGGGTTCGATCATTGCCGTTCAGAAAACCGCCGCCGATGTGGTTTCCGTGACTTGTCAGCTCGACCCGGGCTGGCGCGTTCATCGTCCCGGCCAGTTTGCCTTCGTTACGTTTGACCGTGGCGAAGGTGCGCATCCCTTCACGCTGGCCAGCGCGGATCACGGCGACCGCCAGGTGCGGTTCGAGATCAAGGCGCTGGGTGATTACACCGGCAATCTCGCCGATCGGTTGCGGACTGGGCAGAGCATCACGCTGGAAGGGCCGTATGGCCGTTTCGACTTCGCCCGGCATAACCCGAAGGCAAAGCAAATCTGGGTCGCCGGCGGCATCGGAATCACGCCTTTCCTGGCCTGGCTGGAGGCGTTCCAGGCCAACTCAGAAATAACGCCGCACGCCGATCTGCATTACTGCACGCGGGATCGAACACATGATCCCTATATGTCCCGCATTGAGACACTTTGCAAAAACCTGCCCGGCATTTGCTTGCAAGTCCACGGCTCCCGCCAAGGCGAAGTATTGAAATCAGCCACCCTGGTTGCCGGCATGGAATCGTCCGGACTCGCCGAAGTCTGGTTCTGTGGCCCGCAAGGGTTGGCGGATTCGCTGCACAACGGGCTGCGCAACCAAGGTCACAGCCGATTCATGTTTCATCAGGAAGCGTTTGCGCTACGCTGAACAGCGAAATAAGAAAAAAATCGAAATAAGGGACCGAAATAAGGGACCGAAATAAGGGACCGACCACGGTTTTTAGCTGTTGTTTGATCGGCGTGGAAGCCGTGGTCCCCTGTTTGCGGGTCTGCATGGCGGTGCTTCGGTCAGTCAAGCATGAGGGTGGATGGCAGAAGGCGTTATCGCTTTTCCGCCCTACGTTTAACCGCTCCCGCATGTCCAGCGTTGTGACACATGGCTGGCAGGCCGCCAGAGGGGCTTTGCACGCTATCCTATCGTCCGTTTTCGCTTCAGCCCTTTGCCCATGTCCGCCCCCGCCCCCAACCTCAGCCTCACCCGCGATACCTTCAACATCGCGCTGGCGATGGCTTTGCTCTGGACCTGGCGGCCGCGAACCGATGTCTGCAACCTGTTGCGCCAGCTCGATTTGAAGCGCAGCGATGGTCGCGCCTATGTGCATGACGACACCAAGCACGCCTATCAGGAACTGCGCGAGCAAGGTTTTCTGCTCGACCAAGCAAGCCGGAACGGTTATGTGCGTTTGCAGGACACACTCCGGATTCCGCTGTATCGCCATCTGCTTGAGCACTATCCCGGCGATACATTGCGCGCGGTGGTGTTCGAATTCGTCGGCTATAACCGCCAGCATTACAGCTATTACTGGCATGTGGACATGGTCGGAACGGTGGCCATGCTGCGGGTGGCTTTGCTGACGCAAATGTCGGCGGTCGAATACCAGAAGATCGAACAAGCCATTCAGCACAGTTCAGAAAATTGGGATGCCATCCTCCGTGAAGCTGTTTTCGAGCCTTTCGACCGCGACAGTTTCGAACGCATCGCGCCGGAGAAGGGGGCGGCGCTGTTGGCGCGCGCTGTCCTGTTAACAACCGAGGTCTGGCGATTGAACATGGTGGCGGAGTGCGATCTGGCGCAGGACCGCCTGGACGCCAACCCCGCCGCTCTGCCTGAAGAGTTGCGCCTCAACCTGGCCGAACTTTTCTTGCTGCGCGGCGATAGCGAGCGACTCGCGCGCGTCCTGAATGGCATCAGCAACGGCCCCGAGCAGGCGACACGCGCCGCGCTCCTCACACAACAGGGCCGCTACCCGGAAGCGCAAACGGCTTTCGAGGCGGCGATCAAACTGCGCCAACAGGAAATCGGCGCACGCAAACGCATTTTTCCGGAAGGCCTGATTTGGCTGTATCCGCTCGCCTTGATCGCGCAGGCAACGCCGAAACACCTGGAACTGGCGCGAAAATACTGTATTGGAGAAGCCGGCAAACGTGATCCGGGGGCATTCGAACCCTGGGGCATCTGGGTGCATGCCATCAGCGCGCGGCTGGGCGATGCGCCGGTAGATCGGGGTGCATTCCTGCTGGCCCAACTCGGCTACAAACCACAACCCGACTGGCACAACTTCTGGCGTTTATTGCTGGCCGCCTGGCTCGGCCCGGAGGTGCTGAACCTGGACGCCAAGGCCTTGAAGCAGGCCGAAGAACTGGCCGCAATCCTGCGCAGACACCTGCTGTTTTGCCGACTGGACTGGTTGGCCAGCCAGGTGGATGCGGCGCTGGAAGTGCTGCGTGGCAACGATCCACCGGCCGGTTTCTTCATCGCCGGCCAGGGCGAGCAGTGGCGCGACGTACTGGCCGCGCTGCAAGCCCTTGCCGGCGAAGGCGCGGAAACCGCCGCGCAAGCGGAATCGACGCGCATTCTCTGGGCACTGTCACTCGGCGAGGACGACAAGCTGAACGACATCCAGGCGTTCGAACAAAAGCGCGGCCTGCGTGGATGGAGCAAAGCCAAGCCGCTCGCTCTGGCCAAACTTGCCGGCAACGAACGCCTGCCGCCCTGGGATGCCAAGGTGGCGCTCGCCTTGAAGCAGGATCGCGTCTACAGCAAGCGCTACAACCTCGACCTGGCGGCCGCCATCGTCGCCTTGGTCGGCCATCCCGGCGTGGTGCTGGACAGCGAGCCGGAGCGTTGTGTGGAGCTGGTGGAAGGCAAACCCACGCTGGAAGTGGTGCGCGAGGGCGAGCACTTCCGCATGCGGGTCAGCCCGGCGCCGCACCCGGAAAACAGCTACTACCCTGAAACCGCCGAAGACCGCCGCGAAGCCGAAGCGCTGCGCCAGATCAGCGTGGTGCGGGAATCGCCGCAGCGGCTGCAGGTCATTCGCCTGACCACCGCGCAACGCCGCGCCGCGCAACTGGTATCCGGTCGCTTCGCCGTGCCGGCCGCCGCGCAAGCCGAGTTGAAGCAATCGCTGGAAGTGCTGGCGCGGCATTTTCAGGTGCATTCCGACAGCGCCCAGGCCACCCGCGAAGTCAACGCGGAAACTCGGCTGCACGCCGAACTCTCACCCGTCGGCGACGATTTGATGCTGCGTCTGGTGGTCGCACCGCTTGGCTTGGCAGGCCCGCGCCTGCCACCGGCCAGCGGTCGCGGTCGCATCATGGCGGTGATCGGCAGCGAAACCGTAGGCACCCAGCGCGACCTCGATGCTGAACGCACGCATCTCGACGCCGTCCTCGACGCGCTGCCGTTTCTGGAAGACCCGGAGATTCAAGGCGGCTGCGAGTGGTTGGTGAGCGAACCCGAAGACGCGCTGGCGATGGTGGAAATTCTGCCGGCGCTCCTCGCTGTGGCGGTGGTGGAATGGCCCAAGGGCAAGGCGGTGCGCGTGGTTCGCATCGATGCCGCGCAAATGGGGCTGACGGTCAGCGCCGAGCGCGACTGGTTCCGCGTCGCCGGCGAAGCCAAACTGGACGACGGCCTGGTGCTGGCGTTCACCGCGTTGCTCGATGCCGCGCGCCAGAAGAGCCGCTTCATCCCGATGGGCAATGGCGTTTACGCAGCGCTGACGCAGCACTTGAAAGACCGCCTCGCCGACCTCGCCGCCGTCATCGAAATGGACAAACACGGCGCGCGCGTTCCGCAAATCGCCGCCACCTGGCTCGACGACGCGCTTGACGGCATGGAGGTGAAAAAGGACAAGGCATTCCGCGCCGCCATCGAACGCCTGCGCGCCGCACAGGACGAAACCCCGAAGCTGCCGAGCAGCCTGCAAGCCGAACTGCGCCCGTATCAGGAAGACGGCTATCAGTGGGCGATGCGCCTGGCCAGCGCCGGCCTCGGCGGCTGCCTGGCCGACGACATGGGCCTCGGCAAGACCCTGCAAGCGCTGGCCGTGCTGCTGGCGCGTGGCGGCAAGGGCGCCGCGCTGGTCATCGCGCCGACCTCGGTCTGCGGCAACTGGCTGGCCGAAACCCGACGCTTCGCGCCCAGCCTGAACGCGCAAATCTACGGCGAAGGTGATCGGGAGTCGCTGGTCAGCGAAGCCGGGCCGATGGATGTGGTGATCGTCTCCTACACGCTGGTGCTGCAAGCCAAAGAGCGTTTTGCCGGCCGCGTCTGGCACACCCTGATCGCCGACGAAGCGCAGGCCATCAAGAACGCCAGCGCCAAACGCTCGCAAGCCGTGTTCGATCTCGACGCCGACTTTCGTCTGGCGCTGTCCGGCACGCCGGTGGAAAACCGCCTGGCCGAACTCTGGTCGATCATGCGTTTCGTCAACCCCGGCCTGCTCGGCTCGCTGTCGCGCTTCAACGAACGCTTCGCCACCCCGATCGAACGTAACCGCTCGCGCGAGGCGCAACACCTGCTGCGCCGGTTGATCGCGCCTTTCGTGCTGCGCCGGACCAAATCGCAAGTGTTGCAAGAACTGCCGCCGCGCACCGAGCTCAACCTGTTGATCGAACCCGAAACGCACGAAGCCGCGCACTACGAAGCCCTGCGCCGGCAAGCCCTGGCCGAAGCCGGCGCGGCCCTGGCCAGCGCCGCGCCGGGCGAAGCGCGGATGAACATCCTCGCCCAGCTCACCCGCTTGCGTCGCGCCGCCTGCGACCCGCGTCTGACCACCCCGGAATTCCAACTGCCCGGCGCCAAGGTGCAAGCCTTCACGGAACTGGCCGCCGAACTCGCCGCCAACGGCCACAAAGCGCTGGTGTTCAGCCAGTTCGTCGACTTCCTCAGCCTGCTGCGC
>Ga0105047_10006733_pt1 | contig 19434 bp, 21 predicted proteins | sample MAT04_FD_78384 | JGI IMG/M metagenome (GOLD analysis project Ga0105047, IMG submission 78384) | Freshwater microbial communities from Lake Fryxell liftoff mats and glacier meltwater in Antarctica - MAT-04 (megahit assembly) | ecosystem: Environmental > Aquatic > Freshwater > Ice > Liftoff...
GGCTTCCGCGTGCAGGGCGAGGCCGACCCGATGGTGGCCGACTGGGGCGAGAACCCCACCTTCGTCATCTCGCAGGTGAAGTCGATGATGGCGCTCAAGCCCGCCGAGTCGCCCGCCGCCCACCAGAAGGCTGCGGCCGCAACACGGGCGAAGTTGGAGAAAGCGGTGCGGGCATCACTGTCGGCCGACCTGCGCCCCCTGTTCGACGTTGCGCTGGTGCAGGCTCAGCGCTTCACCGCCATGCGCGAGCTCACCAAGGCGGTATGGGTGCTCGCCACCCGCCGTCTGCGCCCGCCGCTGCTGGCCGCTGCCGGCGGCTTGGTGGCCGCCGGCCACATCAGGCGGGCCGACGACATGCAGTTCCTCACCCACAGCGAGGTCGACTCGCTGGCGAAGGGCAAGGTGGTGGAGGGGCTCGCCGCGCGGATCACGGCGCGCAAGCAGCAGCACAAGCGGGCGGAGGAGTACACACTGCCCGACGCCTGGGTGGGTTCTGTAGTGCCGGCCAAGCGAGCCAAAGTGGTGGCCACGAAGCGGCTGACGGGGCTCGGCGTCAGCGCCGGCGTTGCCACCGGGCGGGCACGCATCATCCTCAACACCGAGGCCGCGTTCGAGCGCGAGATCGAACCGGGCGACATCCTGGTTGCACCATTCACCGACACGCCGTGGACCCCTCTGTTCATCCCCGCCGCGGCCGTGGTGGTGGAGACCGGTGGAATGCTCTCCCACGCCGCCACCGTCGCCCGCGAGTTCGGTATCCCGTGCGTGGTGCTGGTGCACGACGCCACCCGCATCATCGGCGAAGGCGACACCGTTGCAGTCGACGGAGGCGCCGGCACAGTGAAGATCGTGAAGAAGGCCGTTGCTCGCTGACCTTCGTGTGCGCCAAGTAGCGCTCGGCGCAACTCACCGCACAAGTACCCGGGCGTAACGACGTCAGTCCCAGAGCGTGGGTGTGTAGGACGCGGGTTGCGCCACCGGCTGGCCGCTCAAGGGCGGGCCGCACAGGCGCTCGACCAGGCTCGGCCAGTCGTACGAGTCGGTCACCTCCGATGCCCACAGTTCGATCAGCCGGTCCGGTGGCACGAACTTGGGGATGACCAAGTCGAGGATCTTCTCGATCTCATTGCGGAACCGCTCGTTGGTGCTGCGCACACCGTCGGCCAGTAGCGGCGTGTCGGGCCGCAACCGAACGTACAGGTCGTAGGTGGCGGACCAGCGAGCGACGAGCGGGGTGACATCGAACGGGTCCTGACCCTTGGTGGCGCGCAGGAAATAAGCGAAGTTGTCGATGAGTGCGCGGTCGAGCACCAACACTTCGGCCCGGCTGCGTAGCTCGAGTTCCTCGCGGATCTGGGCCATGATCACCCACAGCTGCGCCTCCGGCGTGGCCCGCTCGTTCATCCCCATCGGACTGAAGCGCACGACCTCGCGACCCACTTCCACACTGCGGCCGCTGCGCCCGACCGCGCCGGCGAACGAGTGCACCGCGTTCGTCTTGCGGACCGAATGCGACCCGATGAACGCAATCTTCCGGGCGATGGCCATCCAGCGGAACCTATCGCACCGAGCGTCGACGGCTCATCGCTCGGGTCGGTCAAGGCGTCGATCGTTCTTGTGCGCAGAGTTGCGCTCGGCGCAACTCTGCGCACGAGTATCCACGACCAGCCTCGACGAACCGGGCTCACTTCGTCGCTTCTGGCGCACGTTCCTGTGCGGCGATGGCGAGCCAACACAGACACAGCGACATCTCTACGGGTTGGCACTCGCGCAGTTGCGGCACAACGCGGCGAACCTGGCACCGGGGCGCAGCTTCGAGGGTTCGCCCGTCGTGCGTTCGACGTGCCCGAGCCGTACCGCGCGTACGGTTACTACCAACTCGCGCACGGCCTCGCCCTCGCCGGCGGCCGCCCCAACGTGCTGCGCGTTGGTGAAGGCCGCTGCGGGCAACCCGGCGACATCGAGCTGGGCATGGTGCTGTGCGTGGAGAGCTACATCGGCGACCCGGGCTGCCGCCAGGGCGTGAAGCTGGAGGATCAGTTCCTCATTCACGACGATCATGTCGAACAACTGAGCAGCTACCCGCTCGACCCCCGCCTCGACCGTCAGTAGCCCACGCATTGCGTCGTTCTTGTGCGCTGAGTTGCGCCCGGCGCAACGCGACGCACACGAACCAGGCGAGACCGCTGGCTACTGCTCGACCGCTGCCGCCGTGTGGAGGCCGTGTTCGTTGGCCCAGCGGCCGACGTCGCGGCCTTCCAGGGCTGCGGCGAGCAGGTCGGGGAACGCGTCGGGCGTGCATGCGAACGACGGCACGCCCAACGCTGCGAATGCCGCCGCCTGGCCGTGGTCGTACGCGGGCGCGCCTTCGTCGCTGAGCGCGAGCAGCACCACCACGCACACGCCCGCCTGCTGCAGCATCGCGATGCGGTCGTGCAGCAGCGCTGCGTTGCCGCCCTCGAACAGGTCGCTGACCACCACCAGCACCGTGTCGGCCGGCCGGGTGATGAGCTGCTGGCAGTAGCCGATGGCTTGCGCGATGTCGGTGCCACCACCCAACTGCACGCCGAACAGCACCTCCACCGGGTCGTGCAGCAGCGGTGTGAGGTCGGCCACCGACGTGTCGAACGCCACCACGTGCGTGCGCAGCGCGGGCATGGTTGCCAGCACTGCGCCGAACACCGAGGCGTAGACCACGCTGTCGGCCATGCTGCCCGACTGATCGATGGCCACGATGACGTCGCGCAACAGGCTGCGCTGGCGACGGCCGTAGCCCACGAGCCGTTCGGGGATGACCGTGCGCTGCTCGGGCAGATAATGGCGCAGGTTGGCCTGGATGGTGCGGCCCCAATCGATGTCGGCGGGGCGCGGCCGACGCGTGCGCTGCGAGCGAGCCAATGCGCCGTGCACGGCCTGCTTCGTGCGCGACGCCAGCCGCCGCTCGATCTCGGCCACCACCTGGGCCACCAGTTGGCGGGCTGTGGCGCGGGTTGCATCGGGCAGCAGCTTGTTGAGCTCGACCAACAACGTGACCAGGTGGAGGTCGGGTTCGACCGCGCGCAGCATCTCGGGTTCGAGCAGCAACTGCCGCAGGTTCAGCCGGTCGATGGCATCACGCTGCATCACCTGCACCACAGTGCTGGGGAAGTAGCGACGGATGTCGCCCAGCCAGCGCGCCACTGCCGGCGCCGATGAGCCGAGGCCGCCCGAGCGCGAGCCACCGGCACGGCGACCGCTGCGCGTGTCGTACACCGCGGCCAGCGCCGCGTCGATGCGCGCATCGTGGCCATCGAGCTGCACGCTGGTGACACCTTGGCCGTCGGTGTCGTCGGTCTCGGCGCCACCCAGCACCATCCGCCAGCGACGCGACCGTTCGCCGTCGCTCACCCGCCCCGTCACTGCGGCAACCCAAGCATCTGGCGGACCGTGACGAGCGCCGCGGCCGCACGCGCCGCATCGAGGCCATCACCGAAACCCGTGGCGTGGGTCATCTCGTGGTGCGCCAACAACATGCCCAGCTGTCGGCGCTCGGCCGCTTCGAACGCGCCGAACGTGCGCCGCAGCAGCGGCACCGTGGCCACGAACACGTCGGGCGCCAGCGCCGACACCCACGTGTCGATGACCTCGAGCAGCTCGCGATCGTGGACCAGTACCGTGCCGCTACCGGCCACGAAGCCCTCGACGAACGCAGCACCCACCGCCGGGCCGACACCCACCGACAACGCACGCGACACGCGGTTGCCCACCTGCGCTCGGTTCCACGCTCCCCCATCGTGCAGCAGCCGGGTGGCGCGACCCTGCACCAACCCGTGCACGTCGGAGCGCTCGGCCACGAGCGTGAGCACCGCCGGCCATTCGGCGCGGCGCGCTGCGTGGTCGGTGAGCGCGAGCGCCGCCTGCACGCCGGCCAGGCGTTCGACCATCGCGCTGGCGGCGTCGTCGTCGAGCGAGCGACAGGCCACCACGGTGCCGGCCATTACGCGCACGACGAGACCGTCGAACACTCGGCGCAGCGCCGATGCATCGGTACCGCGCACGTCGCCGTAGCGCAGCGCTCGCGCCAGCGGCCCCAGCGTGTCGATGACCTGCACCACATCGGGGTCGTGCGCCGCTTGTGCCTCCACCCGGGCCACCACCGGCTGCACCACGTCGGGCAGGTCGGCCATCAGCGCGGTGTCGAGGATGTGCACGAGGTCGGCCAGTGCGGTGGCCCCCGCAGCCTGCTCGAGCAAGCGGTGCGTTGCCGCAGAGTGCACGGTGGTGCCGTGCGCCGACAACTCGATGACCCGAATGGTGAGCTCGGGCTCCCACTGCAACGCCCACGTCTCGCGGAACGTGCCGCTGCTGCCGCGACCCTCGGCCACCTCACCCCAGCCGACACCCAGCGCCCGCAGACGGTGCAGCAGCACTGAACGCGCGCGACCATTCGGCGTACGCACATCGAGCTCGACGGTCTGCGCGTCGGCGGTGGGCTTCAGCCGCACCTTGCGCTGCTGGGCGGCGACGTCGCGAGCGAGTGGCACCTGCGGCGCCTCGTCGGGCACCTCGCCGATGGCGTCGCCGACGATGAGGTCGCGCTGGATGAGCGCGAGACCCGTGCTGCCCGCCATCACCGTGTCGGCAGCGTCGAGCACCTCCGCCAACCCCGGCCGCGGTCGCTGGCGCAGCGCTGCCAAGGCAGCGGCCGTACGGGTAGCGGCGATGAGGTGATCGGGCGACGCCGACATGCCGCGATCGCGCAGCAGCCGAGCAGCCTCGACGAACCAGCGGCTGACACCCGACGGCCCGGGATGGCGGAACACGTGCGCGTACCAACCCGGGCTGCGCACACCGGCGCCGTACCCGGTGGTGCTGGCCAGACGACGATGGGTCCATGGCACCCAACTGACCCCCACCTTCACCTTCGCCAGCCCGCGCAGCGTGCGCGCATCGACTGCCGCAGGCGGGAGCGGCAGCGTGAGCGCGGGCACATGCCACGCACCGCACACCACGGCGATGCGTTGGTGCCCAGCGGCGATGGCGGCGCGCAACGCCTGGCGCATGAACGCCTCGCGCTGAGCCTCCCCGGCCGAGGCGGCATCCCAGCCGCCGCGCACCGCGACCATTGCCTCGGCGACCGCCTCGAACGCGGGCGCGCCGTCGCCGCGATGCTCGATGACGTCGTCCCACCAGCGCTCGGGGTCGGGGTCGCCGGCCGCCGCAGCCAACGCCGCGAGCGGGTCGCCCACTGGGTGGTCGGCCAACTGCAGCTCGCCGTGGTCGCCGGCCGGACGAGCCAAGGCGTGCGCCAACGGCAGGTCGATGGCCTTCACCGGCACACCGTTGCGTTGTGCCCACGTGAACGCACACCACTCGGGGCTGAACTCGCCGAAGGGCAGGAACGCCGCTCGCTGCGGCTGGTCGACGACATACCCGAGCAGGGCCACCGGCGGCACCAGCTGCTCGTGCCCCACCCATGCGAGCGCCGCCTCGCAATCGGCCGGCAACTCGACCAACACGACCTGCGGCTGCAGCGCATCGAGTGCGCGCAGCACCGAACGAGCCGACCCCGGCCCGTGGTGGCGGATGCCGAGCAACTGCACGACCGGCGGGCCCGCTGGCGCGAGGGGGCCGATGCTCGCTTCCGTGCTCTGGTCGACTGCGGTCACGCGAGCGCGGACACCACGTCGGTGTGGCTGAAGTCGTCACCGACGAACAGCAGCGGTTCGCCGACCCCCGTCGCCAGCGCGTACGAGAAGCAGTCGCCGAAGTTCAGACGCGCCGGGTGGCGACCTCTCCCATATCGACGCCACCCGTCGAGGACGGCAACGGCATCGTCGCCGCTCACTGGTATGACCTGCGCTCCGATCCGCAACAGGAGGGCATCGAGTTGCACCTTCCCGGCAACCCCAAGGCGTGACTCGACCACCATCGACGCTTCCGCCAGCGTGACGACGCTGATTCGCCACGGTTGTGAGGCTTCGATCCGCTCCTGGATCATCTCCCAGCCCGGCTCACCGAGCAGCACGGCGACCAGTGCTGACGAGTCGATGACACTCACGACGGCAGGCCGTGCTCGTCGTAGCCGAGGATCTCGTCGGCGGGGCGGTCATCGAGGATTGGCAGTGCGTGAGCCCTGGCCAGGATGTCGTCGAGCGACACGCGACGCATGCGCGCTCGCCGTTCATCAGCGAGGCGGAGCTGCAAGGCGGTGATGACCGCGTCGGTCAGTGACTCGCCGGTGAGGGCTGCCAGCTCGCGTGCAAGTTCGTCGGCACGGTCGTTCTTGATACTGAGAGCCATGTCTAGAATTCTACCTTCCCGTCTACCTTGACACCATCGCGGATCGTGCCCCTCTAGAACTCACGACAGGCCTCGTAGAACTCGCCCCACTCGGCCCGATCGCGCACCACCGCTTCCAGGTACTCGCGCCATGCGACCTGGTCGTGCACCGGGTCTTTCACCACTGCGCCGACGATGCCGGCAGCAACATCGGCAGCACTGAGCACACCATTGCCGAAGTGCGCGGCGAGCGCGATGCCGTTGGTGACCACCGAGATCGCCTCCGCCGTGGAGAGCGAACCACTGGGCACCTTCAGGCTGACTCGGCCGTCCTCGGTGGCGCCAGTGCGTAACTCGCGAAAGATGGTGACCACACGGCGAATCTCGTCGTCGGCGGCAGGCACCGCCGGCAGGCGCAACGCGGCACCGAGCTCGGCGACCCGCCGCTCGACGATGGACACCTCCTCGTCGATGTCGGCCGGCAGTGGCAACACGACGGTGTTGAACCGGCGGCGCAGCGCCGCCGACAGGTCGTTGACGCCGCGGTCGCGGTCGTTGGCCGTGGCGATGACGTTGAAGCCGCCGATGGCCTGGACCTCGCCGCCGAGCTCGGGGATGGGCAGGGTCTTCTCGCTGAGCACCGTGACCAGCGCGTCTTGCACATCGCTGGGCATGCGGGTGAGCTCCTCCACACGGGCGATGGAACCGCGCTCCATCGCCCGGTAGATGGGGCTGGGCACCAGTGCCGCCGGGCTGGGGCCTTCGGCCAGCAGGCGGGCGTAGTTCCAGCCGTAGCGCAACTGCTCCTCGGCGGTGCCCGCCGTGCCCTGCACCAGCAGCGTCGAGTCGCTGCTGATGGCGGCGGCGAGGTGTTCGCTGAGCCAGGTCTTGGCGGTGCCTGGCACCCCCAGCAACAGCAGCGCTCGGTCGGTGGCCAGCGTGGCCACTGCGATCTCGACCAGGCGCCGCTGGCCCACGTACTTCGGCGAGATGACGGTGCCGTCTGGCAGTTCGCCGCCCAGCACGTACATGACCACCGCCCACGGCGACAGGTGCCAGTTGGGTGGACGCTCGCGCGTGTCCGCGGCTGCGATGGCCGCCAACTCGTGAGCAAACTCTTGCTCGGCGTGCGGGCGGAGGATGGCCGAGGCAGCGGTGCCGGGCGATGTCATGCGAGCTCCAGTTCGGTGAGCATGTGGTGACGGAGGTGAACGAGGTCGGAGAGTGCGAATGCCAGCCCGATGGACGGCGACGACGGATCGACACGGTTGAGCGCCTGCCCCACGGCGGGCAGCGAGGCCGGCGACAGACGGGCCAGCAGGTTGACCAGGACGGCCCGGTGCGCGGTGCCGAACTGCGCAGCCGAAAAGCCCGCCGTGAGCGTGCGGGCCACCTGCGCCGGGGCCGCCGAGAGCAGGTGCAACAACTCGGGCACGATGGGCAAGTCGGGCAGATGCATGGCAGCGCCTGACGCCGGAACGTGCTTCGCAGTGCAGGCCAGACGCGGCGACCACGCCACCATCCAGTCGCCGAGCGGGCCAGCCGCCGTCAGCACCCGTTGGTGGCGCACTGCGTCGGCGCGATGGCGCGCGAGCAGCGGCGGAACCAACTCGGGCGCGAGGCGGCGACCGCGCTGCACCACCGCCAGCAACCACTCGTCCTCGAGCACCGGCCAGTCGGCGACCACACGTCGCCACGTGCCCGACGCCGAGGATGGCGTGACGGGCCGCGGGTCGGCTGCGGGGGGCGCCACGGTGGCGACGACCGGCCCTGGCTGCACGCCGGCGCGGCGGGCCACCACGCAGCCGGCCACCTGCTGCAACAGCCGCTGCGAGGGCGTTGGCTGCGGCGCGTCGGCGGCCAGGTCGGCCAGGCCGCCAGCGGGCGGCGACGGTGGCTCACGCCGGTCGGTGCCCAGCAGGGCGACGGTGACCATGTCGTTCCAGTACTGCTCGACGCTCATCCGCCGGCCGCCAAGAACGAGGGGTCGGCGGTGGGGCCGAGGTCGACCGCGCGATCCGCCAGGTGCACGGTGAGCGGCACCAGGCCCGCTGGGGTCCACTCGACGGTGACCGGTACGACGGCGCCTTCGCTGCAGGCGAGCAGGGCGCCGATGCCCACGGCGCCGGCCACCAACGGCAACGACCCGGTGTGATCGGTGAGCACCCACTGCCCGGCAACGCGCGCCGGCGCCGCCGCCACGCACAACGGCAACCGCTCGACCCACGGCTCGGCCGCCACTGCTTCGCCGATCTCGTGGCAGGCGTGCGCGATGGAGCAACCGACAACCAGACCGGCCGGCAGTGGGTCGCTGTGGCGGCGGCCGGCGAGCACGCGCAGCCCCAATGCGCCCGGGTACCGGAAAAGGTCGGCATGCACGCTGCTGCCGACTGCCCATGAAGTGTCGAGTTGCTGCCCGTAGGCGGCGAACGACAGCAGCATCCCCCACTGCTGCGTGGTGCTGCCGCGTAACCAGATGCGGCGCACTTCGATGCGGTCTTCGCGCACGTCGCTACGGCCCATGACCACCCAGTGATCGGTGTGCGGGAGGCCCGCCAGCACGTCGGCCTGGCGCACCTGCCACCCGATGGCCGCCGCCACGGAGTCGGAAAGCCCAGGCGGCAACGAGCCCATCTGCCGCCCTGCGGTGGCCAACAGGTGCAGCGCTCCGAGCTCGGCCAGCACCTGCTGGTGCCAATCGGACCGCGCGCCCACCACACCGGCCAGGCGCCGCACGCGGTTGGCCAACCCGCCGACCTGTGCGTCGATGAGGCGGGCTGCCAATGAATCCCACGTGGCGTAGCGAGCGAGTGCGGGGTCGGCCAGGCCGGTGCGGACTCGGTCGTCGAGCCAGCGGTCGAGCTCGGCAAGGCCGGCCGCCATGCGAGCCACTCGGTCGTCTCGGCTGGTGGTGTCATCGGAATGCGGAGGGGCTGCGACCGGTGCCGCCTGCTCGCCGGCCCCTGGCGCCGCGGCGTCGATCGGTGCCGCGCTGGGTGGTGCAGCCGGAGGCACCACTGCGGGCTGAACAGCTGCGGCGCGCTTGGCCACCCAAGCTGCAGCGAACGACGGAGGCTCGCTATGGGGTACCTGCCCCCGCGCCCACAGCAGGAGCAGCGCCAGCGCGTGCTTGCACGGCAGCACACGGCTGGGGCAACTGCACCGCATGGCGACTGCAACGTGGTCGACCACGCACTCGTACGGCTCGGCGCTGCTGCCGGTGCAGCGACCCCACACCGCCTGCGCGTTGGCGCCACTACCGGCCCACCTTCCGGGCACCGCCAGCGGCTGCGCGGCAGAGAGCGACGATGGCTTGGGAGCGAGCGCGAACACCTGCTCGACCTGCCACCGACCCTCGACCACGCTCATGGTCGCCACCGTAGCCACAGGGTGCGACAGCCATTGTGTGCATCGGTGGCGCCATCCGCCGTTTGTGTCGCGGCTCGATCTCCGTGCTTCGAGGTGGAGCGGTGACACAAACGCTGAAGGAGCGACGGCGAGCCTGCCCGACAGGCGGGTGGGATGGCACATCGTTGAGGGGCGAGTGTGACCAATGGCCCTACGAAGACGGGCACCAGGTCCGTGCTCGCGCGGGAACCCGACGACGACACTGAGCGACCTATGGGCATGACACCACACACCCTCCGCTCACGTTCGTTGCTGAAGGCCACCGGCGCCGCCTGCGCGCTCGCCCTGCTCACCTTCGCTGCCGGTTGTGGCGACGACGAGAAGACCGACTCCGCCGACACCACTGTCGCCGTCACCTCCACCTCCGCCGAGATCACGTTCGTCGGCCAGTGGGCTCGCACCAGCCCTGCGATGGCCAGCATGGGCGCCGCCTACGTCACCATCACCAGTCCCATCGACGACAAGCTTCTCGGCGTGAGTGCCGACGCCGGCATCGCCGCGACCGTCGAGGTGCACGAGATGTACATGATGGAGGGCGAAACCGACTCGACCATGGAGATGGGCTCGGAGACCACCATGGCGATGGGTTCCGACACCACCATGGGTACGGGCTCCGGCGAAATGGGCATGCGCCCGGTCGAGTCGATCGACCTCCCCGCCGGTGTCGCCGTCGAGCTCAAGCCGGGTGGCTACCACATCATGTTCATCGACCTGGTGAAGCCGCTGGAAGTGGGCACCACGATCGCTCTCACGTTGACGTTCGAGAAGGCCGGCGAGATCACCATCGAGGTTCCGGTCCTCGACGAGGCTCCCTGATCGTGCGCAGGTCGTTCCGGCCGACCGGCTCCGCGTGGGTGGTGGGCGTCATCACCCTCGCGCTGGTCGGCCTGAACGCCTGCAGCAGCAGCAACGACTCCACCTCGGTGGCTCAGGTGTCGTTCACTGCGGCCGACGGCACCAGCACCAACGCGGCAGCGTTCCGCGGCACGGCGTTGGTGCTGAACATGTGGGCCACGAACTGCAAGCCGTGCGTCAAGGAAATGCCGGCGTTCGACGAAGTGGCTGCGGAACGGGCGGGCGTCGTGGCGGTGATCGGTGTCAACGTCTTCGATGACGCCGAGACAGCAGCCAACTTCGCCGCCGATCTCGGAGTCACCTACCCGCAGTACAACGACCCCAACGGCGAACTGTCCACCGCCCTCGAGGTCACCGGGTTGCCGGCCACCGCGTTCTTCGACGCCGATGGCACACTGATCGACGTGCACCAGGGCGCCTACACCGCCGACGAGCTGCGACTCGCCATCGACACGCTGCTACCCACCGCCGACGAAGGAACCGCAGGCTGATGACCGCCATCACCCGAACCGCGCTGCTCGCACTGGGGGCGCTGCTGTTGCTCGCCGCGTGCGGCGGCGACGACGCAGCGCCCAAGACCCTCAGCGGCTACGAGCTCACGCCGCCGCCCAGCGTGGCGGCGCTGTCGTTGCCCGACGTGTCGAACGGCGGCAGCGAGTTCCCCTTCATCGCCGACGACGGTCGCCTGCTCATCGTCTACTTCGGCTACACCTACTGCCCCGACGTATGCCCCACCACGCTCGCCGAGGTGAAGAAGGCGTTCCGCCAGATGGACGAGGGCGACGTCGCGAAGGTCGACGTCGTCATGATCACCATCGACCCCGACCGCGACACCGACGAGGTCATCACCGGCTACGCGCAGAGCTTCATTCCCGGCGCTCACGCGCTGCGCACCACCGACTCGGCAGCACTAGAGGCCACGGCCGCCGCGTTCGGTGCCAGCTACTCCGTCGAGACCAACGCCAGCGGCGAGATCGAAGTGGGTCACAGCGCGGCGATGTACGTGGTCGACGAGCGCGGCGATGTGGTGCTCACGTGGCCGTTCGGCATTCCCGCCGAAGGCATCGCCACCGACCTCGAAATCCTCTTCGAACGGAGCAACTGATGAACCGACGAGTACTCGCTCGCGCGCTGGCCGCGTGCGCCGTTGCCACGCTGCTCGTGGCATGCGGCGAAGACCGCAAGGGCGAGGTGCGCACCAGCCAACTGACAGCCGGCGCCGAGGCAACCTACGAGTACACGGTGCCGTTCGGCACCGGCAACCGCCTCGACGGTGGCGAGGTCATCGAACTGATGCCCGCCGAACTGAACGTGAAGGTCGGCGAATCCATTCGCATCCAGAACCTCGACACTCGCGACTACATGATCGGGCCGTTCTTCGTCACGGCCGGCCAGGTCCTGGCCATGAAGTTCACGCACCCGGGCGAGTTGTCAGGGGTCTGCGTCGTCGGGTCCGGCGGCACGTTCGTGATCAACGTCACCGAGTAGGCGGCCGGCTGGCCATGTACACGGGGGGCCGCACCCGGTTACCCTCCGCACATGGCCTGGGGTGACGACGCAGCTGATTCCCGTTTGCACGGTACGCACATCGCAGAGAGCGTGCTCGATACCATCGGCAACACGCCGTTGGTGCGCTTGAAGCGAATCAGCGAGATCCACGGGATCACGTGCATCCTGGCGATGAAGATGGAGACCACCAACCCAGGCGGGTCCGCCAAGGATCGCCCAGCGCTGGAGATGATCCTCGCCGCCGAGCGTTCCGGCGAGCTGCAGCCGGGCGGCACCATCGTCGAGCCCACCAGTGGGAACACCGGCGTCGGTCTGGCCATCGTGGCCGCGCAACGCGGGTACCAGTGTGTGTTCGTGATGACCGACAAGGTGGCGCCGGAGAAGGTCAGCCTGCTGCGCGCGTACGGCGCGGAGGTGGTGGTGTGCCCAGTGGCCGTGCCGCCGGAAGACCCGACGAGCTACTACAAGGTGGCCGAGCGACTCACCGTCGAGCGCAACGCATTCCGCCCCAACCAGTACGCCAACCCCAACAACCCGTTGGCCCACGAGAAGACCACTGGGCCCGAATTGTGGGCACAAACCGGGGGCCGCATCACCCACTTCGTCGCCGGTGCCGGCACATGCGGCACGCTCACCGGCACCGCCCGCTACCTGAAGGCGCAGAACCCGGCCATCCGCATCGTCGCCGGCGACCCCGACGCATCGGTGTTCAGTGGTGGCTCCGGCCGGCCGTACCTGGTCGAGGGTGTCGGCGAGGACTTCTACCCCGCCGCGTGGGCACCCGAACTGTACGACGAAGTCATCCCCATCACCGACGAAGAGAGCTTCCTCACCGCCCGGCAGGTGAGCCGCGAGGAAGGCATCCTCATCGGCGGCTCCGGCGGCATGGCTGTCGCCACCGCCATCCGCGTGGCGAAGCAGGCCGGCCCCGACGACATCGTGGTCGTGCTCAACCCCGACAGCGGCCGCGGCTACCTCTCGCGAGTGTTCGACGATCAGTGGATGGCCAACTTCGGCTTCCTGCGCGAGTGCGACGAGTGCGTCGCAGCGGTGCTCGATGCCCGCGGCGACACACCGTCGCTGCTCTACGTCAACCCCAGCACCAGCGTGCGCGACACCATCGAACTGATGCGCTCCAACGGCATCAGCCAGCTGCCCGTGTGCAAGAACACCCCGCCGTTCGCAGCTGCCGAGGTTGCAGGCGCGGTCGACGAGCTCGACCTGATGGAGGCGGTGTACCGCGACCCCGGGGTGCTCGACACGGCCGTCGAGCACATCATGGGTCGCAAGCTGCCCACCATCGGCGTCGGCCAGAAGGTGGCGCTCGCCGTGTCGATGCTCGATGAGTCACCGGCGTTGCTGGTGCTCTCCGGGGGCCGGCCGCTCAGCGTGCTCACCCGTACCGATCTGCTGAGCTACTTCGAGGTGTTGAGCAATGGGTGAAATCGAACAGCAATCGTCGTGGGGCTTCGAAACGGCGGCCATCCACGCGGGGCAGGACCCCGACCCTGTCACGGGCGCGGTCGTCACGCCCATCAGCCTCAGCACCACGTTCCAGCAGCCCGAGGTCGGCCAGCACCGCGGCTACGAGTACAGCCGCAGCGGCAACCCAACGCGCACCGCCTACGAGACCCAGGTGGCGGCGCTCGAAGGCGCCACGCACGGGTTGGCGTTCTCCAGCGGCCTGGCCGCCGAAGACAACGTGCTGCGCCTACTCGCCGCCGGCGACCGCGTGCTGCTGGGCAACGACGCCTACGGCGGCACCTACCGCCTGATCAGCAAGGTGCACACGCAGCTGCCATGGTCGGCCGTCGACCTGCTCGACGTCGACGCGCTCGCCGCCAACTGGCCCACCGACACCAAGTTGATCTGGCTCGAGACGCCCACCAACCCGCTGCTGCGCTGCTTCGACATCGAAGCCATCGCTGCAGTTGCGCGCGATCGCGGCGCGCTCGTCGTGGTCGACAACACGTTCGCCACGCCGTATCTGCAGCAGCCGTTGTCGCTCGGTGCGCACGTGGTGGTGCATTCGGCCACGAAGTACCTCGGCGGCCACAGCGACGTGGTCGGTGGCTTCCTCGCGCTCGACGACGAAGGCCTCGCCCAGCGGCTGCGCTTCACGCAGAACGCAGCCGGGGCGGTGCCCGCACCATTCGACTGCTACATGGCTCTGCGGGGTGTGAAGACGCTCGCCATCCGCATGGAGCGCCACTGCTCGAACGCTCGCGCCGTGGTCGACCTACTCGTGGGCCACCCCGCGGTCGAGCAGGTGCTGTATCCACAGCTCCCCGACCACCCGGGCCACGCCGCCGCCAGCAAGCAGATGCGCGACTTCGGCGGCATGGTCAGCTTCACCTTGCGCGGCGGCAAGCAGGCTGCGTTGCGGGTTGCTGCCGCCACTGAGCTGTTCACGCTCGGCGAGAGCCTGGGCGCGGTCGAGAGCCTCATCGAGCACCCGGGCGAGATGACCCACGCGTCGGCCGCTGGCTCACCGCTGGAGGTGCCCGACAACTTGGTGCGCCTCTCGGTGGGCATCGAGACCGCCGCCGACCTGGTGGCCGATCTCGAGCAAGCCCTCTCCCACGCGTAGACACGTCACGTCACGTCACGTCACGTCACGTCACATTGATCGCACTCATACAACGAAATCTCTCCATCGTTGTATGCTGCGATCATGAATGGCGCCACGTATACGGCCACGGTGATGAAGGTCTCCCGCAACGGCACCATCTCCATCCCGGCGGAAGTGCGCAAGCGGTGGAACACCGATCGAGTCATCGTCACCGACACCTCAGCCGGCCTGGTTGTGCGCCCGTTCGACCCCGACTTCGTGCGCTCGCTGATGGGGAAGTATCGCCACCTGGCCAACGAGACCGTCGACGAGGGCCGCCGCGCCGCTCGCGAGGAACAGGCCGAACGGGAGGAGGAACGTGATCGTGCTCGACGCGTACGCACTCGAGGCGTACCTCAGCCTCGAACCAGCGGCTCCGCTGGTTCGTGACCTCATTCTGTCCGGTCAGCAGGTGCTGATCACCGGCGTCAACCTGGCCGAGGTGGTTGATCGCATGATCCGCGTCAACGGCGCAACTCGCGAGGAGTTGGAAAACGACCTGGTCGGTCTCGGGCTCAACGTCACGGGTGTGGATGCATCGATGGCGTTCGATGCCGCGTCCCTACGCGCCGGCCACTACCACCGCACCCGGCGGGCGGTCAGCCTGGCCGACTGTTGCGCCGCGGCGCTCGCACTCGACCGCGATGCCCCACTGGTCACCAGCGACCCCGCTCTGCTCGCCCTGCTGCACGACGAAGGTGGCCGCTATGTGGCTCTGCCCGACAGCGAGGGTGGCGTCTGGGCACCAGTCACGCCAGCCTGATCGAGGTTGCGACACGCGCTCCGCTGCGCAACGCGCCTTCCATGGAACCGGCGTAGCCGTCGGCGTGCTCGCCGGCCAGCCACAGCCGGCCGTGAGGTGTGTGCAACTCCGGCTGGGCGGCGTTCCAGTGGCCAGGAGCGAAACAAGCTGCCGTGCCGAGGCTGTAGGGGTCGTTGGTCCAGTCGGTGACCACCCGGTCGCCGGCCAGGCCTTTGGCACCGGGAAAGATGCGGTCGATCTCGCTCACCAAGCGATCAGGTGCCTCAGGGAGAGCGACGAGGCCTGCGCCGTCGTACGACGACAGCCGGCTCGTCAGCACGCCCGGGTCGCCGGGCTGGCCGTCGGTGCTCTCCCACAGGTGGCCCCACGAACGGTCGGAGTGCACGGTGGCGTTGCGCGAGTAGTCGAGCCAGATACGCCTTCTGAACTGCACGCTGATCGTGCCGCCGACGCCGTAGCCGACTGACCCGAGCGCCGGAGGAAGGGCCGGCCACAGGCGCGAGAGCACCGGCAGCGGCACCGCTGCAACGACGGCTGCGGCCTGCAAGGTGGAACCGTCGAGCAGCGCGACGGCTCCGGCCTCGGCATCGATCGACCGCACGGGCGTGGTCAGCCGCACCCGGTCACCGAGCCGTCGAGCCAGACCCATGGCCAGTTGGTCGTTGCCACCGACCACCCGATGACGCTTGCGCTGGTCGGGTTGGTGGCGCGACGCCACCTCAGCAGCGAACCGCTGGCTGACTGCCTCCGGAGGCAGCATGAACTCGGTGCGGATCTCGCGACCGATCACCAGGCGCGAGATCGCCGACATGCCGAGCGACGCGATCAGGTCGGCGAGCGAGGCGCGCTCGAACTCGTCGGTCGGCTGCAACGCGGCCAGACCTGCCTCCCACCGCGGCCAGTCCTCGGCGAGCGATGCGTGCAGGTGCATCGGCACGACCCGCCCGCCTGCGTCGATCAGTGTGGCCTGGGCATCGGCGCCGACCGCACGTTCAGTGAGGGTGAGCCCCACCTCGTCGGCCAGCGCGAGCACCTCGGTGTGGTTGCCATCGATGAACTCGGCGCCGCGTTCGCAGGTCTGCCCGTCTTCGAATCGGTGGCTCCACACGCGACCACCGACGCGATCGCGAGCCTCCAGGACCACCACGTCGAGACCCTCTGCCAGCAACCGTTCGGCGCACCGCAACCCGGCCAAGCCAGCCCCGATGACCACGGCGTCGACTGCCACCCCGGACGGACGAGCAGGGCTCACACTCGGCACCGTTGGGTGGCCACCGCCACCGCCGTTGCCGTGGCAGCCACCACCGGCGGTGGCGTAACCTGCAGGGGCACCGATGGTGCAACGAGCGGGCAGCGCGGCACCAGTGCTGCCTGGGCAACAAACTCGTTGCGGGCGACGGCGCCGTCGAAGTTGGTGTGCACATCGTCGACGAACCAACCGAGGTTGGCCGAGGCCAATGAAAACCAATCGGCGATGGAGAGCAGCGGGTAGCGGGCTGTGGCGGCTGCGAGCCGGCCGTTGAACTCGACAGCACGGGCTTTTGCGTTCGACGACTTGGCGAACACGTTTACCCACACCACACGCCGGTCGGCCCCGATCTCAGCCATCATCTTGTCAATGAGCGCGTCGGCAGCTGCCGGGTTGCCGGCGGTGAACGCCGTGTCGTTGGTGCCCAAGGCGACCACCCAGATGGACGCACCGAAACCGCTCCCACGCAGACGCCTGAGAGCGTCGATCCCAGAAGTCGCTGAGACGCGACCGTCAATGGTGACGGTGGTGCGCCGGCCACTGCGCGCTTCGATGCCGATCGGGCCCCACCGCTGCGCGTGCAGCGCATCGTCGAGGCCGCCGAAGTAGGAGAAGGTGAGCGAGTCACCGATGACGCCAACGCCGCCGTTGGGGCGCGCCGTAATGTCGAAGGTGCAGTGAACCTGCCGTGGCCGCAAGCGCCTCTGGGACAGAGGCGGAGCTGATGACGAGGACCGCGATGGCCGCCATGACCGCTGCTACTGAGAACCTCGCCAGCTGACGCATCGCTGCGAGTGTATGGCCAGCGCCACGCGAGATCAGAACAGCGTGGGCTGTTCGGGCTTCACGTAGCGAGGCGAGCCCGGGTAGGGCACGTAGTGGTCCATGAACACCCAGCTGCGACGGTGGATGACCGACGGCCCGTAGCCCTGCAGCGCCGCCTTGTGCAGCGCGCAGGGGTAGCCCTTGTTCGTGTCGAAGCTCCACTGCGGAAAGTGCTGCGCGGCGTCGCGCATGATGCGGTCGCGAGTGACCTTGGCGAGCACGCTGGCCGCGGCAACCGACAGGCACGTTCGGTCGGCCTTCACCCGCATTTCGATGTGCGGCACGTACGGCGTGACGAAGTTCCACTTGCCGTCCACCACCGCCGCGTCTGGCGCCACGCCGAGCGCCTCGATGGCCCGCCGCGTCGCCAGCTTCTGTGCCGCGGCCATGCCCAGCTCGTCGCATTCCTCGTGGCTCGCCCCGCCCACCGACCACGCCACGCACCAGTCGGCGATGCGTTGGAACAGCTGCTCACGATTTCGTTCGGAGAGCAGTTTCGAGTCGCGCACACCGTTCACCCGCTTGTCGACTGGCAGTACCGCAGCACCCACCATCAGCGGCCCGGCCCAGGCGCCGCGACCCACCTCGTCGATGCCCACGATGATCTCGTGGCCCGCCAGCGACAGTTCCTTCTCCAGCTGTCGCGTGGGCGGTCGTGCGGCCATCAACGCAGCAGCAGTGCAGCCGGCCCGGAAGCCACTTCGCCCACCTGGAACCAATCGGAGTGCAGCGAGCCCAGCACCGAGGGGTGCACCGCCGCCAGCAGCCCGCCAGAAGTCTGTGGGTCCATGCACAGGGCCTCGCCGGCGGCGGCGGCGGTGCTGTGCACGTGATCGTTCACGTACTCACGGTTGCGTGGGTCGCCACCGGTACGCACGCCGCGCTCGGCTGCCTCGCGGGCGCCGGGGTAGGCAACGAGGCCGGCGCAATGCACCACCACCTGCACGCCGCCGCGCTCGGCCATCTCCCAGCCATGCCCCGCCAGGCCGTAACCAGTGACGTCGGTGACCGCGTGCACGGCCGCACCCAGCGCCTGCAACTCTTCCGACGCGGCCCGATTGAGCCGGCGCATTCCGGCGATGGCTGCCGCCTTGTCACTGTCGCTGCCGCCGGCGAGAGCGAGCGCGGTGCCGAGCGGCTTGCTGAGGACGAGCGCATCGCCTGCTTGCGCGCCACCCTTGCGGAACACGCGGTCGGGGTGGACGACGCCCTGCACGGCCAACCCGAAGATGGGCTCGGGGTTGCGGATGGTGTGCCCGCCGGCGACTGTGCCGCCGGCTTCGGCGACCACCGCGGCGGCCGCATCGAAGATGGCAACGATGGCCTCGCGCGGGAAGTGCTCGGGGAACGCGGCGATGTTGACGGCGATGACCACTCGGCCGCCCATCGCGAACACGTCGCTGCAGGCGTTGGCCGCGGCGATGGCACCGAAGTCGGCCGGGTGGTCGACGAGCGGCGGGAAGAAGTCGGTGGTGCTCACCAGCGCCACGTCGGGGGCCACCTGGTAGATGGCGGCGTCGTCGAATGGAGCCAGCCCGACCAACAGCGACGGGTCGGCGCCGGCGGGCATGTCGCGCACGAGGTCGGTGAGCAGCGAGGCCCCCCATTTGGCAGCGCACCCGCCGCACGACGTCCATTCGGTGAGCTTCAGGTCGGAGAAATCGTGCGCGGCGGTGGACACGGCGCCAGCCTACGGTGTGGCCATGTATTCGCTGGGGCCGTACACGTTCACCGAGACCGATGCGAAGCGAACGATCGGCAACCTCGACGAGATCTGGGCGCTGTACGCCGATGGCCGCGATGCGAAGGTCCTGGCACCGCTCCACCCCACCCTCACCGGCGACATCGGCACCGATCTCGAGCGTGTCTGGGCGGCGTGGTCGGCGGCCGGGCCGGCCTTGCGAGCGGCGGGCCAGCTACCGACCACGGCGCACGGAACGGTCGCCCAACTCA
>Ga0105047_10006734_pt1 | contig 19432 bp, 21 predicted proteins | sample MAT04_FD_78384 | JGI IMG/M metagenome (GOLD analysis project Ga0105047, IMG submission 78384) | Freshwater microbial communities from Lake Fryxell liftoff mats and glacier meltwater in Antarctica - MAT-04 (megahit assembly) | ecosystem: Environmental > Aquatic > Freshwater > Ice > Liftoff...
ATGGTCACGCCCAACTCGTGTGCCCGGCGAATCGTGGCCAGGTGCACGTCGTTGAAGTCGGCCATCCGCGTGCGCAGATACTCGGGCATCGAGGCAACCGCAGCCGGATCACGGAACAACATCTCGCCCGCGCACAAGGTCGGCACTAGCGCTGTTCCCGCAGCGACCATCTTGCGTAACGCATCATCGTCGGCGAACGTGCAGTGCTCGATGCTGTCGACGCCCGCGTCGATCGCGTTGTGGATGCCTTGCAGCGCGTGGCAATGGGCGGCGACGTGTTTGTGGTTGTCGCGGGCGATCTCGACGGCGGCCTTCAACTCTTCAAGCGTGAATTGAATCGCGCGCGAGTCCTCAGTCTCCGATGACAGCATCGCGCCGGTTGCCATCACCTTGATCAGGTCTGCGCCGTGACCAAGTTGGCGGCGGGCCGCGGCCCGCACCGCGTCGGCACCATCGGCCACCTCGTACATCCCGGGGTAATAGTCGGCGGTCGACGTCGTGATCGAAAGCAGCCGACCGGCCAAGAACATGCGCGGCCCGCGAATCGTGCCCGCCTGAATCGCGGCACGCACCGCCATCTCGACGTAGTTCCAGCCGCCAACATCGCGAATCGTCGTGATGCCTGCAAGCAGCGTGCGTTCGGCAGCGGCGGCGGCGAATAGGGCAACGTCGGCATCGGTGCGCGACGCAGCGGCGCGCGGATCGCCATCGTCGGTCGGTTGCGTGATGTGCACATGGCAATCGATCAGGCCAGGAATCAACCACAAGCCCGCGACATCGACGACATCGACGACCTCGTCGCCGCCCGAACGCTTGGCGCCATTCGAGCCCGGCACGAGCGAAGCGATTCGCCCGTTCTCGATCGCAACATCAGCCGCCCGAAACGAACCCTTGTCGACGTCGTAAACCTGACCACCTAGTAACCAGCGCATGGTGGTGAAGAGTAGATCGTGCGGCGGCTGTCGCAATTAGGCGAGGGCGAGCACCGGCACTGTGCGGTCAGCGAACTCGGCCGAGATTTCGACGGCGAGTTCGACGAAACGCTGCGCTACCGGCGACAACGTGCGCCCCGGCCGCCAGGCGATGAAGATGCTGCGGTCGGGAATCGGCGGGTCGAGCGGGTGCAGCGAGATACGCGGGTCGTCGGGCTCAACGCACAACAACGGCATTACAGCGACGCCCATCCCGGCGCGCACCATCGCGGCAGTTGCGACGTTGTCGTTGGTGCGGAACACATACTTCGGATCGAGGCCGTGAGCGCGCAAGCCGGTCTCGTTCATGATCTGGCACGAATTGTGGTGCTGACCAATCATCGGCTCGCGGCTGATCTCGGCAAGCGACACCGGCCCGGGCGCGAACTGATCGGGCCGTGCCACCAACACGAACGGATCGTCGAACAGGTGGCGGGATTCGAAGCGGTCGGCCATCTCGCCAACGAGGAACGACAAATCCAACTCCCCCCGCGCCATGGCAACTTCCAGTTGATCATCGAGATCGTTTTCGAAGACTCGAATCTCGACGCCCGGATGTGTCTCGCGCATCCGGCCAACCACCAACGGCAACAATGTCGCAGACACACTCTGAAACGTGCCGATGGTGAGGCGGCCAACTGTGCCGGTGCGGAACCGTTGCAGGTCCTCAGCCATGCAGTCAACGCGCTTCAACAGATCGCGCGACGCGATCAGCAACTGCTCGCCAAACGGGGTCAGCGTCACCGGACGCGGGCCACCGGGTCGGTCGAACACCTTGGCGGCGACCACCTTTTCCAATGATGCGATTTGCTGGCTAATCGCCGACTGGGTGTAGCCCAACTTGTCGGCCGCCCGGGCGAATGTACCCTCGGTGGCGACGGCGTCGAGGGCGGTCAAATGGCGGATTTCAAGGTCTCGCAGGTTCGACATGAACAACAGCATAACCGATCATCATCAGCAGTAACAATCGCTAGTGATAATGACAAGGTGGTCGTATCGTAAGTGCCATGGACACCCCCTTCATCCCCACCACACAGCGTCTGGACCAGGTCGCCTGGACCATCGACCGGCGTGGAATCAATGCGATCCCCGCCGCTGCACTCCGCGAATTGGGCTTTCTGGCCCGTTCCGCCGGTGGCAGCCAGATCCTGAGCGACGTGCTCGTCGACCCCAACGCCCCGAGCGTCGCCCGCCAGCGTGCCTACGGCCGCATCGCCTCACTGCTCGCCGAGCCGGCGAAGGCTCCCTGCGCCGCCTAAATCGGCACCGCACTTTCAAGGACTCATCTAGAAGCGCTTCCGAACAGGCCGTTGACGCTCCCCGTCCGCGGCATGTTCGCGCCCGCGAAGGCGGCTATCAGCTGCCGAGCACCGTGCGTGTGTATTCGACAACCGCTGCGATCTCTTCCGCGGTGAGCCGTGTACCGAACGACGGCATTCCTCGGCGACCATCGGCGACCACGGCGATTTGCGCTGCCGGGTCGGGGAACTTGACGACGACCTTGCCCGCCAGGCGCGGGCCGATTCCACCCGAGCCGTCGCCACCGTGGCAACCGGCGCAGCTCTTGCCGTACAACGCGCCGCCATCGATGCCGCCAGCGGCTTCAACCACCGCGGTTGGCGTAGCGGGCGGTGCTGTCGGATCGTTGAGGAACAACATGCCGATGAAGACCGCTACTGCGATCAGCGCGGCCATTTCGAATACGGAGACGAATTTGCGCAGCATCGCTAAACGACAATCCCGAACTGGCGGAAGAACCACAGCGAACTAGTCAGCCATAGCGCGATCAGCGTGGTGAACAACACGCCCCCGACGACGGGCAATGCCCACCCTGGCATTCGTTTCGATCGCACGACGAGCACTTTGGTGACGAACGCGCCATAGAACACGCAACCGAAGAGCGAGTGCCACAACCGACGACTGCTGCTCGGCGCCGGGTTAAACCCAAGGGACCAGAGACAGTGGTACGCCACCGGCAGCGAGATCACGAGTGCCAATGTTCCCGAGAAGCGATGCATTGGGCCGACCCAATCGGGAGCGTTACCGAGGGGCAGCTTGCCGTACATCCACAACGCGCCAAATAGCTGCATGACCACGAGCAGCAGAATTGCGGTCGTTGCCCACGATTTGAAGTGCAGCGTTGTCGTGAAGAAGAGCTTGATCGTTGTCTCAGAAGCCGGATCGTGCGCTCGGCCATAGACACCCGCCAAGACGGCGACCAGTGCGCCGACTAGCACGGCGCCCGCAAAGATCGTGCCCTTGTTGCGCTCGGCCGGAACAGCGGTTACATCAGTCATCGGTTGATTGTCGCACAAGTCCGAACGGGTGCTGAACGAGGTTTGAAGTCGCGACACCCCGGGTATCAGGTCGGCATGCTTGCCACACTTGCCACACTCGCCGGTACATCCATTTACATCCCCGGGGGCATTGGCCTCCTCTTGATCATCATCATTGTTGTTCTGCTCCTTCGCTGACTCGCATGTCCAGCGAAGAATTACATGCACCACGCGAACGGCTGACCGCCAAAACCATTGCAACGCATCAGGCAATCGTTTCGCTGATGGAGGAGCTGGAAGCCATCGACTGGTACGGACAACGTGCCGACGACTGCGACGACAAGGCGTTGAAGGCTGTACTCGTGCACAACATGAACGACGAGATGGAACACGCCGCGATGCTCCTTGAGTGGCTACGTCGCAACAACAAAGAGTTCGCCGAGCAACTCGAAAAGTTCTCGAAGGCGACCGGTACGACCGGCCCCATCGTCAAGAACGCGAAGTAGAGCTCGCGCCTTTGGCTTCTGAGTCAGCTCACAGAGCGACACAACGTTTGTGAGCTGACGTAGAACTCCGTGCCTGGTTGGTTGCTAGTGCTTGCGTTTCGCGCGACCGGGAAACCAAGGCGGTCGATGGCGACGGTCTGGCATGCGGTCGCTGCTCCACCGCGCTGGCGGTGCCATGACCAGCGCGCAGAGTGCGACCAAAACCGCGTCGTAGTTCACGCGCCAGCCGGCGTAATCGAGCCAAGCCTGTTGCAGGTTCGCCTTTAGCGGAATGCCCGCGCCGCGCAGTTCTACGCACAACAGATCAAACTCGCGCTGGCTGACCGAGATCGGGTCGGTTGGCGCAGGCGCTGGGTCGTACGGGATTCCGTAGAAGTCGGCGATTCGGCGCAGCGTGAAGAAGCCGGTGCGCAGCATCACGTCACGTTGCGCACTGCGCGGAATGTCGAGCGTGCTGGCAACGATCGCCGCCGTATCGAGAACGCACCCAGCCGCGGTCAACCAGTTGCGTTGCGGGTGTGGCGATCGAAAGAACACCAACGATGGTTGCGTGGTGTGGCTTTCCTCAACATCGACGAACCACTCTTCCCATGGCTGGAACACGTCGGCGTCGAGATTCTCGAGCCAGCCGATCAGCTGATATCGACGCAGCAGTTCCGAAGGCGACGGTGGCAGACCAGCACGCACCTCGAGCATTCCGACCAACGCTTCGCGACGGCTGAACGCGCCATAGATCGTCGGCAGGTACGAAATCAGCAAGGACACGATGCCAAGACCAAGCCCGGCTTCGAAGAACGTCAGCATCACGCGACCGACGCCTTCCGGGCGCACAAAGCCGAGTGTCAGCAGCGACGAGCCGCTGGTGACGAAGGCCTCGCTCAACGGATTGATACCGGTGCCCCAGAACATGGCGGTGAAGCCAACGATCATCAGCGCGACCCACACGCCAGGCAACATCACCAGCGAGATCGGGGCGTACAGCGCCATCACCGCATCGCGTTTGGCGAACGGGCGTTTCGGTGAGGCAAAGCGATCGAACACAGCACGCATCGAGCGAAAGTGCAATCGCGTCAGCACCGACGCCGATGCACGCGGCAACACCACAGTCCTGATCGCCGAACTCAGCGTCCACAGCACGACAAATGCACCTGCAGCGGCGGCGGCGACACGAGCAACGATCATCGCCGCCACGACGCTGACGTTCGGTCGCGCGCTGCGGGCATCCACTTCGGGCCAGCCGTTGAGTCGATGCGCTCGACGAGTCGGGCACCAACGGGCTCGACAAGTTCGAGGAACCGACGTGTCAATGGTTCGCCTAGGTGTTGCCACGGCGTGACGGTGAGACCGTCGAGTTGATCCTCAAGGTGCTGACGATGCGCGATGCCGTTCTCGTCGACCGCCCCGCAAGCGGCAAGACCGCGGCCTTCAAGTTCGTCGTACGCGGCAGCAAGTGCACCGTCATCGGCGCCTCGGCTGCGCGGCAACCAATCACCGTCGTACGAACGCCATGCCCCGTCGAGCACGCCCGACGCCGTCGCCGACAAGCCGTCGGCAATCTGCATCGCCCAGTGCGTGTCGCCGCGCCACTCGCGGATGCAGTTCACCGCCAGCCAGGCCGAGAGCAACACATCGTCTGGGCGCGGCCAGTCCCGATGCGCGGCGTACAAGGCACGTCCACCTACCGGAAGCGCGTCCGCCGCCCGCCACAACGGAGCCGCAAGTTCTGCCAACCCGTCGACAATCTCGGGCACATAGGTGCGCAGACCTTGCACAACCGCGGCGTCGCGCGCGGCGGATGCGGCGGCGAACGTTGTGTGCTGGCGGCAGAGGTCGAGACTGAACTTGATCGCACCAGCGTGGATCGAGCCAAACGCCGCCGTCACGACACCATCACCTGCCACCGCGATCGGTGCCCCGCGAGTCGCGATGTAGTAACCCAGTCCATCGGGGACCCCGAGCGCCGCGTAGTTGGCGACGGCAGTCGGATCCCAGTAGATCCAACCGATCAAACGATGTGACGCCATCGCACCCCGCCGACTCAGTTCGCGCCAGTCGGTCTCGGACTTATTCCCGTTTGTCATCAACCCTTTCTAACTAACCTGCGGGCGCGATGAAAGCCGTCGTGCTTACTGACCCGCTATCTCGTTCATCTTGTGCGCGAGTTGGAAGTCGAGACGGCTGATGCCACCGACGTCGTGCGTCCACAGCTTGACCCGCACACGGTTGTAGACGTTCGACCATTCCGGGTGATGGTTCCAGGTCTCCGCCCAGGGCGCCGTGCGGTCAATGAAGCTGATCGCGTCAACGAAGTTCGCAAACACGAATTCCCGTTGCAGCTTGCCGTCTGCGAGTTGCCAGCCGGCGAGCTCCCGCATGGCAGCTGCGATCTCGTCGTCGGTCAAGCGGCGCAATTCAGGATCCATCGTTCGTATTATAGGTTTTCGTGTTTGGTTAGCTGAGGAGGCGACCACTTCCGTCCGAATTCAAGTCGTAGTTGCCGACATACCGGGCAATTGTCGAGCCCCGGCGTAATCGCCGAGTGATCGTCGGTCGCGTCGCGACTCGTCACGTGCGGCCCGTCAGGCGGCTAGCGCGAACGCGGTGGCGTGCACGATGGTCTGATCGACAACGAGCGCCTGGGCGACGAGTCGACTCGTACGCACATGATGTTCACGACCGAGCCCGACGCCGTCGGTGATTGTCGGCGTGCTGGTTGCGATGCGGTGCAGGAAGCGAAGGGCGTTCGTCGCTGACGGCTTGCTGGTCGGCGCCCCATCGGGTGCGTCGAGCAACATTCCGCGGGTCAGCGCACCCCAATGCGCCGCAAGCATCGCCGGCGTCGCGAACACTTCCGCACTCACGACTCGCGAGCCATGAGCAACGACCACGCCGCATTGGCCAGCAAGCGGCCCGAAGTTCTCAAGCTCGTCGATCGCACGAGCAAGCCGATCATCGGATTCGATGTGCTCGTCCGCAGCAGAAAGCGCCGCGCTTGCGCTGTATGCGTGCAACCGGTTGAGCTCCGATCCGACCATGTCCCAAACCGCACCCTGGTCGGCGTGCTTCACCCCGCGATGGCGAACGCTGTCGCCGACAGTGGCGGTCTTCGCCCGACGCACTCGGCGCGTGGCAAACGACGAACCACGATGGAAGTCGCCGCCTTCGCGCCAGCGACCTTGCTCGACGCACGACACCGGCACGAGCACGTGACCCTTGGCGACTATCAGAACGCTCACATTCAGCACGCGGTTCTGCCGTCCACCGATCACGGTCTCGCCGGCGACCAGCAATGCCAGCTTGTCGGTCGGATTGTCGGCAACGAGCGTCGGCACCTCAGCCGACGGCTGCTCACTGATCACGACGCCCGATGTCGGGCCTGTCGCAATATCGAGTTGCGCGCCGTGGACATAGACCGGGAACAGGCTGACTCCGCAGCGAGTGATCGGACGACCGATGGCTGCGTGCTCGAGGGTTGGAAACGGAACGGTGGGGGTGGCGGAAGTGCTCATGCACTGTTCAACGCACGAACCACGCCGAAGTGTGACGCGCACGCCCAACGCGGCCCCCAGACGAGGTTCGGTATACTGATGGTGGACTCCACGACAGTCAAACTCAGCGTGGCAGCAATGGCCGTGGTCCGGCGAGCACTCCTCAACATCACGTAACGTCCGCACCAGGCGTTGCGCCTGCTGGCACACCCGCTGCGTGGGCCAAAGCTGGCGGGCCGACTAGTCGTAGTACCGACACTGCGCGACTGACACCTATGTAGAGGAGTCGTTTGTCGGGCTCGCCAGACAGATCGACAACGATGACCGCCGTTCGCTCGATTCCCTTGGTGCGATGCACGGTTTCGCACAGGATCGCGTCTTCGCTGCGATCCACCCAGCGCACCAACGGGCAACCTTCGATCGGCTCGGCGAGCAGCGCATCACGCACGTCGGTGTGCATCGTCAGCACAGCGATCTGACTAAACGCGATGCTGTACGTCTGCGAAAGCTGTTGCACCGAATCGCGCACGCGCTTGCGCACTTCCTTGTAGCCGCCGGCGTGGAGGTGAAGGACCGTGTCGCCGTGTGGCGCCGATGGCAACGGTGCTGGCCCGCCGAGGCGCTGGACCAACCTGGCGATTGCAGCGCAGTTGCGCAGGTTGAACAACATCGGCACTTCCATCATGTCGGCTGGCGGGTTCCACGGCTTCACGTAGATCGCTTGCGCTGGGTCGGCGACTACCAACAAGTTGCGTGGGCCATTCGGGTCGAGCAGTCGCTCAAGTGACGCGAACCAATGCGGATAGATGTCTTGCCCTTCGTCAACGATGATCGTGTCGAACGGAGTGCCGATTCGTTCGGCATGAAACTCGAGCGCCTCTGTTGGAACGTCGCGCCAGTACTCTGCCGTCGGGTTCGCGCCAACTTTGAATCCGTGCGGTTCCAACAAGCGCACGGCGATGTCGTGATACGTGCTCGCCATCGCGCTGGTGTCGGCGAGTGAACGTTGCAACTGATCAGCGATCGGCCGGTTGAAGCACACAACCAGCGTGCGCTCGCCACGCTCGATCGCGCGCTTGGCCCAATCAACGACGAGCATCGTCTTACCCGTGCCGGCGCCGCCCGTCACCAACACGCGATGGTTCCTGTCGATCTCGCGCATGTTGGTGAGATGGATGCGCGTCTCGGCGTCCAACTGTTTGCCCGCCCACTGCAACACCTGGCCCTCGTTGCCGTCCAGCGCGATGTCCGGTCGCAGCGCGGCAAGCAGTCGAGCGACACGTTTCGGTTCGACTGGCCCGTGCTCGCGGAGCAGCGCGTTGACTGCCACCGCCGGAAACTCGAGTTGCGGCTTCGCAAAGAGGATCTCAGCGGGCGCATCCGGGCCGAGGCCCGCCGACGGCACGGAACCAACATCGGGCAACGCCACCGCGTGCACCGTGAACAGACCTTCCGTTGACACATTGCTCGTGCGCAGTCGCTTGAACAATTGGTGCTTGGCCTTCATCACCTGTTCCACCGGCGACCTATGTAGCTGACGGCCGTATTGCATCCATCGGCCCTTGTCGATGGTGATGAGGCCGCCTTTCACCTCGACGAGCACCATCCCCCGAGTAGGCGACACCAGCACGATGTCGATTTCGCAGTCGGCGCCGTCGACCAAGATCGGCACGCTCGGCACCACGGTCCACGTTTCATCAAGGCCGAGCAGAAACGCCTTGCACACCCTTTGTTCAGATTCGGGAAGCAGCGTGAGATCGAAATCCGCTGGCAACAGTTTCGCCACCGCAGCAGTCTGGCCGATCGCCATCACGTCACCCGACGAACGGACTCCACCGTTCTGTGTCACACCCTTTTGCGACACTGAAGCCATACCCCAAACCCGCCGTCAACGACGGCAACACGTCAGGAGCGTCCCGGCAACAACTCGCACACAACACCCGTCACACCCATTCGTTCGGCGATCGATGCGTATGTCGTCGCCGTGTTCCGCGAGGTAGTGCGTTTCGCTGCCATCATTCGCAAAGGCTTCGACGCCGACGACATTGCTGCGTCGGTCGCGGAAGACGTATTGCGCCAGCCCGAGGTCATCATGGCCCGCTACCCCGACCCCACCACCTATGCACGGCACCGCACCCGCCACGCCGGCATTTCGTTCGACCGTGGTCAGCGAGTGCAGCGCGGCGAGGGAGCTCGCCTATTCGGCGACAGCAGCGGCAAGTTGCAGCCCGGCCGTCGGTGGATCAGCGGCAACACCAGCACCATCGAAGGTGGCGCCGATCTGTTCTCGCAGCAGACCGACCACGCCAGCTCGTTCGAGGCTGCGGCCGACGACAAACTGTTCGCACACTCGTTGTTGCGCACGTGTTGTCGCGACCTCTCTCTGGCCGAGATCCACGAAGTGTGGATGGTCGACGGTTGTGGTTGCACCGTGCAGGAAGTTGCCGCGATGCGGGGCCAATCCCGCGAAACCATCAGCCGTCGGCTGAACGCGACTCGCCGTCGCATCCACGAGAACCGCACCGAAATGCTCGCCACCGTGGGCTGAACGCCCCTGTCCGGGCTCGGTCAGCTAGTGGTAACTTTACAAAACTACGGACGGGCTGATCAGGCATCACCAACGTCACACGGCGGTCGACTTGTTGCGTTTGAGGGGCTTGACCAACGCGGCACGAGGCAGGACGGCATGAACGAAGGCCAGGGCAACCTAACGAACGGCGGCGACGCAGTGACGGTTCGGCATCTCGCAGACATCCCCCACGAGGAACTACAACTGCTTGGCGCGGCCCTGCAGTCAATGGGCGCAAACGAGTCGGCAGGAGAGGCGCTACACCTACGGGTGTTCACCGGCGGTCGGCAGTGGATTGTCGAGACGGGCGTTGGCCAACTGGTGGTCGACATCGAAGATGTGTCATCTACTCATGCGCAAGACACCTTCTTTCAGCTTTCGGAACGCGTGTTTCGCTTCGCCGACAGTTTCGGTGACGACACGGTGTCGCTACTGACTGGCGATGAACGCACCGTGATCGCGTACGCATCTGGAGCAAATGCGGCGATCGACCTCATTCCTTGGAGTGGACCAGAGTTGACACCGTGGTCGTTCATTCCGTCGGCTTCGGCCGTTGTCTCAATGCGACGACTTCAGCTGTTGCTGTCAGCCGCAGGCTGCGTGCCCTCGGGTCTACACGATGAGACCTATCCACGTCCGCCTATGTGGTTGCATCTGGGCGAAGGAAAGCTAGGTCTGTATATCGACTGGACCGACTTCCTTCCGAGCAGGGCGACATATCGCATGCGCACGATCAGTCATGAGGGTCGCCAGACTGTTGCGATCCCACACCAAGTGATCGAGGCGCTCTTGCGGCCCGCACCGCAGTTGCCTCACGACCACGACGAACCGACCTGCACCATCACGATCGGCAAGGTGCCGGGCGAGCAATGCGACAGCGAAGCAATCATGCTGGCGGTCGATGGTTGGCGCGTGATCCTGTGGATAGCACAGCCGGTGCGCCAGCGTTGGGCGTCAAGGGTGAACAGAGTGCTCGCCGCCGACGGCGTGGAAGTAGCCGCCACCGACGGAGTCGCATGGGCAATCGCCGGCAACTTCGATGTGCGGGTGACACTGCACCACGGCCATCCCGATGTCGCCCGCGTGACGTCAGTGCTACTGCGCGCCGCAGGGGAGAGCGTCGACCTGTTCCGCGAACTCGGGTACCTGAACGCAGCGTCCAATCACATCCGCTATTGGCTCGACGACGGAGAAGTGCGGTCCGCCGTTGACGTGCAATGCACCGAGCTAGCCCGCCTACCCGAAATAGTGAGGCAAGTAGCAGCGGCCGCAGCGAAGTACGCCCCAATGCTGGCCGTGCTGAGTACTACCGACTGAGCAGGTTTGGTCTCGGGCTGCGCCGAACTGGCACCGATGTATCCCTTTCGGCTTTTCGTTCGTCTCACTGATGTCTGGTTGTCACTCATGACAACCGCTGCAGAGGATTGAGGAGAACGTCATGTCGTTCACAAATGAAAGCAACACCGATCGAGCGATTCGGGTGATCGCCGGAATCGCGCTACTCGCGCTTGGGTGGGGCGGAGTCATCTCCGGCACTCTTGGCACGGTGTTCAAGGTGCTGGGATTCGTTCCGCTGCTCACCGGCCTCGTCGGTTGGTGCCCCCTGTACCGCCTGTTTGGCACCTCCACCTGCCGCGTCGCTTCTCAGAAGAAGCCAGCGTCGGTTCGATGATCAGGGCCTACCGTACGCTGACACCATGAGCCAAAGGCGGCGATGACTCCTAACGATTTGGTCGGCGAAATCCCGGATCTCTACAGGTTTGCACGGGCACTGGTGCGCGACGAACACCTCGCTGCCGACCTGACGCAGGACACGTTGGTGCGCGCGATGGAACGCGCGCACCAATACCGCAACGACGCACCGCTAGGGGCCTGGCTCAAGCGGATCCTGCGCAATCTCGCGACCGACCGTGCCCGACGTTCCGAGCGCGAGTTGATCGTGGAAGACGTCGAAAACTGCTGGCACGACGACGACTACACCGTCGACCCTTCGACGGTCGTCGACCAAGCTGCGACTCGTGGCGAACTTGAGGACGCACTTACCCATCTACCGTTCAACTACCGCAGTACGGTGCTCCTGCACGATGTCGAGGGCTGGACGGTGCACGAGATCGCCGATCTCGACGGCATCGGCCTGCCTGCTGCCAAGCAACGACTGCGACGCGGGCGAATGGCGTTAGTGACAGCTCTCGCTGCCGGGGCCGCTCGGCGTGTCGCCCTCAAAGGAGTGCCCATGCGCTGCTGGGATGCGCGTCAACATGTATCCGATTATCTCGATGGCGCACTCGATGCCAGTACCGCCCGAACCGTCGAGACGCATCTCGAGACCTGTCCCACGTGCCCTCCGCTCTACGCAGCCCTCGTGGGTGTCCACGATGCTGTCGGCGTACTTCGCGATACCGACGCGGTGGTGCCGCCCGAAGTCGCCGAGCGACTTGCACTGCTGGTCACGTCAACGTTGGCTGTCGCCGCGGCAGCGCCGATTGCTTGAAACCGCACGCGACCGGAAGCGATCTGGTCAGCGCGACTTGCGGGGGTGAACTTCGCACCGGCAGCGTTCAGTCGCAGGGACATGACCTAGCACCTGCTCGACGTGTGCGCCGCAGCCAGCCCAGCTCGGTCGTTGACATGAGGGACAAGTGACTTCCATACACATACCCCATAGGGTATCAAGGGAACGGGATTTCCCACCGGAATAATACCCCTACGGGTATAGTTAGAAATGACCCAAACGGACGGAGCCTGAGTCGCATGTTCTTTCGCCAGTACTACCTTGACTGCCTCTCGCACGCGAGCTACCTCATCGGCGACACCACTACCGGCCGAGCCGTGGTGGTTGACCCGCAGCGTGACATCGCCGGCTACGTCGCCGACGCGGAGTCGCATGGTCTTCGGATCGAGAAAGTGCTGGAGACTCACTTCCACGCCGATTTCTTGTCCGGGCACCTCGAGTTGGCCGAGCGCACCGGCGCCACCATCGGCTACGGCCGCGCGGCGACCGGCCGCGCGGAGTTTCCGATCGAGACCTATTCAGACGGTGACCGGATCGAGTTGGGTGAGGTGGAACTGGAGATCCGCGAAACGCCCGGGCACACGCCTGAGTCGATCAGCATCGTCGTATATCCCCACGGCGTCGACGCTGCGCCGTACGGAGTGCTCACCGGTGACACGCTGTTCATCGGCGACGTCGGCCGCCCAGATCTGCTGGCATCGGTTGGCGTCACGGCCGACGAGCTAGCGCGCCAACTGTTCCACTCGCTGCACCAACAACTCCTCACCCTGCCCGATGCCACCAAGGTCTACCCCGCGCACGGGGCGGGCTCGGCCTGTGGCAAGAACCTGTCCACCGAAACAGTGTCGACGATCGGCGAACAGCGTCGGACGAACTATGCGCTCGCGCCAATGAGCGAGGAGGAGTTCGTCGAAGCTGTCACCCAAGGCCAGTCGGTGGCGCCGCTCTACTTTTCGTTTGCCGCCAACCGCAATCGTGAGCAGCGCGAACTGCTCGCCGAAGACATCACCGTCCCCGCCCTGACGATCAGCGAGGTCCTCGCCCACCAGCACGACGGAGCCGTCGTGATCGACGCCCGCGAAGACATGGCGTTCGCGGCCGGGCACCTGCGCGGATCGGTCAACGTCGGCCTGAGCGGACGCTTCGCGGAATACGCCGGCGAGGTGATGACCGCGCAGACACCGATCGTGCTGATCACCCCGCCCGGGCACGAATCTGAGGCGAAGGTCCGCCTCGCGCGCATCGGCTTCGACCGCGTCCTCGGCGCGCTCGAGCACCCGGTCGACACGTTCATCGACAACCCGGGACTGATCGAGCCGCTCTCGCGTCTGTCGGCCGATGCGCTAGCCGAGCGGATCCGCGTGGTTCCTGAGCTTGTGCTGGTCGACGTTCGCAACCCCGGGGAGGTCGCGCTCGGGACCATCAAGGGAGCACGGCCGATCAGCCTGCCCGCACTGCTGACCAGCCTGGATCAGCTCGATCCGAATGCGCCGACCGTGGTGTTCTGCGCGGGCGGCTACCGGTCGGCAATCGCGTCAAGCCTGCTGCGCGCTCACGGCTTCACAGATGTCTCCGATCTCGTCGGTGGCTACAGCGCCTGGCAGACGCAACAGACAACCACGCTGAACCAGGGCACCTGATGGACGCGACTCGGGCCAGGTGATCTGAGTCATGCGTGCGCTGCTCGCTTCGCCGCTCGGGTTCCTCATCGGCATCTCGCTCGGCGCACTCGGCGGAGGCGGCTCAATACTCGCCGTCCCGGCCCTTGTTTACGCTGCTGGCCAGACCCCCAAACAGGCAACTACCACCTCGCTCGTGCTAGTCGCGCTCACTGCGATGATCGGCATCGTCCCTCACTGGCGCTCCGGACGCGTTCGCGTTGCACCCGGTGTCATCTTCGGACTCGCCGGCGTCGGCGGTTCGCTGCTCGGCTCACACTGGAACACAGCAGCCGACCCCAACGTGTTGCTGATCCTGTTCTCGGGGCTGATGCTCGTCGCTGCCTACGGGATGTGGCATCGGGTGAGCGCTACAAAGGCCACGGCAGTGCCGAAGTCCGTGGGCGCAGCCGCCGCGCCGGTGACCCCGGCCTCGGTCCGGGTCGACCCGATGACGATTCTGAAGGTCATCGTTGCCGGCACGGTCGTCGGGCTGCTCACCGGGTTCTTCGGTGTCGGTGGTGGCTTCGTCATCGTCCCGGCACTGGTGCTCGCGCTCGGCTTCTCGATGCCCGAGGCGATCGGCACCTCCCTGCTTGTCATCACGATCAACTCGATGGTCGCGCTCACCACCCGCATGCAGGCCGGCTCGATCGAATGGGGAACCGTGATCCCGTTCACGATCGCCAGCGTGATCGGCGTGATGGTCGGCAGCCGACTGGCCAGCACCCGCGACTCCAGTTCGTTACAACGCTGGTTCGTCGGACTCCTCGTCGTCGTCGCTGTGTACACCGCAGTCCGTTCCGGACTCGCAATGCGATGAACACTGATCGCCACGCACAGTTCCCCTACCGATCAGTGCTCGCGGTGTGCGCACATCCCGATGACGAATCGTTCGGACTTGGGGCGGTGATCTCCACGCTCGGCGAGCGCGGCGTCGTGACAAGTCTGTTGTGCTTCACCCACGGCGAAGCCTCCACCCTCGGAGCGAACAACGAAGATCTGGCTCTGCGACGCGGCCACGAGCTGACCGCAGCAAGCAACGTCCTTGGGCTCCGGTCGCTGCGACTGCACGCGTACCCGGACGGGCACCTCGCCGAGGTACCGGTCGAGGAGCTCTGTGCTCAGATCGAATTGCTCGTCGAAGAGGGCGACTTCGACTGCCTCCTCGCGTACGACGAAGGCGGCATCACCGGCCACCCCGACCATCGCCAAGCAACCAGTGCAGCGCGGGTCGTGGCTCGCGGTCGTGGTCTTCCCGTGCTCGCTTGGACGTTGAGCCGCACCGTTGCCGACGCACTCAACGAAGAGTTCGGAGCCGACTTCGTCGGGCGTGAGCTCGCCGAAATCGACATCACTCTCGAGGTGGATCGGACAGTGCAACGCACGGCGATCGAGTGTCACACCAGCCAATCCAGCGACAACGCTGTGTTGCGGCAACGGCTCTCGTTGCAGGGCAACACAGAGTCGCTCGTGTGGCTGGATCGAGACCGCCGCCGACATCCTCGGGTCAGTGGTTGAAGTTGACGTGCGGGAGCATCTTGAGCAGCCACTTCGGCGCGTACCAGTTCTTCTCGCCGAGCAGAGCCATGGTTGCGGGGACGAGCATCACTCGCACGACGGTGGCATCAAGCAGGACTGCCATCGCCAGCGTTAGTCCGAGTTCGGTGGGCGGGATGGGGCCGGTGATACCGAAGGCGATGAACACGATGATCATGATGATCGCCGCGTTCGTGATCGGCCGCCCGGTGCGGGCGATGCCTTCACCGATGGCACGCCGCGTGTCGCCCGTGGCTTGATAGCGCTCCTTGATCGCCGCGAGCAGGAACAACTGGTAGTCCATCGACAGCCCGAACAACAGCGCGAAGAAGAACAGCGGCGCCCACGCGTCGACGAACCCCTGGGATTGGAACCCGATGAGCGACGATGCAAACCCGTGTTGGAACACGACGGTGGCGAAACCGAATGCTGCGCCGACAGTCACGAGATTCATCAGGATCGAGAACGCGGCGATCACGATGCTGCGGAACACGACCAACAGCAGCACGAACGCAACGATCAGGATGATCCCGATCGGGTATGGCGCTCTGCCGGTGAGCACGCTGGTCAGGTCGTGATTCTGCGCGGCCGGCCCTCCGACTTGAGCGTTCGGCACTTTGTCATCGAGTTGAAGGCGGAGGTGTTCGATCATGTCGGACGTCGCCGGGTTGTCGATCGCTGTGCCGGGGATGACACGGACAACGACGCGTCCGGTCGTCGCCGGTTGGGTGACGATGCGCGCGTCGATCACGTTGGGAATCTCGGTCGCTGTGGCGATGACGGTCTCGGCGTCTTTGGAATCGACGGTGATGAACGCGGGTGCGGCGGCGCCGGGACCGAAGTCCTTGACGAGTTGTTCGTAGCCGTCGCGGCTGGTGCGGCCGGTGTCGACGACGCGCGCGCCGGGCATTCCCAACTTCATGCCGAACGACGGGACGACGAGCGCGCCGAGCAGGACGAGGCCAATAGTCAGGACCATGCCCGGGCGACGGAGCGCAACACCAGTCCACTTCGCCCAGCGGCCTTCGGCTTCGATCTGTGAGTGTGAGCGCCAGTGGAGCTGCACCGATGGTTGCCAGCAGCCACACCACGATGACCATGCGACGGCGCCGAGCCATCAACGCTGCCAAGCGCGAGAACAACGCCCGCTCGTCGGGAGCGGGCGACGGCTCGTGACCGGGCGGCAATGACGTTTCGATGGCTGCGCTCACGGGGCTCTCCTCGGTTCGGGTGGGTCGTTGACCAACTATACCCCCAGGGGTATAGTTGGGCAACTCCGCCCGGTGTGAAACCGGGGAACAAAGGGACCAAAGCCTCTCTTCACGATACCCGGGGGAGTATATCCTTCAGAGCAGAAGGCCACGGAAGGACCTTGACCATGACTATGACCGAGAGTACCTACGGCAAGGCAGTGCTCGAGCAACTTCGACCACTGCATCGAGAGCTGCGACATGCGATTCCTGACGTGTACAAGGGTTTCGCCGAGTTCCATCACGCCGCATTTGCGGCTGGCGACCTGGATGTCAAGACCAAGGAACTGATCGCCCTAGCGATCGCTGTTGTGCAACGGTGCGACGGATGCATCGCGTCTCACGCCGAAGGTGCGGCGCGCGCGGCCGCCAGCCGACAAGAGGCTGCTGAAGCGATCGGGGTGGCGATGCTCATGAACGGTGGGCCAGCGACGATCTACGGCCCGCGCGCCTTCGCGGCGTTCTGCGAGTTCCAACCAGAACAAGCGTGAGCGTTGTCGTGTTCGTGTCGGCGCCGGTTCGGTTTGGTCAGGCGAGCTTCATGAACATCTTCTGCACATCCTCGAGCGCGTAGCCCTCGGCAGCTGCACGGTCCGGATCGGACACACACCACGTCAACCCAGCGGCGACGAGCAAGAAACCAGCCTGCTCGAGCGCCTTGGTCACCGCGGATAACTGCGTGAGGATCTCACGACAGTCGCGGCCATCCGCCAGCATCTGCTGCACGCCACGAACCTGACCCTCGGCGCGCTTGAGGCGCTTGGTCAATCCAACAATGGTGTCCGCAGGTAGCTCCACAACAAGTCCTTCCGCTTGATCGTCTTTCAGGATGATACGGGTAGAGGTATCGCCGCCGACACCGACGCGATCAAAATTCTGGACTAACTCCAGAATTGAGCGTAGCGTGGCTTTTATGTCCGGAGGAACTGCGCTTGACCACGATTCGCTGCTGCGCCAGTACGGGTTTAGCGTTACTGCTCAGCGTCTCGCCGTGCTGCGGGCAGTCGCCGACCGACCACACGGCACCACCGACGACATCGACAAGGCGGTCCGAGCCGAGATTGGCGCGGTCTCGCGACAGGCGGTGTACGACGCACTGGGGGCATTCAGCGACCGGGGTTTGATCCGCCGGATCCAACCAGCCGGGTCCCTGGCTCGCTACGAGGACCGCGTCGGCGACAACCACCATCACCTGATCTGCCGTACCTGCAATGAGATGGTCGACGTCGATTGCGCAGTCGGCTACACGCCCTGCCTGACGGCCGCCGATTCCTCCGGCTATGAGATCGAAGAAGCAGAAGTCATCTACTGGGGTCGTTGCGTCAAGTGCGCAAAGAACTCCAAATCCCGAACTAACAAGCAAACCCCCACGAGCAACATCGACAGGAGAGCAACGTCATGAGTGACAAGGCAACCGCAGGCGTCACCGCAAAAGGCAGCGATAGCGAGAACCCGGCAATCGATGCCCCCACCCCCAAGGCACATCGCCCGCACACCAACCGGGACTGGTGGCCAAACCAGCTCGACCTCTCCGTCCTTCATCAGCACTCACCGTTGGCCAATCCGATGGACACAAAGTTCCGCTACGCGAAGGCGTTCGAGAAGCTCGACGTCGACGAGTTGCGCGGGGATCTCATCGCCGCAATGACCGACTCGCAGGAATGGTGGCCAGCCGACTGGGGCCACTACGGCGGGCTGTTCATCCGCTTGAGCTGGCACGCGGCTGGCACATATCGAATTGAGGACGGCCGCGGTGGCGCGGGCGACGGCGATCAGCGCTTCGCGCCGCTGAACAGCTGGCCCGACAACGCGAACCTCGACAAGGCGCGCCGCTTGCTGTGGCCGATCAAGCAGAAATATGGCCAGAACGTGTCGTGGGCCGACCTGATTGTGCTGTCAGGCACTGTCGCAATGGAATCGATGGGCTTCCCAAGCTTCGGCTTTGCCTTCGGCCGCGAGGACGTATGGGAGCCCAAAGAAATCTTCTGGGGTCCGGAAGACACGTGGCTGGGCGACGAGCGCTACTCCGGCGATCGTGCGCTGGCCGACACGCTCGGCGCGGTGCAGATGGGTCTGATCTACGTCAACCCGGAAGGTCCCAACGGCAACCCCGATCCCCTGCTTTCCGCCCGCGACATCCGCGAGACGTTCGCCCGCATGGCGATGAACGACGAAGAGACGGTTGCATTGATCGCGGGTGGTCACTCGTTCGGTAAGACGCACGGTGCCGGTGATGCCAGCCTCGTCGGGCGTGAACCAGAAGGCTGCCCCGTGAACTCAATGGGGCTCGGTTGGAAGAGCTCATTCGGAACCGGCAAGGGCAAAGACGCGATCACCAGCGGCCTTGAAGGCGCGTGGAAGCCCAACCCGACGAAGTGGGACAACGGCTTCTTGGAGACCCTGTTCGGCTTTGAGTGGGAGCTGACCAAGAGTCCTGCGGGCGCGCACCAGTGGATCCCCAAGGACGGCGCGGGTAGCGATCTCGTGGCCGACGCGCACGTCAAGGGCGTCACGCACTCACCGGTGATGTTGACCACCGACTTGGCGCTGCGCGTCGACCCGATCTACGAGAAGATCTCGCGTCGCTTCCTCGCCGACTTTGATGCGTTCACCGAAGCTTTCGGAAAGGCGTGGTACAAGCTGTTGCACCGCGATATGGGTCC
>Ga0105047_10006735_pt1 | contig 19432 bp, 11 predicted proteins | sample MAT04_FD_78384 | JGI IMG/M metagenome (GOLD analysis project Ga0105047, IMG submission 78384) | Freshwater microbial communities from Lake Fryxell liftoff mats and glacier meltwater in Antarctica - MAT-04 (megahit assembly) | ecosystem: Environmental > Aquatic > Freshwater > Ice > Liftoff...
AAAACAGCCGAGCACACATTCGTTTTCAGACGATGAATCATTTCGCTCGACTCCTTTAGTTGCACTGCCCGGTTGACCTGTGGTGCAAAGGGGCAATCGGCTGTTTGATTACTCCTTGCTGAGATACGCACTTTAATAGATAGATGACAGGCAAAATGATCAGCGCTCAGCAAGGAGAAGGATACGGCCCCTGCTCCTTGACCCACGGCAGGGAGCACGGCGAGAATGAATATTTTAAGCAATGCCATCCGCCGGTGCGAAAAAAATTATTGCACGGAAAATGAATGTCGCGCCGGCCTCACACGGCTTGCGGCTGCGTCTGCGTGGCTTTGAGCCAGGCGATTGCTTCTTCGACCAGCGATGGTGCCAGCTCGTGGATTTCGCGTTTCTTGCCCAGACCGTCGGGCATGGTCAGGGTCAGGCGGCCGCCGAGGTGCTGGCGGAATTCTTCCAAGCCGGCGACGACAGCGAGCGTGCCCGTGGCGCTGCTCTGGCGGGCCAGCGCGGGGTGCCAGAGTTTCATGCCGCAGCGGCGCATCGTCGCGCAGACTTTGTTGCGCTCGGCTTCGGTAATGAATCCCAACTTCGCGGCGCAGAACAGATCGAGCGCGATGCCGATGGCAACAGCTTCGCCGTGGCGCACTTCGAAATTAGTCATCGTCTCAAGCTTGTGCGCGGACCAGTGCCCGAAATCGAGCGGGCGCGCGGAGCCGGTTTCAAACGGATCGCCGCCGCCGGCGATGTGTTCCAGATGCAAAACTGCGCAGCGCTGAACGATTCGTTCCATGGCGTCGAGATTGCGTTTCGCCAGCGACGTGGCGAGCGTTTCGAGTTCCTCAAGCAGCGAGGCGTCTTTGATCAGCGCGACTTTAAATGCTTCCGAAAGGCCGCTGGCCCAGTCGCGGAACTCCAGCGTCTCAAGAAACAGCCCGTCGTTGAGCACGGCGTACGGCGGCGCGAAGGTGCCGATTAAATTCTTAATGCCGTCGAGATTGATCGAATTTTTGACGCCGACGGCCGAGTCGTCCTGCGATAGCACGGTCGTGGGCACGCGAATCAGGCGCACGCCGCGATGAAAAACGGCAGCCGCAACGCCGATGGCATCCAGCACCGCGCCGCCGCCAATGGCCACGACGTACGAATGGCGGCAGAGCTGCAGGCGCTGCAACTGATGGGTCATGCGGTGCACGAAAACCTGTTCGTTCTTCACATATTCGCCGCCGGGTACGAGCATCGGTTTTTCGGCGAGAATGACGGCGCTTTCGTGGTTTTTGCACCACAGCACGATCTTGTCGATCAGGTTCGGCCAGTGCTTGAGGAATCCTTCATCAATGAAGAACGCCATGCGCGCGGGCTTGCCGGGAGGAAGGACTTCGGCGAGCGTGTGGTTGCTCGAGGCGAAGAGATCGCGCGTGAAAACGACGTCGTAATCGAAGTTGACCTGGATGTGTTGGCGGTACTTCATGTGGCCTTGCGCCCCCTGACATTGAGCGTGTAAAGCAGTCTCTAATGTATCAATACACCGAATTTAAGCCACAGAATCCAAAAATGTCAGCACTCAATTCGTATCCGTGCCCATCTGCGGGTATACTGAAAATGTTGCATCAGCAGCCCAAAGGCCGCACAAGAGCCATGATTCCCGATCAACTCAAAACACAATTCGACGCCCTGCCAGATGCGCCCGGCGTGTACATCTATAAGGACGAGACCGAGCACGAGATTTATGTCGGCAAGGCCATCTCGCTGCGCAAACGTGTGCGCCAGTATTTTGACGACAACCGCCCTTTCGATAAAAAAACCGCCGACCTCGTGGCGCGCATTCGCAGCATAGACTTCATCGAATGCCAGTCGGAAGTCGAGGCGTTTCTGCTTGAGAACCGCCTGATAAAAGATCTGCAGCCGGCGTTTAACATGCGCGCCAAGAGCGATGTCAGTTTTCCTGTCGTGGAAGTGACGGGCGAAGAATTCCCGCGCGTCATGCTCACGCGCGACCGCAGCAGCAAGGATAGCAAGTTTTATGGCCCGTTCGTCAGCGCCAGTTGGCTGCGCATCGCGCTGCAGGTTCTGCAGCGCGTCTTCAAATACCGCACTTGCAGTCTCGATATTCACGAGGGCGATCCCAAGAATCGTTTTTTCAGGCCGTGCCTTGAATATCACATCGGCCGCTGCAAGGCCCCCTGCGCCGGGTTGCAGAGCGCCGAGGATTACAAAGCGGACATGCGCCGCCTCGGACTTTTTCTGCAGGGCCGCTCAGCCGATATCGTGAAGGAACTCGAGCGCGATATGAAGCTGGCCAGCAAGGAACGGCGCTTCGAAGAAGCTGCGGGTTTGCGCGACACGCTCCAGGCGCTGCGCAGCCTGAAAGACCGCGGCTCGCTCAGCGACGAGATGGAACCGGGCATCCTGCATATCGATCCCAAGGAAGGCGTCTCGCAGCTACATGAAATCCTGGGCACAGCGCATCCGCCGCGCCGTATCGAGGGGGTCGACATCGCGCACCTGCATGGAAAAGAGACGGTGGGCTCGCTGGTCAGTTTCATGGACGGACTTCCCAGCCGCGAGCAGTATCGCCGCTTTCGCATCAAGACCGTTGAGGGCAACGACGATTTTGCGAGCATTCGTGAAGTCGTCAGCCGCCGCTACGGCCGTCTGCTCAAAGAAAAGTTGCACATGCCTGATCTGATCTTGATTGACGGTGGACTCGGACAGCTTCACGCGGCGCAGCAGGCGCTTGCGACTCTGGCAATGCCGGCGTCGCCCGACGTTGCCGCGCAAGCTCCTGTATTCCCTTTCCTTGCATCGCTGGCGAAGAAGGAAGAAATTGTTTTCACGCTGCAGCGTCCCGAAGGACTTCGGCTGCCGCGCCGTTCGCCGGCGTTGCGCATGTTGCAGTATGTCCGCGATGAGGCGCATCGATTTGCGCGGCATTACCACCATATCCTGCGCAGAAAGCGAGTGCTCGAAGAATGAACCGCGGAGTCGACATCGAAGCCATCTATATCTCGCCGTGCCCCGACGCAGTCGTGCTTTCACAGGCATTGCTGGACGCGGCCTTGGATAAAAATTATTCCGCGCTGAATTCCGTCGACGACCTGCTGATGGATTCGCTTTGCGAGTGGATCATTTCCGGCGAGCGCTGCATCGCCTACACGGAACTTCAGCGCGCTTCGGGAGCGGCCACGGAATGCCGCATCGTCTACGACACGACATTTAACGAATGCGCGCTGGCCGATCAGATTTCGCGTGCGCTGCCGAAGGCGTGCGTGATGCAATTCAATCTTCAGGAGCAGGTCGATTTCACGTTTCGGATTCTGCAGAACGAAAGCGTGCTCTTCGAATACTCCAATGCGCCGGGTGCGTTCAATTGGGGTCGCTGCATCGGAAAGGGCGAGGCCGTGCGATTGGCGCAGGTCGATCTCGCGATTCTTGCAGAAGTGTCCGGATGCAAGCCGGACGTCGCGCGACTCGCCGCCTGCTTTGACGTTTTCAAAACGCGTTTCATTGGCGAACACGTCGCAAAAGGGAAATACGCCAACGGCGTGTACGATTCAGTGCAGGATCTCGCTGCTGCGCTCGGCGTGCCGAAGCTCTACCGGTTCTTTCAAGGCTGGCTGCGCTCGGATCTGGATTGGGACGAAGACAATGTCGAAAACGTTCTCGCCTTCCGCAAGAACGATTGAGCGACTACGGCCGCGTATTTTTTTCGATGAACTCCCATTGCAGGCCCAACGTTGAGAGCCACGCCTCGGCGCTCTCCAGCGCGCGTTTGCGATACTGGCGCTCCCACTGCTGCCCCATGCGCTGATGTTTGCGCAGCACGCGTTCGAATCCGGCGGACGGCTGTTTTGTTTTGAGTCCCGCGAGGAGCTCGTCGCGAATCTCGGGAGCGCCGCAGGTGCGTGCGAAATCGGTCATCCACTGAAGTTGAAGCGGTTGATCCGCCGCCGGAATCCGTGTCAGCGATCCCTGAACCGGCGGCGCTTCACTCGGCTTGAGCGGCACCAACTGGGGCTGCGGCGCGACAGGCATTGGTGTGGGCGGGGCAGACATGGGAGTGGCCGGACGGGCGAACGGATCGCTCTTCTTCTTCGCCGGCGCGTCGCCGAATATCTCGGCGAGTTTCTTCGTGGCATTCTCGCGCTGAAATCCACCTTCGCCGAAAATACTCGGCTTCGTCTTCTCATCTCGCTTCCAGAAATCGGTCTCGAAGTTCGTCTTCTTCGGCGTGTCGTCTTTGAAAAGGTTCTTCGCCTTTTGCGTCTCGCTCTGTTCAAGCAGCAACGCTCCAAACGGAGAGGCGTCTTTTTTCGGAGTCAGATCGCCGCCCATCTTCGGCAGCGCCGGCACGATTGAACCCTGCGCCACGGCGGCGACTTCGTCCGGATGGAGCGTGCGCGAGACGATCTCGCCGCTCTCCAGATTCAGAGAATATGAAAGTAATTTATAGTCGGTCGCAGTGATCGCCCGAAAGAGCGCGTCCGGATCGATTTTTAATTGTGCCATTCCGCGTTCCTTAGTGGGGCGGACATTCCTGTCTGCCCGGTATTATTCAGGCAGACAGGAATGTCTGCCCCACCTAACCCCGTCTGTCTCACCTGAATTAAGCTTGCTCCACCCACTCGCATCATTCTAAATGTTCATTGTGCCCAGACAAGCAAGCAGGCGCTGAGAAGCGCCTGTTTGTTTTTACTTATTGCATTCAAGGTGAGCAGGCTTTTTACTCGTCGTCATCGTCTTCCGGCTGGCCGTCGGCGGTGCCGTCGAGCTGATCGAGCAAGCGCGGATCAATGCGGTTGACTCCCGCGACCACAGCTTCAGGCTCGGGCGCAGAAACCACGATCGCCGAGGATGCCGCGGAGTGCGGATTGTCCTTGCTGCCCTTCGAGCCGAAGACACCGGGCACGACAGGCCCATTCTGAGCGCGTTTGTAGTTCTGCCAGCCTTCCTGCGTGATCAGCAGCTCGCGCCCCTTCGCGCCGCGGTCGGGTCCGACGATGCCGCGCGCTTCCATCTGGTCGCACAATTTCGCGGCGCGGGTGTAACCCAGGCTCATGCGGCGCTGCAGCAACGATGTCGAAGCGCGACCCTGCGAGAGAAATACTTCGACGCCCTCTTCAAATTTCTCGTCGATCTCCGTCGCCTGATGGTTAGTCGAGCCGTCGTCTCCATCCTCGTCGCTGCGGCTTGCCGCGCGGGCGACGCGTTCGATTTCGTCAGAGTAGACCGGCTCCGCCTGACTTTTGCAGAAGGCCACGACCGCCTTGATTTCCTTCTCTTCAACCAGCACGCCCTTGGCGCGGCAGATGTTCGAGTTGCCCGGTCCGATGTAGAGCATGTCGCCGTGGCCGGCGAGTTTCTCGGCGCCGCCCTGGTCGAGAACGATGCGGCTGTCGATCTTGCTCTTTACCTGGAAGCAGATGCGGCAGGGCAGATTCGTCTTGATCAATCCCGTCACCACATCGGCGCTCGGCCGCTGCGTGGCCAGGATCACATGCAGGCCGGCGGCGCGCGCCTTCTGAGCCATGCGCGCGATGGCCTGCTCGATCTCTTTTCCGGCCGTCATCATCAGGTCGGCGAACTCGTCGACGATGATGACAATGTACGGCATCGGCTCGATGTACTCTTCGGCGCATTCGCCCTGCGGCAAACCGGCAAGGCGCTCTTCGGAAGTCATCTTATTGTAGGTCGCGATATTGCGCACGCCCACGCGCGCCATGCGCTCGTAGCGTTCTTCCATCTTCTGCACGGCCCAGGTCAGCACCCCGGCGGCCAGCTTCATATCGGTGACAACCGGGCAGAGCAGATGGGGGATGTCTTTGAAATCGGTCATCTCGACCTGCTTGGGATCGACCAGGATCATCTTCAATTCATGCGGCTTTTTCAAAACCATCAGGCTGAGAATAATGGAATTCAAGCAGACTGATTTTCCGGAGCCGGTCGTTCCGGCGATCAGCAAATGGGGCATCGCGGCCAAATCGGGGAAGAGCGGCGCGCCGACGGCGTCGCGGCCCAGGATCAGCGGCAGCGTGCCGGCTTTGGTGCGGAAGGTTGGCGATTCCAGAATCGGCCGCATGCAGACCTTGTGCTTTTCGACGTTCGGGATTTCGATTCCGATCGTGGCCTTGCCAGGGATCGGCGCGATGATGCGCACGCCGTGCTCGGCCTTCATCGCCATCGCCAGATTGTCCTGCAGGCTGACCACGCGCTGAACCTTGATGCCCGGATCGAGTTCCAGTTCGAACATCGAGACGGTCGGGCCTGTCTGGATGCCGACCAGCTTGGAGCCGATATTGAAATCCCATAGCGTCTGGATCAGTGTGGCGCCGCGTTCTTTCAGCGCTTCGCTATTGACCACCGGCGACTCGTCATTCTGAATCAGCAAGTCGTATTTCGGCAGATCATAAATGACCGGCAACTTCGGCTTGGGTTTGGCCGGCTCGGCCGGCTCGGCGCCGGGGTTGGCCGCTGCGGCAGCCGCCGCCATCGCAGCCGCAAACTTCTCCTGCTGCACGGCCTTCTGCTGATCTTTCGCGGCGCGTTCCTTCTCCAGTTTGTCGAGGACCTTCGCTTCGCGCTGATCCTTCTGCGCCTGCTCGCGCGCCTGCTTCTCGCGGTCGAGCCGTTCGCCTTCGGCGACTTCGGCCTGGCGCAATGCTTCCTGGCGGCGCTTTTCGTTCAGCTCTGCTTCCGCAGTTTCGGCATCTACCTTGGCCGACTTTTTCTCTTCCGACTTGCGCGACACCTGCGGCTCTTCGGACTTCACGGGGCGCTCGACCTTCTCTTCGGGAGCAGGCTTGCGGCGCTCGCTCCGTTCGGCGGCCAGATCAGCGAGTGGAATTTTCAGGCGGCGTGTTTCGGGCGCGGGAAGGACTTCGACACGCGCGGCGGACTCGGGAATATTAATGGTCTGAGGTTCAGGCTTGCGAATGACTGGCGCTTCGAAGCGTCCGCTGACGCTCGCCATTGCGGGTTCAGGATCGGCGTAGGCGGCGGCCGCTTGGGTCGTGCGTCCCAGGACGGAATCGACTCCCATGTGTCCGGCGCGAACAACGCCGCGTCCGACAAGCGCGAGTAGATTCTCGGTGTGGCGCGGGGCAAGCAACAGGCAGCAGAGCATGCTCAGCAGGCTGAGCACCAGGAAAACTCCGACTTTTCCGAAAAGCCCTTTCAGCGGCGGCGCGAGAATGGTGCCGCCCAGAAGTCCGCCGGCGCCGGCGGGATAGTCGGCCAGCACGGTGCTCTCCATCGCTCCTGTCCAAGCACAGACCAGGATCGTGAGCAGCAAGGCACCGAGCGAGCGCGAGAAGAGTCCTTCCATAGAACGCGTCGCGGAGATCACCGAGCCGAAGATCAGCAGCATGCCCGTGATCACCCACGCGCCGATGCCGTAAGTGCAGAAGGCGTAGTGCGAAAGTTGAGCACCGACCAGTCCGGCCTTGTTCTGAATCTCGCGCGATTGCGCCGCGTGATAATCCATCAGGTCGTACTGCGAATGCGTATACAGGCTGACGATCAGAAACAGCGCGACGCAGGTCAGTCCCAGACCCGTAATCACAGCCGTCGATTCTTTGGTGTTCTCGCCTTCCATCATCTCCCCCTCAATGGCGCCGCCCGGCACGAAACGGCACGGAACAGAAAATCTCCCACAGACTTCTGCCCGCTTTGAAAAATCAATAGTGAGTCCAGTGTGGTAAAGAAAGTTTGAAACCAATCGTTTCAAACTTTCTTCTTCATTAAAAACACTGGACTCAATAGTCCGTCGTGCCGCGGCAGAACAGCCGTGCTTGGCCAGCGGCAATACGGAACAGGCTTTTATCGGCAGAAGCTTGCGCGCACGTTAGGGATAAAGCGGTTGGGATACGGGTTGCGGCGAGCGCGCACGTGCGCGAGTCAGCACGCACTTTAACAGCGTGTACGAAAAGATTGAGTGCCACTGGCTCAGCCGCAGCCGTATCGCGCCACCTTTACGAAAAGGGGCCAGTGTGGTCTCGGAAGGGACGAGTACGTTCAAACGATGAACGCCGACTGAGCGCAAAGGAAAACCCGCGCATCATTCCAAGGCCGCACTGGTAAGCGTCCTCGATACAGCCCTCGGACGCGTACCAGTGGCACCATTTGAAACAAAAACGCGAAGGATTTCTCCTTCGCGTTTTTAATGACATGCAGTTGGAATCGATTACGGATTATTTCTTGCCGCCGCTGCTATTGCCACCGCCGACACCGCCGATGTTTGCCGGAGGAGTGTCCGTAGCGGCCGCAGCCCTCTCGGCTTTCTCAGCCTTCTGTTTTTCGTCGGCTGCTCGAACGCGTTCCTTGGTCCGTTCCAGCACCTGCTTCTGAATGTCTGAGATCTTGTTCTGTTCTTCGGAGAGCCGCTTGTACCAGCCGAGCGCCGCTTCGCGGATCTTGAAGTTTCCAGTCTTGGGGAATTCTTCGAGGCGCTTCAGATTCAGCTCTTCAAGGATCGCGACTTCATTTTGAATGGGCTGTCCCTTGCGCGTCGTTTCTTTGAAGATCGGCTTCTTGTTCTTGTCCAATACGGGCTGGCCGTTTTCATCGACTTCCATTTTCTTGTCGATGATATCCGGAGTGGTCTCGACGACCTTGACTTCGATCAGTTTATAGGCCGAATCGAATTCGAAAGTCTTGTTCTCTTTGCTGCTGGGATCTTTGTAGGTGATCGTGCCCTTGAGGCGTTCGTCGGGCGCGGCTTCGATGGTCATGGCATGCCAGATTTGCGCTTCGGTGATCCAGACGCGCACTTCGAAGCGGCCTTTATATTCCTTCTTCTTATTGTATTCAGGCGTGCCCATCGGGTCGAGCTTGCCGGAGGTGCCCGAGAGGCGGATTTCGAAGTTCGACGGCGGCGAAGCCGAGACCGGCGCAGTTATGGCTGTGGTATAGAGCACAGTCTTGGCGCCGGGACGCGAGGGCTGCACAGTCTTGGCGTCCTTGGGGCCGTGGATGGTGTGGTATTTCAGAATGACGCCGGTGGCCGCATCCTTGATCTCGGTGCGTTTCTCGGGCTGCACGGTCATGCGGGCGATCAAGCGCATCTGGTAGTAGTACGTGCGCTTGGGTTCGACGCGGGTGTCGCTGAAAACGCGCACTGTGGCGAACTCCGCGGGAATATCCTCGGCGCGCTTGGGTTCTTTCGCCGCGGCTGCGCCAGCGCCAGCCTTTGGTTTTGCAGCGGCTGCTTCCGCCTGTTGTCTGCGGCGGCGTTCGCCGGCGCTTTCCGTGGCGGCGGGCTTATCTTCTTCCGTCTTTTCGGCGACTGTATCTTTCTTGGCCGGATCTTCCTGGACGACTTCTTCCGGTCCCAGGTCAACTACGGCGTAGGGCGTGGTCAGATCGATCTTCTTCTCGGATTCGCCACGGAAAATTTCCAGGCGCACCGGAGCCATGAATTTCATCAGATCGGGGAGCTTGCAGGCCGCATAGACCACGCCGTGGTCGGCGCTGGCCTTGGCTTCGGAGAGTTCTCCAAAGGCAGCCGTTTCTTCGGTCATCGGAACCGAAGGCTTTTCTTCAAACTTGGGCGGTGCCGGGCGCTGATAAACCGTGTTCGCGGCGACGACGGCCTCCGGGCGCTTGCGTGCGCGCTCCATGTTGGCAGCCAGCGTGACCTCATATTTCAGCTTCTCGGCGGTAATCTCCGGCGCGAACGGATAGCTGGGCGACGTCTTGCTGGAATTTGTCGCGGCCTGGATCTTGTCGAGATTCAACTTCATCGACGCATCGGTCTGATAGGTCGGCGCGCCCATGAACCAGAAGGCTGCGCAGGCCAGTACGACCAGAACCAGTTGGATCTGAGGTCCGAAGCTTTTTAGAAAACCCATTGTTTTTCTCCTCGCAAACATCCAAAAATCGGTGGTTTATTCACGCGGACAAGACGCCCGCGGCAGGAAATCACTTGCCCTTGACCTTGGGCGGCGCAGCCGTTTCGGCTTTGGCCGCTGCCGGGTCGAATTCGTAGATGTCGAAGCTGACCAGCGCGCGCACTGGCGCTTCCTGGTAGAAAGTGTTCAGCATCGGCACGGCTCCGGCAGTGGCGACGCGAGCGTCGGTAGCCAGAGGAAAGGGGGCCGAGACGCGCTGAAAATCCATGCGCGTGACGACGGCGCGGTAACGGTCGCTGGCTTCCAGAGCCTGTGCGACCGGCGCAACGTTGTTTGCCGGAGCGACGAAGACCACGTCCACGCAGGTCATCATATAAGGAAGGTCCGGCGGCGGCTTGCCCATCGAACTGGTCTTTCCTGCGCGGGCCAGCGCGCTTTCGAGGATTGCTTTCTGACGGTCATCTCCGCCCAGCTTCGGCGGCAGAATGGTGAAGCGTTCCAGCACCGTCGGGCCCACGTCCTGCATTTCGGGCTGTCCGATGTGTTCGCCGTCCTGCTTTGTGACCGGCTGCTTGCCGTACTTTTTGGAGAGGATGTTGATCACTTCTTCGAAGACGGCCATGTGGCGGATGCGGTAGCTGCGATGCCGCGTCACGTCAGTGGATTCATCACTGGTCGGTTCCACCAGCAGCAGTTTTTCAATGGCTGCCTTTTCAGTGGGAAGCTGGAGCTGAGCTTGCGTGGCTTTGTCGACGAGTTTCTTGCGCAGGTCGCCCAGCCAGTTGTCGAAGCGCAATCCTTCCTTGGGGGGCTCGGGATCAAAAGCCTTGAGCGAAGCCTTATGCCACTCTTCTTCCAGCGCCTTGGCCTGCGCTTCCATATCAGCCTTGTATTTTTTAGCAAGCTTGACGTGCTCGGCATTCTTGATGCCATCGAGCTTATCGGCAAGCTTGGCGATTGCAGCCTTCTTGCCTTCATACTCCCGCTCAAGTTCGTCGGTGCTTTTTCCCTCGGCCGTCGCGGACATACCGAAGTATGCGCCCACGCCGCCGATCAGCACCACGCCCAGCACGATCCAGAAAAGTTGTTTCTTAAAGTCCACGCGTCAATCTCCTTGCTCAAATGCTTGCTCAAATCGTTCGTTTCAGATGAAGCTACCGTCGTGCGGGTGCTGCCGCTGGCTTTGTCGCTTTGGGCGCCGCGGCAGTGGGCTCGATGTCCTTGTCCGTAGTGTCATTCCAGCGCAGGACGGCATGGAAGACCACGTATTTTGTCTTCTTTTCTTTGGAGGGATCGGCGACCACGGCCGCACCGGTGGGCGAAGCCTTGATGTTGCCGTCCCAGCTATACTCCAGGGCAGCATCGCTGTACGTAGGGCCTTCGGGGACGCGTTCGATGCGTACTTCGCCGACGACTTCGGGGAGCTTTTTCAACGTATCCGAGAGCTTCGGCAACGTCTGCAATGCTCCGGCCTCTTCGATTTCGCCAGTCATGATCACTACCATCGGAACGTCGGCGCGCAATTCGCGCGGCTCGCTCATCAGGTCGGCGGTATCGACCTCAACGCCATCCTTGTTCACCTTGGCCAGGCTGGCGTAAACACTGCGCGCACCACTGAGGTGTTCCTTGGTGCCGAGTGTTGCGAGCGTGCCTGTGTCGACGAGCGCGCCGGGGGTGCCCATCGGCATGCGCGAGACATACAGATTGGTGAGGAAAATCTTGTTCGTCTGTCCGAAGAAATCGCCACCGTTCTCGCCCTTCAGCGCCGATAGCTTGGCGAATGCATTGGTAATCTTGCCGCGATCATGACCCACACGCGACCAGCGCAGCGCACGGGCTTCAGGCACGTCGATGCCCTGCACTGCAGCAGCTTCGTCCTTCTGATAGCGCTGTGCATCCGTCTCAGCCTTTGCAAGCTGCTCGGTCTGCGCCAGCAGCGCGCCATGCGCCTCGGCCGACTTGCGGTGCGAGAGGAAGAGCGTGATCAGGATTATGGCCACGGACGCGGCCGCCCAGGGCTTCCAGGTATCAACGGCCTGGGTTGTTTTCACTTCCTGCGGAATCAGATTGAGCGTCAGCTCGCTGAGGCCCAGGCCCTGCAGGCCCAGTCCCATCGCCACGGCCATGGTCGGAAATTCGTTCGCCCAGACGTCTGCGGCAATGGAGCGGTCCAGACCGATGCGCTGCAATCCTTCGACGAGCGAGAAGGGCGCTTCGCGCACCTGGGACTGGAGCGTCTCGGCCATCTTCGGCAGACGGAAGGTGTGTCCCAGCAGGTAGCACTGCGCGATTTTATTGTTGCGCGCCTTGGCTTTGTAGAAGCCCATCGTGCGCTGCACTTCGCCGCCCAACTGGCGCAGCGTCGGTTCGATCACCGTGAGGATCTTGTCGGCCTGCGGCGATTTGGAGATGTTCTTCTTCAGGTCTTCGGCCTTCTCGTAGGAGACTTTGAATTTCTTCTCCAGCACGCCGGTGATGTCCTTGCCGGCGATGGGGATGGTGCGGAAATAAATCTGGCGCTTGTTCATGACCACGAAGTCGGTGCCCTTGGCACCGGAGTCGAGGATCAGCGTGGTGCCCTGCGGATTGAATTCGTAATGAACGAAATTGAAGAGCGCGATCGGTCCAGGGGTGATGCCGCGCACGTTCAGCTTGCACTTGTTCACTTGCGTGATCAGGTCCTGGATGTCCGTTTTGCGCACCGCGATCAAAGCCACGCCCACGCCGTTGGGATCTTCGTAGCGTTCGAATCCCCACTCAACCTGTTCCAGCGGGAAGGGGATCTGCTGCTTCACTTCGTACTGCACCAGATCGCGCAGTTTGTCTTCCGAGCCGGGCGGCAGTTGGAATTCTTTGTAGAGACAGATGTTTCCGGTCACCGAAACATAAACGGGATCGTTCCCGAATTTGTTGTTGGTGATCAGCGTGCCCATCGCAGACTGCAGGCGCGTGGAACGGTCGGTGTCGTTTTCACCGTGTGGAATATCAATGATATCGAAGGCGACGATCTTACAATTGCCGCCCTCTTTGACCATCTTCACCGCTTTAATCGCGGAGTTTCCAATGTCCAGACCCCAGACTGTATTCGATGCCATGTGCGTTGAACTCCGGTCCGAAAAGGTTGCGTCTCAACAAAGCTGTCGTGCGAATTCTGAAACTGTTGCGCAAAATGCAGAGATTCGAGCCTCAAATTACAACAGTTCTGAAAATTACCGTCAAGGTGAAAAATCATTACGCCCGTAAACGCACAATGTGTTCAAGCTTTTACGCGTGTTTGAGTTACGTAATTCACCGCCATTCATCTAGTGGTTGACCTTTATTGTGAAATGAGTTACTAACAGTTTTTGACATTTATTAATGAGGCAAGTGCCTGACGGTTCGCCTGCATGCCCTCCGTCAGCGCGTTCAATTCAATAGGGGATTTTCATGCGCTATATCCAGATCGTTGTCTCCATCTGTCTTTGTTTAATCTCCTTCCCGTCGCATGCAATCGTTCTCGGCGCGCTGAAATTCAATCATAAACCGCCGCCAAAACCAAGCGGACCCGATTCTGGCATAAGTGATGGCCTGCGTCTGAAGCAAACACGCATGGAAAGGTTGCAACACAAAGACCACACTATCGAGGGCGAATATCGCCGCGCGAAATTTTTCCCGGTTGCCAAACCCGCAGTCAATGAACCGGCACTTTGGGTTACGAACAATAATGACATTACTATCAAAGTGAAGCTTGAGACGCCGAACCCTTTTCTTGAATATGTGATCATTAAAGCAACCAGCGTGGATGGGTTGCTCCCTGATGTCCGCGAGACACGCGTGAATTTCAAGGAGAGAGTCAGTTTTGGGGGTCCTGAGGGTGCCGCCGACAAGGATTATGTTGAGTTCAAGCTCGATAAGCTTCGTGAGATCAAGGTTGCAGAAATCAACGATTCATGGCGCTGGTACATTATTGAGGAAAAACAGACGGGTCAGCCGGCGATAAATCGCCGACCGAATCCACTTTTCTTTACTACGTCCAAGCATCGAATATTTACAGTATTGGATTCACCGCAGGATCCTTGGTATGAGGGTTCCCTAGAAAAGAGGATTTTCCCTTGGGTCGACGCATTGGCTTTTACGATCACCCGTGCCGGAACCACAGGCAGTATTACACTGCCTGATGCAGCAAATACTGCAACATATTGGGTGTATATCGGCAATTACCTGATGTATGATTCCGAAGGTGGAGGAAAGACACGATATTGCGATGGTGGAGCTTCTCCCGTGCTTGATTTTACGGCGTTTATTGACGTGTCGAAAGGCTACAACGTAAACTGTTACGATTGCGCCTCCTCCGTTCATACCATGACGAATCTTCTGGGCGGTGATTCCAAGTATCAGGTGATGCAGCCGTTCGGCTATATCAACACGAAAAAAGTCGTTGGAAATATTGAAACCAACAACCCTTTCTACGCGAACCGGGACCCTGAACAAAAAAACAACCCACTTCCGGTTTTGGGAACAAACGATTCGTTTGAAAAACATGGCCGAAGTTTTTTTGGCAATCACACCTTTGTGCTGTTCAGAGATAAGGTTTATGATGCGTGCGTGGGGCCGCACTTGGGAACATTTGGTTTATTGATAGGGTTCCGCTGGGCGGTCCGGAGTCCTTTAGGGCTGGTGCGGCAGACGACGGCTTCTCGGTTCGTATTATTGATTTGGAATAAGGAGAGGCAAATGAACTTCACGCCAAAAGCATTTCTGCTTTACGTCATTATAGGATCAAGCTTGCATTCAATGGCCGAGCAGCCCACCAGCGCTCATGAACGGATGCTTGCGAAATGGAGGTCGGCGCTCGGATTTAATTCATGGCCGGGCAAGAATGGCGCGCTGAAAAAGGGACTGCGTTTTGTACCGGGTGAACATCCCGAACTCGCAGGATTTTTCATTCTTCAGGATGAATTGTACGAACGGCGCAGCGACTTGGGTATCGTCCGCCGGATAAATCTTTCGCGCAACCCGCAGGCGTCGGGAAATAATGAGGTAGTCCGCATCGATATTCTGGTGGCTCATACGTCCACCGTAAACGTCCACGAACTTCTGTTATGGATCGCATTGACAAACACTTCAATCGGGCCTTCGCATTGGAGCCGCGGTGATTCCAAAGGTATTTCTATTGGCGATTTTAATTTTGTCCACGGTTTGAATGACACGCAGTTTGCGTTCGCTCGAAACAATGTGGGCTGCAGCATTTGGTCCTATTCCAATGCTGGAGTGGATGTCAAGGCCCTGGCGGCTGCCATCGACGCGAAGATTGTGGCGCTGCCCGATTTGACTTCAGCGCAATTTAATGCGCTTCGGCCCACGATTTCGGAATTCAGTCCGGTACGGCCAATCATTATTGGCAATGACGACGCGACACCGTTGAGCATTTCAATTCATGATCCAGCCAGTGAAGCGCTAAGGACCACACTTAGAACCGCTCACGCATTGAATGATAGATCGACCGAGATGCAACTCCCCGATCTGACTCAACCGGTGACGGTCAGTCGTGCGGAGAATGGCCGGCAACCCGTATCTCTGATAACGGTCAACCAGTCTCTTCAATTCAGTGTGGCAAAGACATTTGTCACGGCAAAATTTCCGGGTGTGGAGGACATATCGGAACCCAGCGTCACGTGTCCACCCAACATCAATGCCGCCGCGCCTGCTGGAAGCGCCTTCGCAACCATTGATCCGGGTGTCGCTGAAGTAATCGATGATATCGACGGCCAAATGATACCAATTGCCGTACGAAGCGATGGGAAAGAACTCACTGAGCCGTACCCCGTGGGCGTAACTACTATCGTCTGGAGTGCAACGGACGAATCTGGAAAGTCGGCAAGTTGTACGCAAACGATCACAATTACGGCCTCCGATACAACAGCGCCCTTAATCGTGCTACCCGCAAACATCATCGCTGAGTGCAACGCTTGCGCGGGGACTCTGGTAAACTACCCGCCCGCCACCGCAACGGATGACCAGACAACCACTCCGGTCATCACTTACAGCCAGGCCAGTGGCACGCTTTTTCCGCTGGGCACTACCATCGTTAAGGTTGAAGCGCGGGACGAGGCCGGCAATCTTGCCGCTGGAAGTTTTGCTGTCACCATCAAGGACGGCACGCCTCCCACACTCACGCTGACATGCAATACAGCACGGCTCTGGCCACCCGATCACAAGTTTGAAACGGTCACTCTAAGTGGTACAATTTCAGACGCCTGCGATTGCGGACCTTTCCTGCCGGGCGCGCTGAGCGGCTGGGTGGTGGTGGTGGACAGCGGCAACGGCGATGGCGGAAAAAAGAAAGAGCCGGACTTCCAGAACTTCACGTTGACAGCGCTCGACGCCCAGGGAAAATTCACCGCAACAGTTGAATTGCGTAAAGAGCGTTCAGGAAGCGGGGACGGCCGCACCTATAAAATCTCCGTTTCCGCCAAGGACAAAGCCGGAAACAGCGGGACGAGTGGAATAGTGAAGTTAAGGTGCAGAAAGACTAACTCGCCCAGTTTACCCGGAAAAGGATTCGCATGGCCAGTCCAATACGGTTGCTAGCACCCTTAGCTTTTTTATTCCTCTGCGGGTGCATCGGCGCCAATCGCGAGAAGGCCGAAACCGAAGAAGAGAACGTGCGCCGTTACTACGTCGTGCATTCTGAAAATGTCGAACGCGTCAACGCCAGCGTGCGCACTTACACCGCGCTGCAAGAACGCCTCGCCAAGGAGATGGTCGGCAACGTCAACGATTATTACGCGTACCAGAATTCCAAAATCGACGACCTGCGCGCCGATGTTGAAGCCTACAGAGAGCTCCAGGTTCGCCTCGCCGACGCCGTTGTCAAAGACGTACAGAATTACGTCGATTACCACCGTTCTCTGCCGGACACCGTGCGCGAAGACGTGACGCGCTACTGGCAGAATGAGAGCATCAAGCGCCCGGACGCGACCAAGAAAGACATTCAGAATTTCTGGGAGTACCAGAGCGCGCAGCTCGTTATCTTGAACGACGATGTGCAGCGCTACCGCTCAACGCAGATTGAACACTGGGGTAAGGTCAAAGTGTTGCTCAACGATTTCTTTGAGCACAATCAGGCCAAGATCCCGCTGCTCAACGAGCAAGCCGCGCGCTACCGCCGCAACGAAGAACATCGCGCCAAGAAGACGAAGGACGATATCGACGTTTACTTCAGCCATCAGATGGAGATGCCCGACATCCTCCGCGAAGACGTCGAACGCTGGTGGCGCCATCAGAAGGAACTGTCGACCAAATGCAGCAACGACATCAAGCGCTATGTTGAAAATCAGCGCGCGCTGCCGGAGCTGCTCAACGAAGACGTGCGCCGCTACATCGCCAACGAGACCCAGACGCGGCCGGCAAAGACCAAGCAGAATATTCAGAATTACTGGGAGAACCAGTCGACCAAGATGGAAGACGTCAACAGCCAGGTGCGCCGCTACTGGGAGAACGAAAGCCGCCGCCGCCCCGCAGCCACCAAGCGCAACATCGAAAATTACGTTGAAGTGCACATGGGCATGGTCGAACGCCTCAACGGTCAAGTACAAACGTGGCTGACCAACGAAACCCGCAAACGCCCGGCACTGTTCGTCAAAGATCTGCATAACTATATGGAACACCAGGAAGGCCTGCGCGACCTGATCCACGAAGACGCCAAGCACATCCGTAACGGCAACCGGCAGGGCGAGAAGAAGTAAGAGTCTGGCCCTGCCTTTGCAAATAATCGCCCTGTTTGCCTGACTTTGAGTTCTGGACATGCACATTTTGACCGGGTATTCTACGCGTATGAGGACTTTTCGACGCTCCCGCATGAAAGTTATGGCCTGTGCACCTGCAGTCATGGTGCTGGCCACAATTGTCAATGCAGCGGCTGATGACCAGATGTTCGCCGCGTCCCGGACGGCGCCGGATCTGTCATGGGCCGTCAGCGGCGGCGCAACGCATTCGGCCCAGAGCGCCCGCGTCTTCATCGCGCGCCAGGCTGCCACCACCATTCATTCCATGGACCGCTTCGCCGGCGCGGTCGCGGTTGTTCCTCTGACTGAGCGCGGCGAGACGCCGACGTACTTTCAGAGCACCCCCGCAAATCTCTTCATTACTCCGGCCTGCCAGCCCGCACACTCCACCCATCAACACTCCGCTCCGTAAATCACTTCGACCGTTTCTTTAAAAAGCTGGCGGGCCATGCGCCTGCCCTACGGTCTCGTTGCGTGCTTTTCGCGCGCGGCAATCACGCAAACCATTTTTCAGGAGCCTTTAAGTCATGTTCGATTTCACAGAGTTTGTCGGCAATCTTGTCGGCACCATCTTCCCCTCGCGTTCGACCAGCGTGCTAAAAAAGCTCGCGCCCCGCGTCGAGCAGATCAATGCGCTTGAACCGAAGATCGCGAGTTTGACCGATACGGAACTGAGCGGAAAGACAACGCAGTTCCGCGCGGCCATCGCGGATCTCCGGGCAAAGAATCCGAAAGCGGACGGAGACGGCAGCGTCGAACGTTATCTCGATGAGATTCTGCCCGAGGCCTTCGCGATCGTCCGCGAAGCCAGCAAGCGCGCGCTGGGCATGCGCCACTTCGACGTGCAGCTCATCGGCGGAATGGTGCTCCACGGCGCGGCCTCGCCGATCGGCGATCAGAACCGCGGCATGATCTCCGAAATGGTCACCGGCGAAGGCAAGACGCTTGTTGCCACGCTGCCCAGCTATCTCAACTCGCTGCCGCGCCGCGCCGACGATTACGCCTACGTCCACGTCGTCACCGTCAACGATTACCTCGCCAAGCGCGACTGCGACTGGAACCGGCCGGTCTTCGAACTGCTCGGTATGTCGTGCGGCGCGATTCAATCCAACATGGATTCCTTCGAGCGCCATCCGATCTACGGATGCGACATCGTTTACGGAACCAACTCCGAATTCGGCTTCGATTATCTGCGCGACAACATGAAGCTCGATCCCGACAAGCAGGTGCAGAAGAAGCGCCACATGGCCATCGTCGACGAAGTCGATTCGATCCTGATCGACGAAGCGCGCACGCCGCTGATCATCTCCGGCTCACCTGACGGCGAAGTCGGCGAACGCTATATGCAGGCCGCGAAGCTGGCCCAGCATCTCAAGCCCGTGCCGGCAGAAGAGAAAGACCGCATCGAAGAACTTCGGTTGCATGCGCAGTTCGAAGAGCCCACCGTCGGCCATTACATCACCGACGAGAAAGACCACAGCGTCACGCTGACCGCCGAAGGCATTCGCGAGAGCGAACGCTATTTAAACATCGATAATTTTTACGCCGGCGCACACATGGATTGGCCGCATTACATCAATAACGCGCTCAAGGCTAAGGAGCTCTATAAGAAGGAAGACCAGTACGTCGTGGTCGATGTTCCCGACCGGCACACCGGCCAGACTAAGCTCGAAGTGGTGATCGTCGACGAATTCACGGGCCGAATGATGAACGGGCGGCGCTGGTCGGATGGACTTCATCAGGCCGTCGAAGCCAAGGAAGTGCTCGCCGGCGAGAAGATCGATATGGAAGCCGAGACGCACACGCTGGCCACCATCACCATCC
>Ga0105047_10006737_pt1 | contig 19427 bp, 17 predicted proteins | sample MAT04_FD_78384 | JGI IMG/M metagenome (GOLD analysis project Ga0105047, IMG submission 78384) | Freshwater microbial communities from Lake Fryxell liftoff mats and glacier meltwater in Antarctica - MAT-04 (megahit assembly) | ecosystem: Environmental > Aquatic > Freshwater > Ice > Liftoff...
AGGTACCCGAGGTAGTGCACTTCCAGCGTGTCGCCCGCCTTGGTGAGGTCGCCGGTGCCTTCGGCGATGGTGGTGACCAGTAGCGCAGTAGGCAGCTCGGCGGGCAGCACGACCTCGGGCTTGGGTGGTGCCGTTGTGGTGGGAACGTTGGGGTCGACGGTGGTGGCGACGAACTCCGGCAACGTGGTGCTGGTGGTGGTGGCAGCGGTCTCGTCGTCGCCACCACTGATCAGATAGAGGCCGCCGACCACGGCGACGACGGCAACCAGCAGGCCGACCGCTCGGATGCTGAAGCGCTTGGTCTTCTGCTTGCGGGCCTGCTTGGCGATCTCTTCGAGTCGCTGCTGGCGGTTGGTCTTCTGTCGTTCACGTTTGGCGGTACCCACGAGGGTTGGAGGCTACAGGACGACTCGCCTCTGCGTTCGGTCACGCTGCCAAGTCCGGGCCCATTGGCAAGGATTGCTCAACTTGGTGACAGCGGGTGCCGATGCTGCAGAGGTTCGTTCCATCCGGAACGACGTGCGTTCGGTCACGAAGGAAGGCAACTGCACCATGCGGCGGACGGAACACCTCGGCGCCCGAGTGCTCACCGCGGTCGGCATGCTGGCGAGTGCGTTGTACCTGCTGTGGCGGGTGGCGTTCTCACTTGGCGACGGTCCGTGGTGGCTCTCCTTGCCCACCTTGGCGGCGGAAGGCGTTGGCACGCTTGGTGCCGCGGCCCTCGCCTGGGCGATGTGGCCGATGCCCGTTGCCGCCCTGCAGGTGGTGGGCCCGTCCGAGGCCGGCGAAGTGAGTGCGGTTGACGCCGTGGTGCGGGTGGACAACCACGAGTCGCACGAGGTTCGCGCGACGTTGCTGGCGCTGCGGTCGGCGCAACACGTCAACAGCACCGTCTTGATCGACCTCTCGGGTCGGCCGGAGGTGGCAGCGCTGGCCACCGAGTTCGGCGCGCTGTACGCAGCCACCGACCCTGACGACCGCAACGGGCTGCGCCTCGCGCTGGCGACCGTTCGCACCTCGGAGTTCCTGCTGCTCGACGCCGGCGACGTGCCCACCGGCGACATCGTCGCTCGCCTGGCGGCGGCCCTGGTCGACGAGCACACCGCACTCGCTCAGGGGCTGGGCGTGTCGTACGCCACCGACTCCGCCGAGCACGGCCCCGGCGGACGCCACGACCTGGTGTTCGAGCGCGCGGCGCTCAATCCCGCTCTCGGGCGGCGAGGGCATGCGGCGTGGACTGGTAGTGGTTCGCTGGTCCGCACCGTTGCGCTGCGCGAGGTCACCATCGACAACCGGCCGGCGGTCGCCGCACAGTGGACGGCCGGCCTGGCGTTGCTGGGCGCCGGCTGGCGCATCGTCGCGCCCGGCGAAGTGCCGGTGGTGGCCCATCGCGCGGTGCTCAGCCCGCACGAGATGACCGCCGATCGCGAACAGCGTGCGCGGGCGGCGCGCTCCATGGTGTTCGGCCAGCGCGGTGTCGTTCGCGGCCGGGGCTTCACGAGTGGTCAACGCCTGGCGGTGCTTGCGTGGGCAGTTCGCCCGCTGTCGGCCTTCCGCCGCGTCGTATTCATCGCGCTGCTGTGCGCGGCACTGCTCGCTGGCCAGGTGCCGTTCCATGCCAGTGCGTTGCTGTTGTTGTGCGTCTGGGTGCCGGCGTTGCTCTACACGTCGCTCGGGCTCGGGCTGCTCAGTGGCTGGACACTGCAGCCCGGTGACCGCACGCGTTGGTCGCTGCAGACCATGTGGGCGGCGGCGAGCAGTCTTCGAGGTGCGACCGACTCGCGCCGTCGTTACCGCTCGACCGTGCTGGCGACCACGCACCAGGGCATGGGCCTGGCGGTGGCCGTCGTGGTACTCAGCACCGTGCTGGTGCTGCGCGGTCTCAGCGATCGGGTCACGCACACGCTGGGCGAGTTGCCGCAGCCGTCGATGATGGCGTTGCTGGTGGTCTCGCTGTGGACGCTGGCGCTCGCGCTCGACCTGATGCGGGTGCTGGCCCGCCGCACTCAACTGCGCCGCACCTCGCGAGTGGTGTCGTCGCTGGCGGCGACCTTCGGCGAGCGCGCCGTCAGCATCGTCGACCTCACCGCGCTCGGCGCGGGTCTGGTGAGCCAGACAGGGGCGGAGCGCGGCGAACGGCTGCTGCTGGAATCGGTGGTGCCCACCCGCACCGGGGTCACGACCATGCGCGTCCCGTGCGTGGTACGCAACGTGTCGGCGCTGCCCGACGGCGACTATCGCATCGGTGTCGAGTTCGGCAGCCTCGACACGCCGACAGCCAACGCGCTGGCTGAGTTCTGCATCATCGAGCCGATGTGGGAACGGATGGGTGCGCTGCCCGGCCGCTCGCCCTCCGATGCCCGGCGGCTGATGTACGTGACGGACCCGGATGGCGAGCGGCCGCGTGCCCGTGTGGCGCTGCGGGTGATCTCGCTGCTCGCGCTGGTGGGAGTGGTTGCCAGCTCCGCGCCGCCCGGCGTATCGGCCTCGTCGTCGCTCGACCACGTGCTGCACGGCGCAGTGGTTGAGGAGATCGCAGGCGACCCGCCCTTCGATCCGACCGTGCCCGACTCGCTGGTCGAGATCAACGAACCTGTCCCCACCACCGAACAGGTGGTGGTCGAGTCGGCTGCTGGCGAACCCGTCGGTGTGCCCGGTGTGCTCGTGGTGGGCGTGTGTGCCATCGACATCGGCGTCGACGGTGTGTGGGGTACCGCCGACGACACGTACGGCACGCCGGCCGCGGTACTGACCGACGCCGACGGCGTGTACGAACTCGAACTCTACGGCGAAGCGTGCTGGGCCATCGTCGCGCCGCCCGGCGAATTCGTCACCGACGGCGGGGGTGGCCAGCTGGTGCCGGCTGCGGACTCCGCGGTGCCGCAGGTGATCGACGTGAGCAGCGGCGAGGCGAAACAGCCGACGGTGGTGCTGCAGCGAGTGCAAGCGTTACCAGTCGTTCCTCCGCCGCCGCCCGCGCCGCCCGGACCGCCGCCGGGCCGCAGCCCAGAGCCGAACCATCTGCTGCAGCGGTTGTACGAACGCGGGCTGGTTCCCGCTGCCGTGGTGCGTGCCGCCGGCGAGTTGCCCGTTACCGGCCCGACCGACGCCGAACAGCGGGTGCTCCCCACGCCGTCGGCCGCGCAAGTCTCGGCGCCGACCATCTCGCGACCGACGCTGTCGTGGTTGGTGCTGGCGGTTGCCAGCCTCCTGGCAGCCAGCATTCTGTTGGGCCTCGCCCGGCCACGCGGCGCCGGTGCCCATTGACGGCCTCAGTCGTGCGGGTCGGTGTCGCCGGCCTTGGCGATGAGGTACCCGATCGCTCGTTCAGCCTTCGGGTAGCGGTGCGCCAACTGCCAGAAGTCGGCGCCATGGCCCGGCACCTCGAGGTGCGCCAACTCGTGCACGACGACGTAGTCGACCACCCAGTCGGGGAAGCCGGCCAGGCGGGTGGAGATGCGGATGTGCCCGGTGCTGACGGTGCACGAACCCCATCGCGTGGTCATGTCGTCGGCCCAGCGGATGTCGTGTGGACGGGGCAGCCGGTGGCGGGCGGCCAGCGTGGCGGCGCGACTGCGCAGGTCGATGCGGTCGGCCGACTGCTTGCGCCGGAAGCTCGCCGTCATCTTCGCGGTCCAGGCGTCGATCTCGCTGGTGCTCATCCAGGACGGCACCGTCACAGTGAGCACGTCGCCCACCAGTTGCGCGCCGACGGTGCGCTTGCGCCGAGCGGAGCGCACCACCCGCACCGTGAACGGCGGCAGGTCGGGTTGCCGTTCGGGTTGCCGTTCGGGGTCGGGGTCGGGGTCGGGGCCGAAGCCGGGCAGGGGAGTCGCGACCGACGGCATGGCCTACAGCGTGTCGCCGAACGCCTGCGGCTCGATGAGGTGCACGGGTTCGCCGGGCACCACTCGACCATCGGCATGCACGTTGAACCAACAGCCGCCCAGGTTGGTGAACCGCATCTGGTCGTCGTTGCTGCCCAGCGCGCGGCGCAGGGTGCGCATCAACCCGCCGTGGGTGACCACCAGCACTTCGCCACCCGGGTGTTCGCCGGCGATGCGCTGCAGTGCGCGCAGCCCGCGCTCGGTGACCTCGTCGGGTTGCTCGGCGCCAGGAGGGCGCCGGTGCTCGGCCAGGAAGTTCGGCCAGCCGGCTTCGATCTCGGCGATGGTCAACCCCTGCCACGGCCCGAACGCATTCTCCATCAGGTCGGGGTCGAGCTGCACGGGTCCGATGCCCAAGGCCTCGGCGATGATGGCCGCGGTGTACGCAGCGCGCTGCAGAGTGCTGGCCCACACCGCGTCGAACGTGCCCAGCACCTCCGCAGCTGCAACCGCCTGCAGCATGCCGGCGTCGGTGAGCGGCGGGTCCTCCTGCCCCTGCCATCGTCCGATGGCGTTCCACTCGCTCTCGCCGTGGCGCAGGGTGAGGATGCGAGTGAGCTGCGAAGCGTCGGGAGCGGGCACCCGTTCGAGGGTAGCCGTCGCCGTTCGGACTGTGGCCACTACCATGCTGACATGGCCACGCTCCGTCTCTTCGCTGCGGCTCGCGAGGCTGCGGGCACGGGGCAGGCTCAGTTCGAAGGCGCCACCGTGGGCGAGGTGCTGGCACAGGCCACCGCTCGCTATGGCGCTGCGTTTCAATCGGTGCTCGGCAGCTGTCGGGTGTGGGTCAACGGCGACGCCGCCGAACCACACACACCCGTGAGCGCCACCGACGAAGTGGCGGTCCTGCCGCCCGTGAGTGGAGGTTCCACATGACCGTTCCCCCTACCGAGCCGGAGTCGGCCGTCGCCGACCAGCTCGACGCCACCGCGTTGCCGCTGGCCGAGCTACGCGCACTGCGCACCGATCTGCAGCAGCAGGATGACGCCATCAGTTACGTGCGCCGTCTGGCGCAGGCTCGGCTCGACCTGGTGCGTGCCGAAATGCATCGCCGCGCCACCGGCGACGAGAAGAACATCACCGGCGAGCTGCCCGCCATCCTCGGCGCTCACCTCACCGGTGGGCCGCCGCGCCCGCCGCGCCCGGCCGACGACTTCAGCGACCACCCGCTGGCGCTCGCACTGGAGGCACTGTGCGACGAGGCAGGCAGCACTGACCTGCCGTCGATGGACGACTCCGAGCTGGGCGCGTACGCCGCCAGCCTGCACGAGTTCGAGCAGCTCCGCTCGCACGAGCGCAGGGCGCTGTTCTCCCGTATCGATGCCCTCAGCGCCGAGCTCGTGCGCCGCTATCGCGACGGCGAGGCCGACGTCGACGGCCTGCTCGCCGACGACTGACCCCGAACCGAGGACCCCATGGCCGACGTGCGTGACGAACTCGACAAGCGCTTGGCCGACGTTGGCGAGTTCATTCGCGCACAGCGTGAGGTGGCGCGCATGAGCGTGCGCCGGCTGGCAGAAGTCGCCGGGGTCAGCAACCCGTACCTGTCGCAGATCGAGCGCGGGTTACGCAAGCCGTCGGCCGAGATCCTGCAGCAGATTGCGAAGGCGCTACAGATCAGCGCCGAGACGCTGTACGAGCGCGCCGGCTTCCTGGCCCCCGATGCCAACGCCCGCGGGGTACGCGAAGCCATCGCCTCCGACCCGTTGCTCACGCAGGAGCAGCAGCAGGCGCTGCTCAACGTGTACGAGAGCTTCGTTGGCCAACACCGGTAGCCCGCTGGCCGACCAGCGAGTGCTGCTGGTATCGGCGTTCGATCCGTGGGCGGTGGGGAATGGTTCGTCACTGCGCGCGCGTCGATGGTGCGATGCACTCGCCGGCGCAGCCGGAAGCTTCGACGCAGTGGTGGTGCCGGTGGTGGCCAGCGACGCCGACTCGCCCTACCGCCGACTGGTCCTGCCCGACGATCTCGTGCAGGTACACCACGCGCCGTTGCTGCTGCAGCCGCGATGGCGCGACTGGATGGTGCGCACCGCGCCGCTGCCGCCGCTGGCGCAGCGCGCGCCGGCGTGGATGGGTCGCGAGTTGCTCGCTCAGCTGCCGTGGCGGCCGAGCGCGGTGGTGGCGTTCAAGTTGGCCGTGGCGCCGATGGCAGCCGATCTGGCCATGGAGAGTGGGGTGCCGCTGCTGGTCGACCTGGACGACGACGAGGCCATGCTCGCCCAGCTGGCCGTTGGCCCGCACGCGGCAGCGCTCGAACGGCTCACACGTGGCATGAGCGAGCTGGCTGCCGTGCTCACGATGGCGTCGCCGCACGATGCCGATGCACTCCGAGCTCGCGTTTCCGCCGAGGTGCTGGTGGTGCCCAACTGTGTCGATGTTCCCGACCCGTGCCCAGCCCCCGGCGAACCCGGCCAGGTGTTGTACGTGGCAAACTTCGGTTACGACCCCAATCGGCAGGCGGCCCGGTGGTTGCGCGACCTTGTGCTGCCGCACGTGCACGGCCTGCGTGACTTGGCAGTGGTGGGCGCTGGCGGTGAAACGCTGGGGTTCGCCGGGCCTGCCCGGGCACATGGCCGCGCGCCGCAGCTCGATGCGTTCTACCGCGACGCATCGGTGGTGATGTGCCCGCTGCTGCGCGGGTCGGGCACCAGCATCAAGGTGCTCGAAGCGCTGGCTCACGGCCGCGCGGTGGTCACCACCACAGTCGGCGCGCGGGGGTTGGGGTTGGTGCCCGACGATCACGCCGTCGTCTGCGACGACCCTCGCGAGTTCGCCGCGCAGGTCACCCGGCTGCTGGCGCACCCCGACGAGGCAGCAGCCATGGGCGCCCGCGGGCGCGCGCTGGTGCAGGCTGACTACTCCACGGCAGCCGGCGATGTGGCCATGGTGGTGGCGACTGCCGCAGCCTTGGGTCGTTGACGGAGCACGAAGAACGCCACGACGCCACTGAGAATGGATGCCACCAGGCCCGCGAAGACGCCCCAGGTGATGGGCGACCGGAGCGCGTTCTCGAGGCTCGCGCGCAGCTGCACCATCTGGGAATGTCGACCGGACAGATAGTGTTTCACCTCGTCGTGCAACGGGTCGCAGTGCTCTCACTCCACACGTCGCCCCTGGCTCAGCCCGGCTCCGGCGATAGTGGCGGTATGAACGTGTACGTGCGCGAGATCGCTTCGGCGCTCTCCCACGCCGGTGTCGAGTGCACCACGTACACCCGCCGCACCCGCCTCGACCAGCCCGACGTGGTGCAGGTCGAGCCTGGCCACCGAGTGGTGCACGTGCCGGCCGGGCCGTTCGACCTGGCGAAGGAGCAGTTGCCAAGCGTGCTCACCGAGTTCGGCGACCGTGTCATCGACCACCTCAAGAACGACTCGCCGGCCGATGTCGTGCACGCCAACTACTTCCTCAGCGGCCTGGTCGCCCACCGCATCAAGCACGAGCTCGACGTGCCGTTCATCAGCACCTTCCACACGCTGGCCAAGGTGAAGGCCGAAGGCGGCGACCACGAACCCGAGTGGCGGCACCGCGCCGAGCAGGAGATCATCAGCTGCGCCGACGCCATCTGCGTCAGCTGCAGCGAGGAGGAAAGCCAGTTCCGGCGCCTCTACGGCAACCCCCGCGGTCGCATCGAGATCGTCGCCCCCGGCGTCGAGCACGCATTCTTTGCGCCGGGCGAGCGCAGTGGTGCACGCAATGCGCTTGGCCTGCCGCTCGCTGCGCCGGTCGTGCTCTTCGTCGGCCGCATCCAGCCGCTCAAGTCGCCCGACCTGGCGGTGCGCGCACTGGCCCAGCTGGGCCGGCCCGACGCGCTGCTGCTGATCGTCGGCGGTGCCAGCGGCGCCGAGGGCGACCAAGAGGTGGCCCGGCTGCAGCAGCTCATCGACCAGCTGGGCCTCGCCAACCAGGTGCAGTTCGTGCCGCCGCAGCCGCACCACATCCTCAGCACCTACTACCGCGCCGCCGACGCCGTCATCGTGCCCAGTCGCAGTGAGAGCTTCGGGCTGGTCGCACTCGAAGCGTCGGCGTGCGGCGTGCCAGTGGTGGCCGCCGGCGTGGGTGGGTTGCTCACGTTGGTCGACCACGGCGAGACCGGCTACCTGGTGCCGTCGCGCGACCCTGCGCTGTTCGCGCACTACCTGCGCGAGATCATCTCCCACCCGGCGCACGCCGCCGCACTGGGTGCCCGCGGGGCTGAGCGCGCCAAGCGCTACACGTGGGGTTTCGCCGCCGCTCGCCTGCGTCGTCTGTACAGCGACCTGGGTGCTCGCGAGCTGGTCGAGTGCGGCTGAGCCGACCGTGACCGACTACCACCTCCCCCCGTCGCTACAACAGTTCGAGGCATCCATCAGCCAGTGGCTGGCCGCCTTCGCCGCCAACAGCGAACTGTTCGAGGCCATCGACCGAGGTCAGCCGGGCGAGCCCGAGCCGCGCTGGTACGTGCGGCTGCGCGGCGTCGAGAAGGACCACATCACCATCTGGTTCACCCTCGGTCAGCGCACGCTGCGCTACGAGGCATACGTGCTGCCGGCGCCGCCCGAGAACGCGACCGAGGTGTACGAACTGGCCCTGCGGCGCAACGACCGGATGGTGGGCGCCCACTTCGCGATCGGCGTGGAAGACGCGTTGTTCTTGCGTGGCGAGCTACCGCTGACCTGGCTCGACGAGGCCGAGCTCGATCGCATCATCGGCTCGCTGTACGGCTACACCGAGCAGACCTTTCCGGCGCTCGTCCGCCTGGCCTTCGCCAGCAAGTTCACCTGAACGGCCCGGCCGACCGACGCAGCAGACGACTGTTCGGTTGCCAGATGATCCTGCTGATGATGCGGAGGCGGCCGCCCGAGTTCGCGGGTTCGTGCTCACCGATCGGCGCGAGGTCGGTGCGGTTTGCCGGTTTGCGGATCTCGCCGTGCCCAGTAGAGGTGCCGGGTGAGCGGCACGTCGGGGAAGTCGGGCCGCTCACCCGGCGGTTGCTGCGGTAGTTGCGGGCTCCGCAACGAACGCCCATCGGGTAGTGCGACGACACGTAGCCTGGCCGCATGACGACGTACCGGTTGGCAGTGGTGGGTGGCGGCAACATGGGGGCCGCGCTGGTCGGCGGTCTGCTGCGCAGCGGCTGGGCCCCCGCCGAACTGGCCATCGTGGAAGTGCTGCCGGCACGCGCGGCCGAACTGCGCGACCTGTACCCCGGGGTGATCGTCATCGACGAGACCCCCGCGTGTGAGGCCGCGCTCATCGCGGTGAAGCCCCACGACGTTGCCGCGGCATGCGCGGCCGCGGCGCGGGCCGGTGCCACCCGGTTGCTCAGCATCGCCGCCGGCATCTCGGTGGCCGCGCTGCAAGCGTCGGCCGGGCCGGAGGTGGCCGTGGTGCGCGCGATGCCCAACACCCCCGCGCTGGTCGGCAAGGGTGCAGCGGCCATATGCGGCGGCGACAACACCGACCAGGCCGATCTCGACTGGGCCGAGAGCATCCTCGGCGCGGTGGGCATCGTGGTGCGCGTACCCGAGTCGCAGCTCGACGCCGTCACCGGCCTCGCCGGCAGCGGCCCTGCGTACCTGTTCCTAGTGGCGGAAGCGCTCATCGACGCGGGGGTGCTGGCCGGGCTCAGCCGGGCCAACAGCGAAGCGCTGGTCAGCCAACTGTTCGTGGGCTCTGCGGCACTACTCGACCAGCGCGGTAACCCGGCGGCACTGCGGGCGATGGTCACTTCACCCGGCGGCACCACCGCCGCCGGCCTACGCCAGCTCGAAGACCACGCCGTGCGCGCCGCCTTTCTCGAGGCCGTGATGGCCGCCACTCAGCGCAGCGCCGACCTCGGCAATCACTGACCACCCCAGCCCACGACGCGCCCGCGGCCGCGTCACGTCGCTGCATCCGTCATCTGCCGGGAACCATGGAGCGGTCTGTGGCGTTCATGGTGGTGGGTGACTCGAGCGCTGCCGAGGATCTGGTGCAGGAGGCGTTCCCCGCGTGTTCCAGCGACGTGATGCGGCGCGCGATCCGCTGCCGTACCTCCGCTCGTCCGTGTACAACGCAACTTGTCGCCACTCCCGCCTCGCTCTGGAGTTCGACCCGGCGCATCATCCATGTGGTCATCGCTGCCCGACCTCGATGGGGTGGGGGCCGCCTCCGGATTCACCGTCGCGGTCTGGGCCGGCCTCACGCGCCCTCACCGTGCCGGATCAGCAGTGGACGCACGCTCCCCTTGCCACCGATGACGGGTTTGTGCTGTGAGACGACGACGCGACTGGTTGGCGGTTCACGACCGGGTTCGGATGGGCGCAGGGTGCGCTCGTGGCGATCACGACCGGGAAGACGACCACTGAAGCGGACGAGACCAGGTCGGCCACGCTCGACGGCGGCGAATGGTCGGGGTGGACGGTGGCGGTGGCGGTGGCTGTCGATGATCGAGTCGTGCTGCTCGGCACCATCGACCGCACGCCGCGAGCGATCGACCCAGGGGCCTGGCACGTCAGAGCGGATGACTGGCTGCCCGATTCACACCACGACCGTGAGTTGTCGATCGACGACTTACCGCCGATCAGTGACGAGGGTGCGCTGAGGACGTCGTGAAGCGACGCGTCCGCGAGCGCGCGAGCACGGCTTCTCTGTGACACCGCTCTGTGACGCTGGTCGAGCGAGCTCGACCTCCCCGAACGGCCGACGGGTTGAGGGCAGTGACGTGTCGACGGATTCGGCGATCTCCGCCCGTCGTCGAGTGCCGACGATGGGTGGACGGCAACGGTCTGACGACTGCGCGCAGACCAGGCCGCTCGCCCTCTGGTGCGTCTGCGGACGCGTCGGGGTATGTCCCCAGTCCACGCGTCCGCGGACGCGTGGACTGCGAGCCGGTCAGCGGAGCCACGTCACCGGCCTGCGGCGGGCCCAGTGTTCAGGTGTTGTTCATGCCTTGGAAAGAAATCTGGCTGTGACTCTTTTCTCACGTGCTCTGTTGCGCCTAGTGTTCAGTTCGGTCGCAAGACCAACCGAGTGATTCGTCACACGGGTGTCGCGCCCCGCAAGGGCTGCGCCGCAGAGGGCTGGTGCCATCGGGGGGTTGGCATCGGCCCTCTACGTTTTTTCCCGCAGGTAGCGTGCTGCGCCATGGGCCGCCGTTACGACACCATCTCGTTCCTCAGCGATCTCGGCCTCGCCGACGAGCATGTTGGTGTGGCCAGGGCGGTGGTGCGCGATCTCGCCCCGCACGCGCAGGTCATCGACCTGACGCACGCCATCGCGTCGTTCGACGTGCGCTCCGGCAGCCTGGCACTCGCCCGCGCCATCGGGTACGTGCCCTCGGGTGTGGTGATGGCGGTGGTCGATGCCGGCGATCGCCAGGCCGTGGCCATCGAAGTCGCGGGCGGTGAAGGTGTGGTGATCGGCCCCGACAACGGGCTGCTGGCCTCGGCCATCGCGATGACCGGTGGCGCCGGGCGAGCCGTCATCCTCGACAACGCCGAGTACCAGCTCGTCAGCCCCGGTGGCCCGGTGCCCAGCCGCGATGTCTACGCCCCCGTGGCCGCGCACCTGTGCAACGGCATCGATCTCGCCGAGCTGGGAACGCTGGTCGATGCCGACACGCTGCTGCCCGGCGTGGTGCCGCTGCCTCGCGATCTGGAGGGTGGCGCGGTGGGCGTGGCCGCCGAAGTGCTGTGGATCGATCGCAACGGCAATTGTCAGCTCAACATCGGGCTCGACGACGTGACGCCCTGGGGCAGTACCGATGGCGTGCGCCTGCAGGTGTCGGCCGGCGAGGTGGTGCGAGTGGCCCAGCGCGTCTCGCGAATGGGCGGACTCGGGCCCGGGTCGATCGGGCTGGTGGTCGACGGCTACGGCATGCTGGCCCTGGCCCTCGACCGTCGTTCGGCGGCCGACGAGCTGCAGTTGGCCACGGCCGACCAGGTCACCCTGGGGCCGCTCGACGAACGCAAGCAGACCGCAGGTGTCAGCGTTCCAGTCAGCATGCGCCCCACCCCACGTTGATCGACGCCGGTAGCGTGGCCGTCATGCGCCCAGCCATCACGCTCACTCTCGGACTGTTGCTCGTCGCCATCCTGGCCGCCGGCATCATCTCGCTGCTGCGCCTGTAGCGGGCACGAGCCCTGCTGCGCCGGGCAGCGGTGACCGACGAGTAGCATCCAGCCTGCCGCTAGAGGGGGCTGGAATCACGTGAATCTCGCGCACATCATCGATCCGCATCCGGCTGACCAGGTTGCCATCATCAGTCGCGGTCGGCCCACTACGTACGCGGCATTGCGCGACCAGGTGGCGCACGTGCGCGGCGGCCTCGCCGCGCTGGGCGTCGGCAAGGGCGACCGCGTGGCCTTACTGTGCGGCAACGGCCGCTACTTCGTCGACCTCTACCTGGCCGCGCTCGGCCTGGGCGCGGTCACGGTTCCGCTCAACCCGGCCAGCCCGGCGCCCGAGATCGAGCGCGAGGTGCTCACCGTCGGCGCCAAGGTGGTGGTGGTCGAACCGCTGGCTGCCCACGCGTGGGCGCAGGTCAATCGCGCACGGCTTCCCTCGGTGCAGCACGTCGTGGCCACAGAGACCGGCACGGTCAACGGCGCCGACAGTGCGTTCGACGATCTGCTCGGTGCCCCGCAGGCGCCCACGGTGGACGTCGAGCCCGACGACCTGGCGGTACTCATCTTCACCAGCGGCACCGCCGGCGCTCCGCGCGCCGCCATGCTCAGCCACGGCAACCTGCAAGCGAACATCGATCAGGGCTTGCGGGCCGACGGCATCGTGGCCGCCGACGTGGTGTACGGCGTGTTGCCGATGTTCCACATCTTCGGGCTCAACGTGGTACTCGGCCTCAGCCTGGCGCGCGGCGCCACCGTGGTGCTCGTGCAGCGCTTCGACCCGTTCACCGCGCTCGACACGATCCGCGATCGCCATGTCACGGTCATCCCCGGAGCGCCGCCGCTGTGGTTGGCGTTCAGCCACTTCGACGACGCCCCCGCCGACAGCTTCGCGGGTGTGCGCCTGGCGCTCACCGGCGCAGCAAAGATGCCCGATGAAGCCAACCGTCGCCTGACCGAACGGTTCGGGCTGGTGCTGCGCGAGGGCTACGGGCTCACCGAGGCGTCGCCGGTGGTCACGTCGTCGGCAGGCATCACCCCCAAGGTGGGGTCGGTGGGCAAGGTGCTCGACGGGGTGCAGGTGCGCCTGGTCGACGAGCACGGCGACGACGCGCTCGAGGGCGACTCCGGCGAGATCTGGGTGAAGGGCGCCAACGTGTTCCACGGCTACCTCGACGAGCCCGAGGCCACCGCTCGCGTGCTCACCGCAGATGGCTGGTTGCGCACCGGCGACATCGCCGTGGTCGACGACGAGGGTTACCTCTACCTGGTCGACCGGGCGAAAGACCTCGTCATAGTCAGCGGGTTCAACGTGTACCCGGCCGAGGTCGAGGAAGTGCTGATGGAGCACCCCGACGTGGAGGAGGTGGGTGTCGTCGGCGTGCCGCATCCGCACACCGGGGAAGCAGTGAAGGCGTTCGTGGTGCTCAAGCTGGGCGCCACCGCGCACGAAGACACATTGGTGTCGTGGTGCCTCGACAACCTGGCCCGTTACAAGTGCCCGGCGAAGATCCTCTTCGTCGACGAGTTGCCACGCAACGTCAGCGGCAAGCTGTTGCGCAAAGACCTGGTGTAGCGCTGGAGCAGGCCCCAGTCGTGATGACGGTTGCCGTCACGGGCGCCGGATGTCACAGCCGGCTCGCCCCGACAGAACTTTGTGAACGTGTGCACGAGTGCCTAACGTGGAGCTGTCATGGCCCCTGACCGCAACCGCCGCCGCATCCCCGATGCCACCGTGTCGCGGTTGCCGGTGTACCTGCGCATTCTCGGCGAACAGAGCGACGCGGGTGTCGAGAGCATCTCCAGCGAAGGGCTTGCCGAGCTGGCCGGCGTGAACGCCGCCAAGGTGCGCAAAGACCTGTCATACCTCGGTAGCTACGGTACCCGTGGCGTCGGCTACGAGGTCGACTACCTCGTGTACCAGATCCGCCGCGAGCTCGGGCTCACGCACGACTGGCCGGTCGTCATCGTCGGCGCCGGCAACCTCGGGCAGGCGCTCGCCGGCTATGGCGGGTTCGGCGAACGCGGCTTCCCCGTGGCCGGCATCGTCGACGTCGACGATGCGAAAGTGGGCACCGTGCTGGGCGGCGTGCGCGTGCGTCATATCGACGAGCTGCCACAGATCGTGAACACCAAGCGGGTCAGCATCGGCGTGGTGGCCACCCCCGGGGCCGCGGCACAGGAGGCCGCCGACCTGCTGGTGGCGGCCGGCGTCACCAGCATCCTCAACTTCGCCCCCATCGTGCTGTCGGTGCCGCGGGCCATCGAGGTGCGCAAGGTCGACCTGGCGGTCGAACTGCAGATCCTCAGCTATCACGAGCAACGCCGCGCCGGTGGTTCCATCCACGCCGTGCCGGGTGGTGCCGGCCGACCGGCAACGGCGTAGGGTTGGGCACGCTATGAGCATCGTCGTCATCGGTGTCAACCACCGCACGGCACCCATCGAGCTGCTCGAACGCGTCTCGCTGTCGGGCCCCGAGCTGGGCAAGGCCATCAGTGGTCTGGTCAGCCGAGCCAACATTCGCGAAGCCGCGGTGCTCAGCACCTGCAACCGCACCGAGGTCATCGCGGTGGCCGAGCGCTTCCACGGCGCCTACGCCGACATCCGCGACTTCTTCTGCGAGCTCGGAGCGCTGCAGCCCGACGAGCTACACCCGCACCTCTACAGTCAGCACGACGACGCGGCAGTCACGCACTTGTTCGACGTGGCCTCGGGCCTCGAGTCGGCGGTGCTCGGCGAGAGCGAGATCCTCGGCCAGGTGCGCGGCGCGTGGGAAACGGCGCAGGCCGAGGGTGGCGCCAAGGCCACCTTGAACCTGCTCTTCCGTCACGCCATCGAAACCGGCAAGCGGGCCCGCACCGAAACCTCCATCGGCCAGCACACGGCGTCGGTCAGCTACGCCGCGGTCGACATGGCCATCGAACGCCTGGGCAGCCTGCACGGCAGCCGGGTGCTCGTGGTCGGTGCCGGCGACATGGGCGAGGGTGTGGCGGTGGCGCTCGCCAGCGCTGGGGCCACGCACATCACGGTCACCAACCGCACCGAGGCCCGCGCTGCGCAACTCGCCGATCGCGTGGGCGGCACCATCGTGCCGTTCGGTCAGCTCGGCGTCGCACTGCGCGAAGCCGACGTGCTGCTCACCTGCACCGGTGCAGGCACCATCATCATCGACCACGAGCTGGTCGCTGCGGCTCGCGACGGCGTGGAGTCTCCGTTGCTGGTGGTCGATATCGCCGTGCCGCGCGACGTGGCGGCCGACGTCGAGCACCTGCCGTCGGTCACCTTGCTCAACCTCGACCACCTGCGCGACTGGGCGGCCCGGGGCCTCGCGCTGCGTGCCGCCGAGGCACAGCGCGTGCGCGTCATCGTCAGTGAAGAAGTCGAGCGGTTCGGCATGGAAGCCACAGCACGCCAGGCGGCGCCGCTGGTGGCTCAGCTGCACTCGCAGGCCGAACTCGTGCGTCAGGCCGAGCTCGACCGGTTCGCCAAGCGCCTCGCCTCACTCCAGCCTGGCCAGCGCGACGCGGTCGAGGCGCTCAGCAAGGGCATCGTCGCCAAGCTGCTGCACCAGTTGTCGGTGCGCCTGAAGGACGACGCCGGCACCCCGCAGGGCGAGCGCAACGCTGCGGCCGTGCGCGACCTGTTCGATCTCGGCTGATGGCCGGCAGCGCGTCTGCCGCCACCGGCGTCGTGCGGCTCGCTACCCGTGGCAGCGCACAGGCCACGGCCCAGGCCACGGCCGTCGCCGACGCGCTGATGGCTGCTCATCCCGGGTTGTCCGTCGAGATGGTGTTCGTCGAGACGCTCGGCGACCAGCGCACCGACGTACCGCTGCACACCATCGGTGGCCAGGGCGTGTTCGTGAAGGAAGTGCAGCGGGCGGTGCTGCAGGGGCACGCCCACCTGGCGGCGCACAGCGCGAAAGACCTACCCAGCAGTACCGCCGACGGCCTGCAGTTGGCCGCGTTCTGCGAGCGCCGCGACCCCCGCGACGCGCTGGTGGGAGCCGCGCTCGACCTGCTGGCCCCAGGGGCCACGGTGGCTACCGGCTCGGTGCGTCGTCGCGCGCAGTTGGCGGCGGTGCGACCCGACCTGCGGTTCGTCGAGTTGCGCGGCAACATCCACACCCGCCTGTCGAAGCTGCCGCACGAGGGTGCGTTGGTGATGGCGGTGGCCGCCCTTCAGATCCTCGAGCTCACCGACCGCATCGCCCAGCACCTCGACGTCGAAGTGTTCGTGCCCGCACCGGGCCAGGGGTGCGTCGCGCTCGAGTGCCGCGACGACGACCCCATCACGGCGGAGCTACTGCAGGCGGTCGATCATGCAGCCACCCGCGCTGCTGTCACCGCCGAGCGGGCATTCCTCGCCCAGCTCGGGAGCGGCTGTTCGTTGCCGGTTGCCGCACACGCGGTGGGCGACACACTGCTCGGCTTCCTGGCCCACCCCGACAGCGGGCGCTGGGTTCGCGGCGAGTGCGTGCTGCACGGCGGTGCGACCGAGCGCGCTGCGCAGGCCGCCTCGCTGGCCACCGACCTGCAGGCACAGCTCGAGGCAGGCTGAGCCATGGGCCCCGGCGCGCTCGAGGGTCGCAAGGTAGTGGTCACTCGCGCCACCGGGCAAGCCGACGAACTGGTCGCGCGGCTCACCCACGCGGGGGCCACGCCGGTGGTGATGCCGCTGATCAGCATCGAGACCGACCCGGTCGAATCGCAACGGCTGGGCGACCTGCCTGTCGCCGAGTTCGACTGGTTGGTGGTCACCTCGCCGAATGGGGCGCAGCACTACCTGGCCGCCCACGGCACGGTTGCGCCTCCGCATGTGGCGGCCGTGGGTGGCGCCACTCGGGCTGCGCTCGTGGCCGGTGGTGTGCCCGTGGACCTGCTGCCCGCCGAGCAGCGCGCGGCAGGGTTGCTGGCTCAGTTCCCCGCCGGCCCCGGAGGCGTGCTGGTGGTGCAGGCGGCCGCGGCCGCGCCCGAGCTGGCGCAGGGCCTGGCCGCAGCCGGCTGGCAGGTCACCGCCGTGGCGCCGTATCGCAGCGTGCCGGCGCGCCCGACGGCCGGCCAGCAATTGGCGGCACTGTCGGCCGACGCGGTGCTGTTCGCCAGCGGTTCCGCGGCGCGGGCGTGGGTGCGGGTGTTCGGGCATTCCACGCCACCGCTGGTGGTAGCAATCGGGCCCAGCACTGCTGCTGCAGCCGAGCTCGCCGGCCTCAAGGTGGCCCTCGTTGCTGCCGATCACTCAGTGTCTGGATTGGTGGCTGCGCTGGAGCAGCACCTGGCCGGCAGCGAGTAGCATTCCGAGGGTTCGAACGAGAATGGGCGCGGTGTCGCAACACAAACCATGCAAGGCACGTCGATCGGTCGGCGCTGGGCGCTGTTAGGCGCAACAGCTGCGGTGCTCACGGCGCTGGGGGTCACCCAGGCAGCCGCTCATCAGCGCGTGCCGCAACAGCAGCCGTCGCTGCCCGCTGCTGTGGTCGAAGCTGTTGCCTCGCACACCCCCACCGTGTCTGGCGACGGTCGCTTCGTCGCCTACGCCGGTGCCGGCCTCGAAGGTGACCCGCGCTCCAGCACCGTCTGGCTGAAGGACCGCGCCGACGGCTCGGTCGTCGAGCTGTCCCCACAGTCGCCCGACATCCGCCCTGGCGACTCGGTGTGGCCCGTCATCAGCGCCGACGGCTGCACGGTCACCACCATCACCGAGTTGGCCTACGACCTGTTCCGCGACGACGACAAGGGCGCCAGGTGGGACGTCTACCAGCTGCTGCTGCCGCACTGCGGTGGTCAGCCCGCCGACTGGGACCTCGTGTCGGCCTCCCGCGGCGCCGGCTTCGAAGCCTCTGCCGGCGACGACGTCAGCCCGCTGTACCCTCCGGCCGTCTCCGGTGAGGGCAGCGAGGTGGCCTACACGCATCGCTTCAGCGTGGCCGCCCCCGACCTGCTCGGCATCACCCTCGTGTCGCTCTCGGTCGCCGTGGGCGACCCCGGCCGTTCGGTGCCGGTTGCCGGCACCCCCACCGAAGCACCGAACAGCACCTTCCGCTTTGTCGGCCTGCGCGAGCCGGCCCTCAGCGCCGACGGGGATGTGCTTGCCTTCACGTCCGATGCGGCGTCGGCCTCGGTGCTCGCTCAGTGGGGCGAAGGCCCCGAGCCCGGTGCGTTCGCCGCCTCCAACGTCTACGTGTGGGACCGCACCAACATCGACCGCAACACCAACGTGCGCCGCATCTCGGCGCCATTGGGTGGCGACTTCGGCAGCTCCTCCAGCCCTGCCGTGTCGGGCGACGGCGCGTTCGTCGCATTCGTGTCCACCTCCACCAGCCTGGTGGCTGGCGTCACGCTCCCGGCGTGCACCACACAGTGCGCCCCACAGGTGTACCTGTTCGCCCGTTCCGACGGCTCGCTGCGCCTCGCCAGCCGAGTGGCCGGCGACCCGGCCAGCGCTCCGGTGGCTGCCGATTCCGGGGCCACGCAGCCGGCTCTCAACCATCATGGCGACGAACTGCTCTACGTCTCGCGGGCCAGCAACCTGTTCCCCACTCGCAGCAGCTCGGGGGGCGCCCAGACCGACGGCGACGTGGTGCTCTACGTACCGTCCACCGGGGCGGTCGAGCGGGTCTCGGTGCTGGCCGACGGGGTCACGCCTGCGCCCGCTGCCAACGCTCACCCCAAGCTGTCGGCCACTGGTCGCGTCGTGGTGTTCGACACACTCGCCGGCGCCTCGTTCGGTAACCCCGCCACCCCGGGCCGCCAGGTGGCCATCGTCGATCATCCGCCGGTGCTGCAGCTGGCCAACCTCGACGTCGGTACCGTGGCCGTCGGGTACCCCGGCCCCGAGTGGTTCCTGGTGCTCACCAACGCTGGGCCATCGTCGTTCGTGCCCTCGCTGGTGGAGGTGTCGAACCCCGATTTCCTCATCAGTGGCGGCAGCTGCGCCGACGTGTCGGGTACACCGGTGCCTCCCGGCGGTACGTGCACCGTCAACCTGATGCTGATGCCCAGCATCATCGGTGCAGCCACCAGCACACTGACGGTCAGTGAGGCTGGCTTCAACGCGATGTCGGTCACGGCGGAGCTCAGCGGCTTCGGTGGCGACCCGGCGCTGGCTCCGCTGCCCGGCGGCGCGTTCGGCGGTGCGCTGGTGGTGGGCACTCGCGGCGAACCGATGCCCTTCGAGCTCTACAACGTGGCCTTCAACCCCGTCGGCATCCGCGAGATCGAAGTGCAGGGTTCGCACCCCGACGATTTCGTGGTCAACCTCGACGAGTGCTCGGGCAGCACCATCGTGGCCGCTACGTCCTGCAACCTGCAGGTCCTCTTCACGCCCACAGGCGCGGGCCGCCGCACCGCCAACGTGGTGGCCATCACCGACGACGGCGTGTACGCCACCATCCTGGTCAGCGGCGACGGTCGCTACGACCCGAAGGTGGCGGTGAGCAGCACCTCCATCATC
>Ga0105047_10006738_pt1 | contig 19426 bp, 15 predicted proteins | sample MAT04_FD_78384 | JGI IMG/M metagenome (GOLD analysis project Ga0105047, IMG submission 78384) | Freshwater microbial communities from Lake Fryxell liftoff mats and glacier meltwater in Antarctica - MAT-04 (megahit assembly) | ecosystem: Environmental > Aquatic > Freshwater > Ice > Liftoff...
CCGCGAGAGCTGCCGCGGCGGCTCCGGCACCGGAGCGGGCCGTGCCTGAGGTGTCGGTCCGGCCTGAGGTGTCGGTCCGGTCCGCGGTGTCGGTCCGGCCTGCGGTGTCGGTCCGGTCCGCGGTCTCGGTCCGGCCTGCGGTGTCGGTTCGGTCCGCGGTGTCGGTCCGGCCTGCGGTGTCGGTTCGGTCCGCGGGGCCGGGGTCGGCTCGGCCGCCGCGGGTGGCGGCGCGGTGGGTGCCCTCAGCTCTCGGCGGGATCGCGGCCGCACCGCGGTCGGCGTCGGCTCGCCGGCCGGGGAGGGCGCCGCTGGCGGCGCGACCGCCGCCGCCGGGTCGGTCGCCGGTGCTGCGGCGGCATCGGCGGCCGCCTGCTCGGCGAGCCGGCGCAGTCGATCCTCCTCGCGCAGCCGACGACGGGCACCCATCTCCTGGGCGGACTGCTCACTCATCCGGACCTCGATACAGACCGTGCTTGGCGATGTACTGCACGACGCCGTCCGGCACCAGGTACCAGACGGGCTCACCCCTGCGGGCGCGGTTGCGGCAGTCGGTCGAGGAGATCGCCAGGGCCGGAACCTCGAGCCGGGTGACCGCTTCCGGTGGGATCTGCCCGATCGACAGGGCGTGGCCCGGTCGTGTGACGGCGACGAAGTGCGCCATGGTCCACAACTCCCCGGCGTCCTTCCACGTGCCGATCTGCGCGATCGCGTCGGCACCGGTGATGAAGAAGAGGTCGGCGTCGGGCCGCTCGGTGCGCAGGTCGCGCAGCGTGTCGACGGTGTAGGTCAGCCCCGGGCGGTCGATGTCCGCCCGGCTCACCGTGAACCGTGGGTTGGCAGCGGTGGCGATGACGGCCATGAGGTAGCGGTGCTCGGGGGTGGTCACCGAGGGATGCTGCTTGAGCGAGGGACGACCGGTCGGGACGAAGACGACCTCGTCGAGACCCAGCCGGGCTGCGGCCTCGCTGGCGGCCACCAGGTGGCCGTGGTGGATGGGGTCGAACGTTCCGCCCATCACCCCGATCCTGGGCCGTTGCTGGGTCATCCGCTGCGTTCCTCCGTGGTGGTCCTGCCGTGCCGGTCGGTTGGCGGCTAGTGCCGCGTACCGACGCTCCGGAAGGCGTACGTCACACCGAGCAGCGCCATCAATGCCCCGAAGGCCAGCAGGCCGAAGCCGACGGCCGGGATGGGCAGCTGGGTCACGGTCTCGGAGTGCTCCTCGACGGCGAGCAGAACGGCGTGCACGTCGACCTCCTGGTGTGAGCGGCTCACCGCGCGCTCCCGGCGCCGCGGCCGCACCAGTGTCGCACGTCCGGCACCGCCGAGGCGGTCACGGACCGCTCCCCGGACGAGTGGCGCCGGATCAGGTTCGGATCTGCCCCTGCCCGTGCACCACCCACTTCGTGGTGGTCAGCTCGGCCAGCCCCATCGGGCCCCGGGCGTGCATCTTCTGGGTCGAGATTCCGATCTCGGCACCCAGGCCCAGCTGGCCGCCGTCGGTGAACCGGGTCGAGGCGTTGACCATGATCGCCGCCGAGTCGAGCCCGGCGACGAACCGCTCGGAGGCCGCCAGGTCGTTCGTGACGATCGCCTCGGTGTGCCCGGTCGTCCAGGTCCGGATGTGCTCGACGGCCTCGTCGAGGGAGTCGACCACCCGCACCGCGAGGTCCAGCGACAGGTACTCGGTCGCCCAGTCGACGTCGGTCGCCGGGACCACGGGCACCGCACGGGCGAGCGCGGCCGTGCGCGAGTCACCGTGCACGACGACGCCGGCGGCGTGCAGCGCGGCGAGCGCGTCCGGCAGGAAGGCCTCGGCGGCCTCGGCGTGCACGAGCAGCGTCTCCGCGGCGTTGCACACCCCCACCCGCTGCGTCTTGGAGTTGAGCAGGATGGGCAGCGCCATCGCCGGGTCGGCCGAGGCGTCGACGTAGACGTGGCAGTTGCCCACCCCCGTCTCCACCACGGGAACGGTCGCCTCGCGCACGACAGTCGCGATGAGGTCGGCCCCACCGCGAGGCACCAGCAGGTCGACGAGCCCGCGGGCGTGCATGAGTGCCACGGCACCGGCCCGTCCGTACGCGTCGATCGACTGCACGGCGTCGGCCGGCAGCCCGGCGCCGACCAGAGCCTCGCGGAGCACCTCGACGATGACGGCGTTCGACTCCGCGGCGGCCGACCCGCCGCGGAGGATCGCCGCGTTGCCCGACTTCAGCGCGAGCCCGGCGGCGTCGACGGTGACGTTGGGTCTGGCCTCGTAGATCATCCCGACGACGCCGAGCGGGACCCGCAGCTGGCGCAGCTGCAGGCCGTTGGGCAGCGTCGAGCCACGGACCACCTCGCCCACGGGGTCCGGCAGCCCGGCGAGCGCCCGAAGGCCATCCGCGATCGCCGCGATCCGCTCGGCGGTCAGCTCCAGGCGGTCGAGCAGGCCGGCCGACGTCCCGCTCGCCCGCCCCCGGTGCAGGTCCAGCCCGTTCGCTGCGACGATCCGCTCCGTGGCGTCGACCAGCGCCGCCGCCATCATCAGCAGCGCCGCGTCCTTGGCCGCGCGCGTCGCTCCCGCCAGGTCGCGCGCGGCGACCCGAGCACGCCGCGCGACGTCCAGGACGGCGTCGCCCACCTCGTCGGGGGAGGTGTCCAGGGGCCCGTCGACCGTCGTCATCGCCCCAGGATATCCGGGCCGCCCGCCGGACCCACGGTAGCCCGTCAGGGGTGGACGAGGACGAGGTCGTCGCGATGGACGACCTCACGGTCGTACCCGGCACCCAGGTGCGCCCGCAGCTCGTGGGTCGACCTCCCGAGCAGCTCGGGCAGCTCGAGGGCCGAGAACGCGACCAACCCGCGCGCCACGACCACGCCGTCGGTGGTGACCAGCTCGACCGGGTCGCCCGCCTCGAACTCGCCGGCCACCCCGGTGATCCCCGCGGGCAGCAGCGAGGTGCGCCGCTCGACCACCGCCCGCACCGCCCCGTCGTCGAGCACCAGCCGGCCCCGGGTCGTGGCCGCGTGCGCGAGCCAGAGCATCCGGGTGGACCGGCGCCGACCGGTGACGGCGAACCAGGTGCCGACCGCGGCGCCGTCCAGCGCCGGCCCGACCTGGGCCGTCGAGGTGAGCACCACCGGGATGCCCGAGCCGGTGGCGATCTGCGCCGAGGCGATCTTGGTCACCATCCCGCCGGTGCCCACGGCGCTGCCGCGCGAGCCGAGGTCGATCCCGTCGAGGTCGGCGCAGGTGCGGACCACCGAGATCCGCCGCGAGCCGGGTCGGGCCGGCGGGCCGTCGTAGAGCGCGTCGACGTCGGTCAGCAGGACCATCGCGTCGGCCCGCACCAGGTGGGACACCAGGGCCGCGAGGCGGTCGTTGTCCCCGAAGCGGATCTCGTCGGTGGCCACCGTGTCGTTCTCGTTGACGATCGGCACGACGCCGAGGTCGAGCAGCCGCTCGAGCGCCCGCTGGGCGTTGCGGTAGTGGCCGCGGCGGACCGTGTCCTCCGCGGTGAGCAGCACCTGGCCGACCCGCAGGCCGTGCCCGGCGAACGCCTCGGTGTATCTCGCGACGAGGATCCCCTGGCCGACCGACGCCGTGGCCTGCGCGGTGGCCAGGTCACGGGGGCGCTGGGTCAGGCCGAGCGGGCCGAGCCCTGCGGCGATCGCCCCGGAGGTGACGAGCACCACCTGTCCCCCGGCGGCACGGCGGGCGGCGAGCACGTCGACGAGCGCGCGCAGCGCCCCGACGCCCAGACGACCGTCGTCGCCGGTCAGCGAGGAGGAGCCGACCTTGACGACGACCCGGTGCGCCTGAGCCATCTGGGAACGGTCGCTCGCTGGGGTCACGGGCTGCATTCTCCACCGAGACGGGATCGGCCGGTGGCAGGGTCCACGTCCGGTCGGGCGCGGCGCCGAGCTCGACGCGCCGGTCGGCGCGTCAGTCCTTGTCCGGCTCCGACCAGTGCCCGGCCTCGCGCTCGGTCCACAGCTCGGTGCGCGCCTCGGCCTTGGCGTCCATCCGCTCCTTGTAGTCGCTGCGGCGCTCCGTGCGCGTCGGGCGGCTGCTGTCGTCGAGGCGCAGGTCGGTGCCGCGCGGACCGCCGAGCAGCTCCGACCCCGTGAGCAGCGTGGGTTCCCAGTCGAAGACCACGGCGTCGTCGCCGGCCCCGATGACCACCTCGGCGCCCGGCGTGGCACCAACTCCGAAGAGCCTGTCCTCGACGCCGAGGCGGGCGAGCCGATCGGCGAGGTAGCCGACGGCCTCGTCGTTGGAGAACTGGGTCTGGCGCACCCAGCGCTCCGGCTTGGAACCCAGCACCTGGAACCAGGTCCGGTCGGCGTCGTCGTGCCGGGTGACGGTGAAGCCGGCATCGTCCACGGCCTTCGGCCGCAGCACGATCCGGGCCGGCTCGAGGTTGCGGGCAGCCGCGCGGACCGTCCCGACCATCTCGGCCAGGGCGAAGGTCAGCGGCCGCAGGCCCTCGTGGCTGACCGCCGAGATCTCGAAGACACGCAGGCCGCGCGCCTCGAGCTCCGGCCGCACGAGGTCGGCCAGGTCGCGCGCCTCGGGGACGTCGATCTTGTTGAGCACGACGATCCGCGGCCGCTCGGTGAGCGGGACCTCGCCACCGACGATCGCCAGGTCGCCGGCGTAGGCGGCGAGCTCTGCCTCGATGACGTCGAGGTCGCTGATCGGGTCACGGTCGGGCTCGAGGGTCGCGCAGTCCAGGACGTGCACGAGCACGGCGCACCGCTCGATGTGCCGAAGGAACTCCAGGCCGAGGCCCTTGCCCTCGCTCGCGCCGGGGATCAGCCCCGGCACGTCCGCCACGGTGTACCGGGCGGAGCCGGCCTGGACGACGCCGAGGTTGGGCACCAGGGTGGTGAACGGGTAGTCGGCGATCTTGGGCCGGGCCGCCGAGATCGCGGCGACGAGGCTCGACTTGCCCGCGCTGGGGTAGCCGACCAGGGCGACGTCGGCGATCGTCTTGAGCTCGAGCACGACGTCAGCACCCGAACCGGGCTCGCCGAGGAGCGCGAAGCCGGGGGCCTTGCGCCGCGGGGAAGCCAGGGCGGCGTTGCCCAGCCCACCGCGCCCGCCGGCGGCCACGACGTAGCGGGTGCCTGGTCCGACGAGGTCGGCAAGCACCTCGCCGTCGACGGACTTGACCACCGTGCCCTCGGGCACGGACAGCACGAGGTCGGCGCCGGTCGCACCCTGCCGGTCGTCACCCATCCCCTGGGTGCCCGACGGGGCGTGCCGGTGCGCGGAGTGGTGATAGTCGAGCAGGGTCGTCACCTGGGGGTCGACCTCGAGCACGACGTCGCCGCCGTTGCCGCCGTCACCACCGTCCGGCCCGGCCAGCGGCTTGAACTTCTCGCGACGGATCGACGCGCAGCCATGGCCGCCGTCACCGCCGTGGGCGTGCAGGACGACGCGGTCGACGAACGTGGCCACGATGCTCCTCTCGGCGGTGCCCCGGTGGGACGGCGGGTCGTGCGGGACCGGCTGCGAGGGTGCAGCCAGGGTCGGAACGACGAAGGGGCGCACCGCACCGGTGCGCCCCTTCGTGAAGAGCTGAGGTCAGGCGTCGGCCGCGACGACGTCGATGACCTTGCGGCCCCTGCGCACGCCGAACTTCACGGCGCCGGTGACCAGGGCGAAGAGCGTGTCGTCGCCGCCACGGCCGACGTTGACACCGGGGTGGAAGTGCGTGCCGCGCTGACGGACGATGATCGTGCCGGCGTTGACCGCCTCGCCGCCGAACCGCTTGACGCCCAGACGCTGCGCGTTGGAGTCGCGGCCGTTCCGCGAGGAGCTGGCGCCCTTCTTGTGTGCCATGACTGACCTGCTTTCGTGCTGTGCGGGGAGGGGAAGGACCGTTCAGCGGCCGGGGCCGCCGCCGGTCACGCGATCTCGGTGACCTTGAGGCGGGTCAGCTTCTGCCGGTGCCCCATGCGCTTGCGGTAGCCGGTCTTGTTCTTGTACTTGAGGATGTCGATCTTCGGGCCCTTCTCGTCCCGGACGATCTCCGCGGTGACCGTGATCTTGGCCAGTGCTGCCGAGTCCGAGGTCACCTTCTCCCCGTCGACGAGCAGGAGGACGGGCATCTGCACGGTCGAGCCCGCGCTGCCGGACAGCCGGTCCACGACGACGACGTCGCCGACCGAAACCTTCTCCTGGCGGCCACCAGCCTTGACGATCGCGTACACCACGTTGCTGCTCATCTCTACTCGTACGTCGTTCTCGCGTCTGCGACGGGCCCAGCACACGATGACCGGGCCGCTGTCGGGCCACGGCGCTGCGGGCACGTGGGAGCGGCGCGCACGCAGCGCACCGACATTCCAGAGTACGGAGCGCGGGGCGACTGGTCAAATGACGAGCGCCCCGCGCGACCGCCTAGTGCTGGTCGACGTCCTGCGGGGCCGCGGACCCGTGGTCGACGTCCTGCGCGACGGCCTCGGCTGCGCCGTCTGGCGCGCGGTCGTGGTCGTGCTCATGGGCGTGCGCCGCGGCGGCGGCGATCGTCGCGAGGGTCGCCTTGACGGCCTCCCTGGCCTCGGGCAGCACCGGGACCGTCACGGTCGGCACCGTCCCCGCCGTCGTCTTCTTGCGGCGCGAGCGCTTGGGCTCGCCGCTCGGCGCACCGTCGGGGGCTTCGTCGATCGACTCGCCGCCCGTCCGGGCCTCGACCGGCTCGGCGTGCACGAGGAAACCGCGTCCGTTGCAGTGCGCGCACGTCTCGCTGAAGGCCTCGACCAGGCCCTGGCCGACGCGCTTGCGGGTCATCTGGACCAGACCGAGCGAGGTGACCTCGGCGACCTGGTGCTTGGTCCGGTCGCGGCCAAGGCACTCGACGAGCCGGCGCAGCACGAGGTCACGGTTGGACTCGAGCACCATGTCGATGAAGTCGATGACGATGATGCCACCGATGTCCCGCAGCCGGAGCTGGCGGACGATCTCCTCAGCCGCCTCGAGGTTGTTGCGGGTGACCGTCTCCTCAAGCGTGCCGCCCGAGCCGGTGAACTTGCCCGTGTTGACGTCGACGACCGTCATCGCCTCGGTTCGGTCGATCACCAGCGAGCCGCCGCTGGGCAGCCAGACCTTGCGGTCCATCCCCTTGGCCAGCTGCTCGTCGATCCGGTGATCGGCGAAGATGTCGCCGGTGCCGACGTACCGGCTCACGCGGTCGGCCAGGTCCGGGGCCATCGCATCGACGTACTCGTGGATCTGGTCCCAGGCCGCATCGCCCTGGACGACCAACGAGGTGAAGTCGTCGTTGAAGATGTCCCGCACGACGCGGATGGCCATGTCCGGCTCACCCTGGAGCAGGGCCGGCGCTGTGGCGCCCTTGGCCTTCTTCTCGATGGCGGCCCACTGGTCCTGCAGCCGCTGCACGTCGCGCCGCAGCTCCTCCTCCGAGGCGCCCTCGGCGGCGGTGCGCACGATGACGCCTGCGGCGTCCGGCACGATCTCCTTGAGGATCCGCTTCAGGCGCGCGCGCTCGTTCTCCGGCAGCTTGCGCGAGATCCCCGTCATCCCGCCGGCCGGGACGTAGACGAGGTAGCGGCCGGCGAGGGTGATCTGCGAGGTCAGTCGCGCACCCTTGTGCCCGATGGGGTCCTTGGTCACCTGGACGAGGACCGGGTCGCCTGACTTCAGCGCCTGCTCGATCCGGCGGGGCTGGCCCTCGAGGCCGGCCGCGTCCCAGTTGACCTCGCCCGCGTACAGCACGGCGTTGCGACCCTTGCCGACGTCGACGAAGGCGGCCTCCATGCTGGGGAGCACGTTCTGCACCCGACCGAGGTAGACGTTGCCCGCCGTCGAGGACTGCGCGTTCTGCGCGGACCGGGACACGAAGTGCTCGACGAGGACGCCGTCCTCCAGTACGGCGATCTGCACGCGGCCGGCAGCCTCGCGGACGACCATCGTGCGCGCGACGGCCTCGCGGCGAGCGAGGAACTCCGACTCGGTGATGATCGCGCGGCGTCGACCCTGGTCGCGGCCGTCGCGGCGACGCTGGCGCTTGGCCTCCAGACGCGTCGACCCCTTGAGTGCCGTCACCTCGTCCGAGCCCGCACGGGCGGCGCGCTGGCGGGTGCGGGTCCCCGTGGCGGCCGCGGCGGTCTCGTCGGCGACCGAGTCACCGCGGGCGCCACGGCGACGGCGACGACGACGACGGCTGGAGGCCGATCCGTCCGCGGGGTCGCCGTCGTCGCCGTCCTGCGGCGGCTCGAGCTCCTCGCCGTCCGACGGCTCCTCCGTCTCGGCAGCCGGCTCCTCGTCGTCCTCGCCACCGGGGCGGTCGCCGGAGCTGCGGCTGCGCCGACCCCGACCACCACGGCGACGACGCCGGCGGGCGGCACCCGCCTCGTCGACGTCGTCGACCTCATCGGTCTCGTCGGCGTCCTCGACGAGCGCGTCGTCGAGCAGATCGGGCGCCACGTCGTCCTCGTCCGGCTCGGCGACCAGGCCGTCGGCGTCGGGCTCGGGCGCGGGGGTCTCGTCGTCGCGCGGCGGGCCGGCCGGGGCCACCGCACGGCGGCGGCGAGGGCGGCTCGTCGGATCCGGTGCCTGGAACAGCAGGGCCGTGGTCGACATGGTCGGCGCATCGCCGGCCGCGGGCTCGCGGGGCGCGCCGAGCTCGGCGATGACGTCCAGCGTCGGGGTGCTGGGCTCGTCCGGGGTGCTGGGCTCGTCCGGGGTGCTGGGCTCGTCCGGGGTGCTGGGCTCGACAGCTGCGGCGGCCCGGGACCGCGAACGCGACCGGGCGGCACGGGTCGGCGGCGTCGGCGGGTCGGCGGCGACCTCGGCGGCCGGGGGCTCAGCAGCGGCCTCGACGGCCTCGGCCGGCGCGGCGTCGGTGGCACGGCCCCGACGTCGGCGCGGCGGGGCCGCAGCAGTCACGGGGCCGGCGACCTCGGCGGGCGCCTCGACCGGCGCCGGTGCGGCGACCTCGGCGGGGGCGCCCACCCCGGAGGTCGCTCGACGCGAGCGGGACCGCGGGGCCTTCGCCGGGGCGCTCGCGACGGACGCGGCGTCGGCGGGGGCCTGCTCGACGGGTGCGCCGTCGGCGGGGGCAGCACCTGCCGCGGTCACCTCGACGCTGCCGGCGGCCCCGGAGGGCGACGTCGCCCGGCGGCTGCGGCGGACGCGGGGTGCGGCGGTGGTCTGGTCGGATGCCACGTTCTCGTCGGTCACGAGTGCTCCAAGCCCGGTGGCTGTCCACACTCGCCGGCCCTCGGGCGGTTCGGTCGTCGCAGGCGCCTGGCGCTCCGCGACGGAAGTCGTCGGTGTCGTCGTGCAGGCCGGGTGGGCGCCACCGGCGCCTGCCATGTCATCGGGTGACGGCGGCGCGCGGCGGGTCGCGGACCCGGAGCAGAAACGTGGTCGGCGAGCGGGTCGGTGTGGCGACCTGCCCAGCCGTGGTCAGTATCGCACAGACGACACGGCGCGCCTCCTGTCGCCACACCCCGACGGCACGAGAGGATGTGACGCACCGTCAGGAAAGTGGGACCTAGGTCCCGGGTGCCGCGTTCGTCTCGTTCCTACGTTCGAGGGTGACGCGCGACGTCGTCATCCGCCTGCCTGCGCCTCAGAGGAGAGACCGTGGAAGCACTCGACCTGGCCCGATGGCAGTTCGGCATCACCACGGTGTACCACTTCATCTTCGTCCCGCTGACGATCGGCCTGGCGCCCCTCGTCGCGCTGATGCAGACCTTCTGGGTCCGCACCGGCAACGAACGATGGCTGAGGCTGACCAAGTTCTTCGGCAAGCTGCTGCTCATCAACTTCGCCATCGGCGTCGCCACGGGCATCGTGCAGGAGTTCCAGTTCGGGATGAACTGGAGCGAGTACTCCCGGTTCGTCGGCGACATCTTCGGCGCCCCGCTCGCGATGGAGGCGCTCGCCGCGTTCTTCATCGAGTCGACCTTCCTCGGTCTGTGGATCTTCGGCTGGGACCGCCTGCCCAAGAAGATCCACCTCGCGACGATCTGGCTGGTCGCCTTCGCCACCAACCTCTCGGCGTACTTCATCCTCGCCGCCAACTCGTGGATGCAGCACCCGGTCGGCGCCGAGCTGACCGATCGCAGCGCCCTGTCGATGGCCGACCGCGCCCAGATGGTCGACATCGGCGCCGTGCTCACCAACCCGACGGTGCTCGTCACCCTGCCGCACACCCTGGCCACGTCGTTCCTCGCCGCGAGCACGTTCATCGTCGGCATCGCCGCTTGGTGGATGGTCAAGGACGCCAGGTCGGGCAAGGTCGACCGCGCCCGCGACATCTACCGCCCCGCGGTCACCTTCGGGCTGGTCGTCATGGCGATCTCCGGGGTCGGCGTGGCCGTCACCGGTGACGCCCAGGCGAAGATGATGTTCGAGCAGCAGCCGATGAAGATGGCTGCGGCCGAGGCGCTGTGCGACTCGGTCGAGGGGGCGCCGTTCTCGGTACTGACGATCGGTGACCTGTCGAACTCCTGCGAGGGCGTCACCCACCTCATCGAGATCCCGGGCCTGACCTCGTACATGGCGACCGGCGACTTCAACGCGCCGATCACCGGCGTCAACGACCTCGAGGCAGCGTCGATCGAGAAGTACGGCGAGGGTGAGGACTATGTGCCCAACCTCGCCGTCACCTACTGGAGCTTCCGGCTCATGATCGGCCTGGGCGCGGGCTCCGCAGCCCTGGCGCTGGCAGCCCTGTGGCTGACCCGCAAGGGCAAGGTCGTCGACAAGCCATGGTTCGCCACCCTCGCCCTCATCGCCATCCCGACGCCGTTCCTCGGCGCGGCCTTCGGCTGGATCTTCACGGAGATGGGCCGCCAGCCGTGGATCGTCGTACCCAACCCCACCGGCGTGGACGGAGTGTGGATGTTCACCTCGCAGGGCGTCTCGAGCGTGGTCAACCCCCTGTCGGTGGTCATCTCGCTCGTCGTGTTCACGGCCCTGTACGGCGTGCTCGCCGTGCTGTGGTTCAAGCTGATGACCCGCTACGCGGCGCAGGGCGTCGCCGACACCGAGCCTGACGTCAGCCCCGACAACAAGGACGCGAGCGGCGACCGCCCGCTGTCCTTCGCCTACTGAGAGAGCGGGAACGTCATGGAGCTGTCGACCGTCTGGTTCCTGCTCATCGCGGTCCTGTGGACCGGCTACCTCGTCCTGGAGGGCTTCGACTTCGGCGTCGGGATGCTGCTGCCCGTCCTCGGCCGCAAGGACGCCGATCGCCGAGTCATGATCAACACCATCGGGCCGGTCTGGGACGGCAACGAGGTCTGGCTGCTCACGGCGGGTGGCGCGACGTTCGCCGCCTTCCCCGAGTGGTACGCGACCCTGTTCTCCGGGTTCTACCTCGCGCTGCTCCTCATCCTCGTCGCACTCATCGTGCGGGTCGTCGCCTTCGAGTGGCGGAGCAAGTTCAACGACCCCCGGTGGCGCGCGTGGGCCGACCGGGCGCTCATCGTCGGCTCGTGGATCCCTGCGGTCCTGTGGGGCGTCGCCTTCGGCAACATCGTCCGGGGCGTCAACCTCGGCGAGGGCTTCCAGTACACCGGGAACTTCTTCGACCTGCTCAACCCGTTCGCCCTGCTGGGCGGTGCGACGACGGCGCTGATCTTCCTCACGCACGGTGCGATCTACCTCTCGCTCAAGACCGACGGCGAGATCCGGGCCAAGGCCGGGGCGCTGTCCGTCCGGCTCTCGATGGTCACGCTGGTCGTGGCCGGCGCCTTCGCGGTCTGGCTGCAGGTGGCCTTCTCCGAGGCGGCCTGGACGTGGGGCGCGACCCTGCTGGCCGCAGTCGCCCTGGTGGCCGTCGTGCTGCTCACCCGGATGGGCCGTGAGGGCTGGGCGTTCACCGCGTCGGCCGTCGCGATCCTCGCCGCGGTCGTGCTGATCTTCGGATCGCTCTTCCCGGACGTCCTGCCGGCGCTCGACGGGGTGCACTCGCTCACCGTCGACAACGCCTCTTCGTCGGCGTACACGCTGACGGTGATGACCTGGGTGGCTGTCCTCCTCACGCCGGTCGTGCTTGCCTACCAGGCGTGGACGTACTGGGTGTTCCGCAAGCGCCTGACCGTCGAGCACATCCCGGCGCACGTCGGCCTGCCGCTCGCGAAGGTGTGAGGCCGCTCGACCCGAGGCTGCTTCGACGCGCGCGGTCGGCGCGCCGGTACGTCCTGCTCACCGCGGGGCTCGGCGCGCTGACCGCTTCGCTCGTGGTGGCCCAGGCGATCCTGCTGGCAGCCGCGCTGGCGCCCGTGGTCCGGCGGACAGCGGACTGGCCGGACGTGGCCGGGACGGTGGGCTGGCTGGCGGTGGTCGTCGTGGCCCGCGCGGTCGTCACCGGCCTGCAGGAGCGCTGGGCCCACCGGTCTGCCGTGCGCGCCGTCGCCGAGCTGCGCGAGCAGGTCGTGGTGCACGCCGCGGCTCTCGGCCCGCGGTGGCTCGCGTCCCACCCGGGCGTGGCGACCCTGACCACCCGCGGCCTGGACGCCCTCGAGCCGTACTTCGTCAGGTACCTGCCCCAGCTGCTGCTCGCCGCGACCGTGACCCCGGGTGCCCTCGCCGTCGTGCTCGGCCACGACTGGATCGCGGCCGTGACGATCATCGTCACGCTCCCACTCGTCCCGGTCTTCATGGTGCTCATCGGGCGGCTGACCCAGGGCTATTCCGACCAGCGGCTGGTCGTCATGCAGCGGCTCGGCCACCAGGTGCTCGACCTTCTCGCCGGCCTGCCGACGCTGCGGGCGCTCGGCCGCGAGCAGGGGCCGGCGTTGCGCGTTCGCGAGCTCGGAGACGCCCACCGCCGCGCCACGATGGGCACCCTGCGGGTCGCCTTCCTGTCCGGGATGGTCCTGGAGCTGCTCACCACGCTGTCGGTCGCCCTCGTCGCCGTCGGCGTCGGCTTCCGCCTCGTCAGCGGGGACCTGGACCTGCAGACCGGCCTGGCCGTGCTCGTCCTCGCCCCGGAGGTCTACCTGCCGCTGCGCCAGGTGGGGGCGCAGTTCCACGCCTCGGCCGACGGGGTCGCGGCTGCCGAGGGCGCCTTCGCGGTGCTCGAGGTCCCGCTGCCGACCCGGGGCACGGCACCCGCGCCCGACCTGGCCTCGACGACCGTCCGCCTGGAGGGGGTGGCGGTCGAGGCACCGGACCGCGCCACGCTGGCCCCCGCCGGCCTCGACCTGGAGCTGCGGCCCGGTGAGGTCCTCGCCCTGGCGGGGCCCAACGGCGCCGGCAAGTCGACGGCCGTGGCCGTGCTCCTCGGCCTGCTCGAGCCGGACCGGGGTCGGGTGGTCCTCGAACCGGCCGACGGACCGTCCGTCGAGCTGTCCGCCGTGGACCCGCGCACCTGGTGGGACCAGATCGCCTGGGTGCCCCAACGGCCCGTCCTGGAACCCGGCTCGCTGCGCGACGCCGTCGGGCGAGGTCGCGACGTCGACCAGGGCGACCTGGACCGCGCGGCCCGGCTCACCGGTCTGGACGAGGTGCTCGCCGGCCTGCCGGCGGGCTGGGACAGCACGGTCGGCCAGGGCGGCGTGGGGCTGAGTCTCGGCCAGCGGCAGCGGGTCGCGCTGACCCGGGCGCTGGTGGACCCGGCCCGGCTCGTCGTGCTCGACGAGCCGACAGCGCACCTCGACGCCGACGGCGAGGCAGTGGTCCTGGCCACCGTCGACCTGCTGCGGGCCGCCGGTCGCTCGGTCCTCCTGGTGGCGCACCGCCCTTCCCTGCTGCGCTGCGCCGACGTCGTCGTCACGGTGCGCAGCACGGTCCTCGCCCCGGAGCCGGTCCGATGAGCCGCCGCCCCACGATGAGCGCCGACCCGCTGTGGCGCGCCGTCCGGCTGCTCGAGGTGGATCGCCGTCGCTTCGCGCTCGCCGTCCTGGCCGGCGCCGGCGGGCTGGGCAGTGCGGTCGGCCTGGCTGCCGTCTCGGCCTGGCTCATCGCCCGCGCCTCGCAGATGCCGCCCGTCATGTACCTCAACGTCGCCGCCGTCGCGGTGCGCACCCTGGGCATCTCCCGCGGGCTGCTGCGCTACGTCGAACGGATCGTCTCCCACGAGGTCGCGCTGCGTGGGATGGCCACCCTGCGGGTGCGGATGTACGAACAGCTCGCGGCGGGGGCGCCGACCGCGGTGGTCGGGCTGCGCCGTGGTGACCTGCTCGCCCGCGTCGGGGCCGACGTCGACGCGGTCGGCGACGCCGTGGTGCGCGGGCTGCTGCCGGTGGCCACCGCCTCGGTTCTCGGTCTGGGCAGCGTCGTCCTGGTGGGGGTGTTCCTGCCGTCCGCGGGTGCGGCCCTGGCGGTCTGCCTCCTCGTGGCGGGGGTCGTGGCGCCCTGGTGGTCGGTGCGCGCGACCCGCACGGTCGAGCAGGGGTCCGCCGCGGCGCGCGCCGAGATGGCCGCCGTGACGATGACCCTGCTCGACGGCGCGGGCGAGCTGGCCGTCGCCGGTCGGACCGAGGTGAGCATCCGCGAGCTTCGGGCCGCCGACGGCCGGCTCGCCTCGGCAGCCGACGCCGGAGCCCGTCCCGCCGCCGTCGCGGCGCTCCTCGGCCCGCTGGCGATGGGCGCCGCCATGCTCGCCTCGCTCGTACTGGGAGTCGCAGCGACGACCGCGGGCCGGCTGGACCCGGTGGAGCTGGCCGTCATCGTGCTCACGCCGCTCGCGGCGTTCGAGGCCACCGCCCTGCTGCCGGCGGCCGGGGTCGCGCTGCTCCGCTCGCACGAGGCCGCTCGTCGGGTGATGGGGCTGCTCGACGCTGCGGGACCCGCCCCGACGACGCCCTCGCCCCCATCGGTGCCGGTCGCCCCGACGGTCCCGATCGCCTCGTCGGAGGCGGCAGCACCCGAGGCGCCGGCCCAGGCCGGCCGGCCGCTGCTCGAGGCCCGTGGGTTGTCCTGCGCCTGGCCGGACGGCCCGGTGCTGCTCGCCGATCTCGACCTCACCCTCACCCCCGGCCGGACCGTCGCCGTCGTCGGCCCCAGCGGGCTGGGAAAGTCCACCCTGCTTCTCACCCTGGCGGGCCTGCTGGAGCCGGTGCGTGGCCACGTGCTCGTCGACGGCCTGCCCCTCGCGGCGATGACCCGCGCCCAGGCCGCCGCGCACGTTGCCCTCACCGCGGAGGACGCGCACGTCTTCGACACCACTGTGCTGGAGAACCTGCGGGTCGCCCGCGGCGACGTCGACCACCTCGAGGCCGCGGCCACCCTGGGGTCCGTCGGGCTGGGCCCGTGGCTCGCCGGGCTGCCCGACGGCCTGGACACCGTCCTGGGCAGCGACGCGGCGCGGGTCTCCGGCGGCGAGCGGCGCCGGCTGCTCGTGGCCAGGACGCTGCTGTCCGCCTCGCCCGTGCTGCTGCTCGACGAGCCGACCGAGCACCTCGACGCCGCCGGGGCCCGCGTCCTGCTGCACGGGCTGCTCGACGGGACGCTCACCCCGGGCCGCGCCGTCGTCGTCGTCACGCACCGGCTGGACGGGGTGCAGGCGGCCGACGAGGTGATCCTGCTCGACCGGACCGGTAGCGTGCGGGCACGGGGACGGCACGAGGCGCTCATGGTCGGGTCCGGCGCCGCCGCCTACAGCGAGGCCTGGCAGGCCCAGCAGGAGGAGTCCGGATGAGGCACGACCACCACGACGGATCCCTGGCTGCGGCCGATCTGCTCCAGGCCGCCCTCGGCCTGGCCTCCGACCTCGACCTGCCCACCGTGCTGCACCGGTTCGTCTCGGCGAGCGCCGATCTCACCGGGGCGCACTTCGGTGCGATCAACGTTCTCGACGCCCGGGGGCGGTCGACGACGTTCGTGCACACCGGGATGGACGAGCGGCTCTCGGCGATGCTGGGCCGTGCCCCGCACGCGGTCGGCGTGCTGGGGTCGATCCCGCCGCACGGGACCCTGCGGCTCGACGACCTCATGCACCACCCGAGCTTTCAGGGGTTCCCCGCGCACCACCCCCCGATGGGCTCGTTCCTCGGCACCGCCGTGCGCGTGCGCGACCGCGTCTTCGGCTACCTCTACCTCTCGGAGAAGGACGGCGGCTTCACCGACGCGGACGACGAGGTGGTCATCACCCTGGCCGCCGCCGCGGCCGTTGCCATCCAGAACGCCCAGATGTACGCCGAGTCCGAGCGGCGCGAGCACTGGCTGCGCGCCGGCCAGCAGATCACGACGATGCTCCTGTCCGGGGCGGAGGAGGAGGATGTGCTGGCCCAGATCGCCACCTCCTCGCGCGACGTCGCCGGTGCGGACACGGCAGCCCTCGTCCTGCCCGGGGTCGGCGACACCTGGGTGATGGAGATCGTCGACGGCGTCGGTGCCCAGGAGCTCATCGGGACGGTCATGCCGCCGGACGGGCGGTCCCAGACCGTCCTGCGGGACGGGAACGGACTGGTGGTGGACTCGCTGTCCCGGGCACGTGCCATGCGCGTGGACGCCCTGCGCCAGTTCGGCCCGGCGCTGTACGCCCCGATGCAGGCCGACGGCCGCGGGGTGGGGGTGCTCGTCCTGCTGCGCCGGGTCGGGTCGGCGCCGTTCGGCCCCAGCGACCTGGCAACGGCCGAGACCTACGCAGCGCAGGCGGCCCTGGCGCTCGTGCTGGCCGAGGCCCGCCATGCCCAGGACGTCGCCGCGCTGCTCGACGAGCGCGAGCGGATCGCCCGTGACCTGCACGACCTGGCGATCCAGCAGCTCTTCGCCACCGGGATGCAGCTCGAGACGGTCCGCCGTCGTGCGGCCCGCGGTGTCGACCCGTCCGAGCTGACCGGGATCGTCGAGGACGCGCTGGACAACGTCGACTCCACGGTGCGTCAGATCCGCTCCATCGTGCACGCCCTGCGCGACCCGGACGCGTCGGCGCCGCTGGCCGAGCGGATGCGCCGCGAGGCCTCGCTGGCAAGGACCGGCCTGGGCTTCGCCCCGTCCCTGGTCGTCACTGTCGACCGGCGCGTGCTGGACAGCGCCGAGGCCGACCCGGGCGACGCCGGCGCCCTGGACGACCGGGTGGGTGAGGACCTCGCCGACGACCTCGTCGCCGTCATCCGGGAGGGCCTGGCCAACGCTGCCCGCCACGCGCGGGCCACCGCGGTGACGGTGCGGGTCGAGCTGGCCGGCGAGGCCCCGGGGGGTACCGTGACGGTCGAGGTCCAGGACGACGGAGCCGGGCTGCCGCCGGGGCGGGACCGCCGCTCGGGCACGGACAACCTGGCCGCACGGGCACGACGCCACGGCGGGACGTTCACGTTGGGCGCGACGGCCGAGGGGCGCGGCGCGCTGCTCACCTGGCAGGTCCCGCTGCGCACGCAGCGCTGAGCCGGCGAAGGGTTCAGTCGCCCGGTTCGCTGCGCCAGGAGCTGTGCTTGTGCCCGGCAACCCAGGCCGCGACCTGCGTGCGACGCTGCAGGCCCATCTTGGACAGCAGCGAGGTGATGTGGTTCTTCACGGTCTTCTCCGCTACGCCCAGCCGCTCGGCGATCTCCCGGTTCGACATGCCGTCCCCGATGAGGTCGAGCACCTTGCGCTCGGAGGGGGTCAGGTCGGCGGTCGGGTCGTCGTGGTCGGCCCGGCGCCGGGTGACCGTGCGCTCGTCGAGCAGGGTCCGACCGGCAGCGACCGAACGGATGACGTCGGCGATCTCGGCGCCCCGCACGCTCTTGAGGACGTAGGCCGCCGCACCGGCCGCCAGCGCCGCCGCCAGCGCGTCGTCGTCGTCGAAGGATGTCAGGACGATGGCCCGGCTCTCCGGCAGGGTGTCGCGCAGCGCCATCATGAGGTCGATCCCGGTGCCGTCGGGCAGCTGGAGGTCGACGAGCATGACCTGCGGCCGCACGAGCGTGGCGCGACGAACGCCCTCGGCTACCGAGCCGGCCTCGGCGACGACGCCCATGCCCTCGGACCGGTCGATGACCTCCGCGATCCCCCGCCGCACGACCTCGTGGTCGTCGACGATCATCACGGCAATGTCGCTGGTGCGCCCGGACGAGGGCGGGACGGTTGCTGCCACGATGCGCATCCTAGGCAGTTCCGCGCCCTGGTGCCGCACGGCGTGCCGGACGTGGACGGGGCTGGCATCGCGGACAGGTGAACGAGGACCGGTTCATGAAGGCCGCGCGGACCACCGGCGCACCGCAGCGCGGGCAGGGCTGACCGCGCCGGCCGTAGACGGCCAGCGACCGGTCGAAGTACCCGGAGGAGCCGTTGACGTCGACGTACAGCGCGTCGAAGCTCGTCCCGCCGACGACGATCGCCTCGCGCATGACCTCGGTGGCCGCATCCAGCACCCGTCGGGCCTCGACCGGCCGCAGCAGGGCGGTCTGCCGGGTCCCGTGCAGCCCGGCGCGCCACAGCGCCTCGTCGGCGTAGATGTTCCCGATCCCCGAGACGAGCGTCTGGTCGAGCAGCGCGCGCTTGAGCTCGGTCCGGCGACGGCGCAGCGCGGCGACCAGCGCGGGACGGTCGAGGACCGGGTCCAGCAGGTCCCTGGCGATGTGGGCCACGGCCGGCGGCACGGCAGCCCGCGGGCTGCCCTGGCCGCCCGGCCCGCGGTCTGCGGTCGGCACCAGGTCCGCGACGGACAGGTGGCCGAACGTCCGCTGGTCGACGAAGTCCAGCACCAGGGCACCCGCCGGACCGTCGAGGTGCAGCCGGACGCGCAGATGGGGGTGCACGGGCGCCCGATCAGCGCGGTGGACGAGCAGCTGGCCGCTCATCCCCAGGTGCGCCAGCAGGGCCTCGTCGGCGCCGGCGGCAGGGTCGGCGGTACCGGCGAGGTCGCCCGCCGGGAGCTCGCGGTCGGGTGCCTCGTGCTCGCCGGGCTCCCGGTCGAGCAGCAGCCAGAGGTACTTGCCGCGCCGGACGGCCGCGGTGAAGGTCCGCCCGGTGAGCCGACCCACGAAGTCGGCCGGACCGGGCTCGTGGCGTCGAACGGCCGAGCCACGCCGGACCTCGACCGCGACGACGACCTGGTCGAGCACGTGCCGGGCCAGCCCGTCGCGGACGGTCTCGACCTCGGGCAGCTCGGGCACGCTCGGGAGGTCAGTCCTGAGCGAGGGCGGTAGCGAGTTCGCGCAGCGCGCGATAGGCGGCCGAGGCGGCCTCCTGCTCGGCGACCTTCTTGGCCGGCCCGGTGCCGGTGCCACGGACCTCACCGCCCAGCACGATCCTCGCGGTGAAGGTGCGGGCGTGGTCCGGCCCCTCCCCCTCGCACCGGTACTCCGGCACACCGAGGCCGAGCTGCGCCGCGACCTCCTGCAGCGAGGTCTTCCAGTCCAGCCCGGCGCCGAGGTCGGCGGCCTGGGCGAGGGTGGCGTCGACCAGCCGCTCGACGACGCCACGGGCGGGCTCCAACCCGTGCGTGAGGTAGACGGCCCCGAAGACCGCCTCGAGGGTGTCGGAGAGGATGGAGTCCTTGTCCCGGCCGCCGGTGGCGAGCTCACCCTTGCC
>Ga0105047_10006739_pt1 | contig 19425 bp, 13 predicted proteins | sample MAT04_FD_78384 | JGI IMG/M metagenome (GOLD analysis project Ga0105047, IMG submission 78384) | Freshwater microbial communities from Lake Fryxell liftoff mats and glacier meltwater in Antarctica - MAT-04 (megahit assembly) | ecosystem: Environmental > Aquatic > Freshwater > Ice > Liftoff...
CTATTACGGTGCTCTGCACCTTTATTTAAAACGGATAAAGTTACAGAGTGGAGCCATATTTGTAGTTAGTGAAATGAGTATTGATATTTTAGGTGCAGAGCACCGCAATAAAAGAATCCTCAAAAAAAATGTTTGAGTTTTCAGCAAACCCAATATGTTCCTTGCTTTGCGAAGTTTATATTTGAGTGACTCACACTGCAATCTTCCCGATAAAAATCGGGACAGGCTCTCAAGAGGAAGGTAATGACGAGAAGTATTACCTCTCAGACAATATTTCTTAAGAAGAATAATTGCACCTATAAGTTTAAATTATCCTTTATCCGTGGCGAAATATCTATTAACCGGGTATAAGTAAAAAAGGCTGCCCCTAAGGACAGCCTTTTCGATTTCGATCAGATGATCGTGAAATCTTTTCAGTGATTAGTATTTATCCCAGAAAAGTTTGGTTAAAGGCGTATCTCCACCAATTGCAGCTGCAGCAGCGGTGTAGTTAGGACCATTTAATGTTTGTTCGGAAACAGCATAAGTATAGCGTGTAGGTACTTTATCAATACCTTCAACGTGGCCTGCCGGAGCAATTAGTTTCGGGTAATCTAATCTCCTGAAGGAATTCCATGCTGTGAAACCACGGAACCAGTATGCAATCCATGCCTGGGTTCCGATTTTCTGTTGCCAGGTAGGGAAGGCAGTAGCGTAAGCAACTGTTGGCTGAGCTAAGTATGCGGCTGCATCAACAGCAGAACCACCCCACGAAGTAATGGAAGCTGTAACGGCATTATTATAATGTGTTTCAGCTGTTCCTCCTACTACATAACCTCTTTCAACAGCTTCGGCCAAAAGAAATTCAGCTTCGGTGTAATCCATCAGTACAACTGCGGATGTAGACTTAACATTGTTAAGATTAACATGAGAGAAGTTGTTGTAGCCATTTGGGCTACCCTGTGCGCCTCCTTTAAATGTACCATCTTCCAAAGTTGTAGCAAATAATGGAAGTCTTGGATCGGGAACTGTAACGGTTAATACAGAGGTAGCAGGATCAGGTGTTGATGGCTGCATAGCATCAATTAATATGCTTGTAATCACAAAGTCGGAACGGCCACTGACAACTAACTCAGTATAAACCGGATTCTGGTTTGGTGATGATGTAAGATAAGCCATTGAAGCTTTTTCACCTTCCAAGAAAACATTTGAGGCAGCTGATTCAACTACAGTTTTTGCTAAAGCGTCATCTACATCCGCAATCATTAAACCCATGCGAAGTTTCAGTGTGTTAGCGAATCTCATCCATTTAGCAGTTCCGGCAGCAGTACCCTGGTAGATGTTATCGAACCCGGTTGGAAAGCCAGCGGAAGTAGCGGTCATTTTGGATAAAGCTGCGTCCAGACGGCTAAGCAGGTCTTTATAGATCGTAAAAGCATCGTCATAAGCAGGTGAAGGATTGGTATAATCAAGTGCTTCACTATACGGCATGTCACCATATGTTTCAACAATATTACTCCATGCAAGCACCGACATAATTTCAATGATAGCCAATTGGTTCTGCCTTACTTTTTCCTGACCAGGAACATCAGCACCAACAAGAACTTTTGCTGTTATTATACGACTGGCTTCCTGGTAGTTTGCCAGTACAGGCCTGTACAAAGTATTCATATGGTTGGCAGGAACAGGACGTGTAACCATATCATAACGACTTTCGTCAGGATAGGTTGTTTCGGCCCAATGCTGCATCCAAAGTAAATTATTATTGCTGTTTACATTAGGGGTAAACATCTGGTTCATAAACGCACGGGTTGCTCCGTTGTAAACGGCTTCACCAGGCACCGCTGTGAAGTCTTTCGTGTTTTTATTCAAGTCTTCCAGTTTGCTGCATGCAGAAAACACCATGAAGACTGATATAATTACCAATAGTTTTTTCATAGTTTTTTAATTAAAAATTAAGTTTTAAACTGAAACTGATGTCACGGGTAGTTGGGAGTGATCCGATAGAGTAGCCTTGAATATTTCCGGCTGATAATCCTGATTCAGGATCGGCATATGGTAAATTCTTGCTGATAATCCAGAGGTTGGAACCTACTGCGCTTAAGGTTATACCTTTGATAAAGGTTTTGCTGAGTATGTTGAATGGTATAGCATAGGATAACGAAACTTCTCTCAGCTTAACATAGCTTGCATCATAAACAAAAGCTCTGTGAGGCTCAACTGCATATCCCCATCCATCGGAAGTGGTTGCATCAACGCGGGTTGTGTTTGGTGTGCTTACGCCACCGGCAACATTAACACCTTCAATAATATAACCACCACTGGTTGCATCATCAGTAATAGGATCCCTTACAGGATTTCCAAGGTCATTGTTACCTGCAGTTTCAGGATACAATCCGCTGGCCAAACCGTAGTACATATCCAGTGAGTAAATATTGCCACCTTTTTGCATATCAACAAGGAAACTCAAAGATACTCCTTTGTATGAAAGAGTGTTACTGATACCGCCCATCCAGTCAGGGTTAACACTTCCCAGATTTTGGGTAGCAGTTTTTGATTTAACAGGTAAACCGGAGCTGGCACTGATAATCTTGTTACCGTTGGCATCATAGGTATAATCTTTACCCTGAATCATTCCGTAAGGCTGGCCTTCGGTTGCATTCAATGTAACGCCGCCCTGGAAACTACCCAATACAAGGTTGGTAATTTTGTTTCCTGAAATAGGATCGGTATAAAGATCAACTACCACGCTATTGTTTTTTGACCAGTTGATATTCATATCCCATCTAAAATCTGTAGTTCTCACAGGATTCAGATTTAATGTAACCTCTACCCCTTTGTTTTCAATTTCACCGGCATTCACCCACAAAAAGTTGTAACCGGAAGTCTGGCTGATAGGAACAGCCATGATTTGATCGAAAGAAGCAGATTTGTAAAGAGCTAAGTCGAAACCAACTCTGCTATCAAAGAATGACATCTCAAGACCGGTTTCCCAGCTTTTGGTATTTTCAGGCCTCAAGTCTGGGTTTTTCTTCGTGTTAGGGAGTGCATTATTTGCTCCGTTCATAGGTTGGTTTACCACGTAGGTGTCAATAAGTTGGTCGAAACCGGCAAGGTTACCTACTTCAGCGTAGTTCAAACGGAATTTACCAAGCGACATCCAGGAAGTTTTAACTAAATTGGAGAAAAGGAAAGCTCCGGTTACTGAAGGATAAAGGTATTTATTATTATTGGTTGGCAAGGTAGATGCATAATCATTACGGATAGTTCCGTCAATGAATAAGAAGTCCTTATATCCCAATGATACACTTGCATACTGGCTGATAACTCCAATTTTTGGGAGTGATTCAACAGGGTATGGTAACGGGGAAATGCTGTTTTGTATCGAATAAATATTGGGAACAACTAATCCACCGTTTGTTGAATTGGAGAAAAATGAGTTATTGGTTCTTCTCTGGTTTGCACCTAATAGTCCACTCAGGTTGAAGTTTTCACCGAGTTTTTTCTTGAAGTTAAGCATAAAGTCAAAGTTGTATTCGCTGTAAGTATTATCCCTGCGCAGGTAACCTGATTTCTGGTTGGCGCGGCTAACTCCGAATGCAGTGGCTACACTACCTACAGCCCTTCTTTCTTCCTGGAATTCAGCATATGAATCGGCTGAAACACGTCCGAAAGCATCTAACCAATCGGTAATCTTATAATTAAGAGCAAAGTAACCGATGGTACGGGTTCTTGTATCATTCTGATAATTCTCATAACGTTGGAAATAAGGGTTATCAGTATATATAGGATAATTAAGAGCAGCATTGTAGTTCCATGTTAAGTTGCGCTTGGTCAGATCATACGCTGTCTTCTGATCAGCATAATCAAGGTTGGTTTGAGCCCACTGACGCATGTTGGATAAAATGTTGTCGTTATATCCTGTTGAGTTACGACCTACAGCATCCTGTTTACTATAAGTTACCGAAGCGGTTGCTGTTAATTTTTTTGTAACGTTCCAGCTACCGTTTACCAGGAAGTTGTTTTTCTTTAACTCACTGTTAGGCATCAAACCTGTTTGTTTGAAATTGGTATAAGCCATCCTGAAATTGCCAAACTCACCTGATTTGTCAATTGCAATTGTATTTGAATAGGTTACAGGTTTTTCGAAGAAAGTGATTGCTCCGTTTTTAGCTGCTTCCCATGGTTTTGATTGTTTATACCATGGTGATTCAGGATCTACAGAATACCAACCCCAAACAGGGTGGCCGTCGAATCTGGCACCATAGGATGCATCTTCAGTTGTAGGAACCCAATCCACTAAAGGATCGTTTGGATCCGTGGATGTTAGTGCGCCTGATGCAGTTCTTTTATCAAACCATGCATCTCCGTCAGGTCCGTAAAACGCACCATAACCGGCACCGTATTTGTCCTGGTAAGTAGGGAAAGTTGATTTATCAATACTACTCATGGTAATACTCGAATTCAGCGAAACACCAATCTGGCTTTTTTCACCGGCTTTTAAAGTTTTACCTTTTTTTGTAGTGATCATAATAACACCAGCTGCAGCGCGTGAACCGTAAAGTGCGGTAGCTGCTGAACCTTTCAGAACGTTGATTGATTCAATGTCCTCAGGGTTAATGTCGCCTGCTGCATTACCGTAGTCATAACCTACAGCACCTGTACTCTGGCTGCTATATGATCCGATATTGTTATTAACAGGAATACCGTCCACAACATAAAGAACCTGATTGCTTCCGGTAAGAGATTTGCTACCACGAATAATAACATTGGTTGATCCCCCCATGTTGTTATTCTTTTTAATTTGAACGCCCGACAGTTTACCTGAAAGACTGTTCATGAAGTTGGTAGATTTTACTGCGCTAACAGCATCTCCTTTTACTTCCTGTGTAGCATAGCCGAGAGATTTTTTCTCACGCGTAATACCGAGAGCTGTAACAACAACTCCTTCAATATTCTGCGCTTCGCTTTGCATCACAACATCCAAAATGTTCGCTGCGGTAAGTGCGAGGTCCTGCGTCGTCATTCCAATGAAAGAGAATTGCAATGCAGTGGCACCAGTAGGAACATTGATGCTGTACTTTCCATCGAGGTCAGTTAATACGCCTTGACTTGTTCCTTTAACAAGTACAGTAACTCCGGGAATTCCGTTCCCGTCATCAGCGCTGGTAACATTACCTGTGATGGTTCGTTGTGCCAGTACCTGCATTGCTGTGAGCAGCAGGATTACCAGCAAAAAACTTAGTTTTCTCATAGGTTAATTGATTTGGTTAGTTAGTGTTTAATTGGTTTGGTAATAATTGATTGGGATTGAGGTTGAATTTGTTTTTAATTCATACTTTTCTGAATTGGTTAAAGAATGTATTGGAGTTTATCTGGTATTTTCACCAAATATAACGTATTTATCAAGGTTTTCGCAGATGTATACATTGTTTTTATTCCAGTTTTATGAACAATGGGCAGCTGCTACATGCAGTTATTCATATACATATATCCTACTTTTATTACGCATTGTATTGAGATTGCGAGTTTTAGTATTATGATTTAATTAGAGCGGAGTACAAGACAATACAGGGGGTAAAAGTAACAATTTCTTAATACCTAATTTATTTTCTGATTTTTTTTTTTATTTTCTTCGGTTTTTTCGATTTTAATCATGTTTGCAGGGTTCGTGATTGACACTCCATACATAATTATAAGTGTTGACGTGATAGCTAAGCCAATAAATGTAAGATGGTTATAACCAAGGAACACTACCGGTAGAAAATATTGTACGACTTTAATGACTACATACGTATAAAAACCAGCTATTTTCATTTTCCACATCATATATACTCCTACCAGACCAATGCCTGCAAGTACTATTAATGCTACAAAAAAATAATACCCTTCCTGATAGTATTCCATCACAATCCCCGGGAATAGAGAGGATGGTACATTACCTGACAATGAGTATAGTATGAGCGCTAGCATCATAATAATCCACATTATACCTGAAATGGCTGAACCAATGCAAAGCCAGCTGAGCAGAATCGGTCGTTTTTTATCATTTAGCATTTTAAAAATTGAATGGTTTGAATTTTTATTATGCATTTGCCAGATTTATTTAAACAAAAGAAGCAATGAGCAGGCTAAAGTACTTGGTAAATAAAGAAAAGTGTAAGAATCAATGTAAATATTGGGGATAAATCTCTATCATTTCATGAATTTCAGAAATCCGCTATATCCCCAAATAAAAAGAAAGGTTAAAAAAATTGTTATTCCCGGCATCGGGAATCCTTTAATGTATATGAGCGGAAGTATTAGCAGAAGTAGTTGTGACGCGGTATAAAGATGAAAACCGACTTTTCGCATCCGCCACAATAATACAGCACCGGCAAAGGATATTGCATAAAGAATTGTATTCAGAAAAAAGAAAGTCCTTCCGGCTGAAAGCATCAACTCAATCAACTCACGGTTTTGCTCATCGGGTATCAGGTTCAGATTTGCAGAAAAATAACTATGAACCAGTCCGATTATTCCGTATGAAAAAAGTGCTAACCCACTTCCAACAAATGTAAATATGCAGAGAATTCGCAATAAAGTAAGATTTGGAGCAGCTTCACTCTGACTGGGTTGTTGTTGTTCGTCCATAAATGAAAGTTGATTTTAGGCTATGTTGGATTGAATTTTTTAATTGAGAATGAAAGTGAGAACCAGAATGAGACAACTGTATTTCCTGATAGTTAAAACCTGAAATACCGGATTATACTGATGTATTATTTACAATGATTAACCCAGATCTCCGGTAATTTTTTCAACTTCGGTGAGTATTTCACATGATTTCACCAAGGCTTTCATACTATTATGGTCGTTATACAGTGGCCTGTCGATTTCAAGGAAATCAACATAACGGCGTATAACTTCTTTTGCTTTTGTAACTCCGGCTCCAAAGGCATATTCTCTAAAATCGAGTGCCTGAGCGGCTGCCATCAATTCAATACCCAAAATACCATAGGCATTATCCAAAATCTGGAAGTTTTTAATTGCCGTATTCATGCCCATGCTTACAAAGTCTTCCTGGTCGGCTGCTGCTGGAATGGATTGAATACTTGCTGGTGCTGACAATATTCGTTGTTCAACTATTTGCATATCGGCAGTATATTGACTTAGCATAAGCCCGGAGAACATACCTGCGCCTTTTGTAAGGAAAGCAGGTAATCCTACGCTCAAGGCTGGATTATTTAACCTGTTCATTCGGCGCTCGCTGAGTACGCTAACCATTGTTATCACAATTCCTGCCATATCCATAGGAACAGAAACCGGGGATCCCTGGAAATTAGCACCTGAGAGCTGCATGTTTTCTTCAGGAAAGAAAATAGGGTTGTCGCCTACACCATTCAGTTCAATTTCGACCTGCGAACGCGCATATTTTAATGCATCGTGCGCTGCACCAATTACCTGTGGTGTGGACCGCATACTATATGCATCCTGAACTTTGCATTTTATCCGGCCTTCAGCCAGATCGCCACCTGTAACCATTTTCCTGATGGATTCGGCACTGCGGATAGCACCTGCAAAACCACGTACTTCATGGATACGAGGTTCATAAGGTTTCATATTGGCTTTTAATGCTTCGAGCGACATGGCTGCTGCTATTTCAGCCTGTTTCAGCCAATTATTAGCATCCACCAGAAAAATAGCACTCATAGCGGTAAGCACATTTGAACCATTGATGGTTGCCAGTCCATCGCGGGCCATGAGTTCCGGAATATGAATTCCGGCTGCATCCATAGCGGCTTTGCCCTCTAAAAGCTCCCCTTTATAATAGGCCTTCCCTTCGCCCATCAACAGCAAAGCTATCTGCGACATGGGGGCAAGATCTCCGCTTGCGCCAACGGAACCTTTCTGACAAACAAAAGGAGTTACACCTTTATTCAGCATTTCGACAAGAGTAAGGGTAATTTCAGGGCGACAGCCTGAATTGCCATGTGCATGCACATTAATACGACCAAGCATAGCACCGCGCACATATTCAAGCGGCATTGCATCACCTATTCCTGCGGCGTGGTTATATATAAGGTATTTCTGAAAATCTTTAACCTGATCATCATTTAACACAACTTCCGAAAACTCACCAATCCCGGTATTTACACCATACATTATTTCGTGCGCTTCAATTTTCCTTTCGAGCATTGCACGGCAGGCAATAATACGTTTAAGGGCATCGGGATGAAGTTCGACCTGTTTGTTGTGGCGGGCTACTTGTACTACGTCATTAATGGTGAGGCCCTGTCCTGAGATAATGTAAGTCATTGGTTACGGGAGTTAAGTGATTCGCACAGCAAACCTAATAAAAAATTTATTAACTGACTTTTTTATGCTGTTTAAATTATCATTGAAAAATCATGTTTCGTTCGAATTTATTCAGGCAATCGGAAATCATGATCCTGAATGAACTTCAAAGCGTTATCAATCAGCTCATACATAAGCACATCCTCTTCAACATAAGGTACAGATTGCCTGAAATCAGAAACTATAGATTGCAGGAATGGAGATGTGTTTTTTGTACCACGGAATTCCAATGCCTGGCAGCCTGCCATAAGCTCGATAGCAAGTATATTTTCCACATTTTTAACTACCCGTAATGCTTTGGTTGCAGCATTGGCACCCATGCTTACATGATCTTCCTGTTCATTGGAGGATGTAATGCTATCCACAGAAGATGGTGTACAAAGCTGCTTGTTCTGGCTAACTACCGATGCGGCTGCATATTGGGGAATCATAAACCCTGAGTTTAAACCCGGATGTGCCACCAAAAATTCAGGCAATCCGCGCTGACCGGCAATCAGCCTGTACAATCGCCTTTCGGCAATATTACCAAGTTCGGCGAGAGCAATAGCTATAAAGTCGAGAACAAAAGCCAGCGGTTCACCATGGAAATTGCCTCCTGATACTATAAGGTCATCATCAGGGAAAATAGTAGGATTATCGGTAACTGAATTTATTTCGCGTAAAATTACATCAGCCGCATACCTTACAGTATCTTTTGCTGCTCCATGCACCTGAGGGATACACCGGAATGAATACGGATCCTGAACAGCTTTCCCCGGCTGATCAATCAATTGACTTCCCTGCAATATCGTGCGGATGTTCCGGGCTGTTTCAATCTGACCCGGGTGAGGTCTGATTTCGTGAATTTTACTATGAAAAGGATCGAGTCGGCCATTAAAAGCTTCCAGAGAAATTGCACCGGTTATATCGGCCAATCGCAGCAGTTTAAATGCTTTGAGCAAAACAAGAACGCCATGTGCACTCATAAACTGGGTTCCGTTCAACAGAGCCAGACCTTCTTTCGATTTCAGGTTAACTGCTGACAATCCAAGTTCGGCCAATACTCCTTTGGCAGGTTGCCACTTCTCTTTGTAAAGCACATTTCCTGTGCCCAGCAGAGGTAAAACAAGGTGTGCAAGCGGAGCCAGGTCGCCCGAAGCGCCTAATGAGCCCATTTGACGAACCTCAGGAAGAATATTGTTATTATAAAGATCGAGAAGCCTTTGAACAGTTATAGTTTGAACGCCTGAATTACCTAAAGAAAGTGCGTGAGCTTTAAGCATAAGCATAAGCCGCACAATATCCGGCTCTACATGCTCACCGATACCGCAGGCATGAGAAATAACCAGATTTACCTGTAACTGCGAGAGATCTTCGCGCGAAATGGATCGATTGCAAAGGGAACCAAAGCCGGTTGTGATACCATAAATGGGTTCACTTTGAGTTTCAATTTTCCGATCAAGATAATTCCTGCATTTCTCAATCAGGGTAATAGATTCGGGGGAGAGAGCAATTTTCTGGCTCTGAGCAAGCATATTTTCAATTTGCTCAAAAGTTATAGGAGCCGGGGTTATAAAAAGAGGTTGTTGTGCCATTATTGTTGTACAGCTATTTACACCTTCAACAGGTGTGATTTTAAAATACGAAGAAAGATGGGTGATCCTGCCAGTAGCAGGAAAGAGGAAACAAACCTTACAGGCAAGTACGGTTAATCTGAATGATGAAATATAAATTCCAGTGCATGGAAATCAGTTTTCGGTATAAAGCCCAAAAATAGGGAATAATCGGTTGCGGCCAATAAATACAGAAAAGATTCTTAACAGAAATAAATGTTTTTATCCGTAAGGGAAACTTGCATATTAACTTCCTCAAAACTTATGAATATCTGAACTTCTTTTTTTACAACTTTTTTATGTTAATGCCCTACGGGCAATGTTCCTGGTACAGATTTTATTTTATTGATATTGAAGTCCTACGGACTATAAGATAGCCAGGTACTCCAACATTCAACACCAATTTAATGTCATTAGGTTGAACAGCCCCGTTTTTTATAACCCACTTACAATTGAGGAAGTTATTTTGAAAGCTTTCCTAAAGCATCAACATCAATAAAACTCAGGAAAACTCAGAAAAACTCAGAAATTGCCCGTAGGGCATCAACATCAATAAAGCACAGGAAAACTCAGTAATTGCCCGTAGGGCATCAACATCAATAAAGCACAGGAAAACTCAGTAATTGCCCGTAGGGCATCAACATCAATAAAGCACAGGAAAACTCAGAAATTGCCCGTAGGGCATTAACATCAATAAAGCACAGGAAAACTCAGAAATTGCCCGTAGGGCATTAACAAAAAAAAATTTCGAACGATAAGAAATTTTGCCAATTAAATATGGTAATAGTATCTATTCGATTGCTTTATAAATATATAGCTCATCATATTCGACATCGAAAGCTTTCAGGAAAGCTATATACTCATCAATAAAAGTTCGTTTTTTATGATGTTGTTGTTGATTCTCAATATACCTTATAATGGTAGGAATTTGCGATTTCCCATAAGAAAATGCGCCAAAGCCTTCTTGCCAGGAGAATTTCCCAGGGCATAATTTATGGTCGTTAATCCAGATCGAAGAATTCCTTTTAACATTATACATAAGATCTGATGGCGCTTGTTTTGGATTCATACTGATAAGAATATGAACATGGTCGGAAATTCCGTTTATGGCATAAAGCTTATTCTCTTGCTGAGTAATGATGCCAGTCATATATTTATAAAGATCTGCCTGCCAGTTTTCTGATATCAATGATGCTCTGTTTTGCACAGCAAAAACAAACTGGATATATAATTGTGTATAGGTATTAGCCATAATAGCTGTTGTTTTTTTGTTGAGGCCTAAGGGCAATTGGGGATTAGTGAGTTTTCTTTACGGATTTAGAAATGGATTTCGATGCTGGCGCTACCGCTTTAGCTTTGCAATAATATCTTCCACCGTTAGCTTTTCCTGTTCACCGGAAAGCATATTTTTTAACTGGTAAAGTCCAGATGCGGCTTCGTCAGTACCAATGATAATAATATAGGGAATTTTTTTATTATCGGCATACCCGAATTGCTTTTTCATTTTTACAGCTTCGGGATAAATTTCGGCTGAAATACCGGCATTGTGCAGTTTTTCCAGCAGCTTTAAACTCACTAGTTCTTCGTTTGCGCCAAAATTTACAAGCAGAACCGTGGTTGCCTGTTCGGTATCTGCCGGAAATAATTTCAGCTCGTTCATTACATCGTAAATACGGTCGGCACCAAAAGAAATCCCTATTCCTGACATTCCTTTCAGACCAAAAATTCCGGTTAAATCGTCGTAGCGCCCACCTCCGCTTATGCTGCCCATCTGAACATCATTGGCTTTGATCTCGATGATGGCGCCTGTGTAATAATTAAGGCCGCGAGCCAGGGTTAGGTCAATTTCTACTTTCGCGGCTGGCCTTAAAACTTCAATAAAATTAAAAATAGTGCGCATTTCCTCAATGCCTTTTAATCCGGTTTCGGATGAAGCCAGAATGCCGGAAAGCTGATCCAGTTTTTCGATGCTATTCCCTTTCAGACCGAGGATTGGCTGAAGCTTTTCAATGGTTGCGGCACTCAGACCTTTTTCAGCAAGTTCTTTATTAACACCTTCCTGCCCTATTTTATCGAGTTTATCGATAGCAACGGTAATATCGGTAATACGCGCAGATTCTCCAATCACTTCCGCAATCCCTGAAAGGATTTTGCGGTTGTTCATCAGAATGGTGATACTGATGCCCAGTTTGTTGAAAATTTCGGCAGCAATAGTCACCATTTCCACTTCATAAAGCAACGAATTGCTTCCTATAACATCCACATCGCACTGGTAAAACTCGCGGTAGCGGCCTTTCTGCGGCCGGTCGGCACGCCATACAGGCTGAATCTGGTAGCGTTTGAACGGAAATGTGATTTCATGATTATGCTGAACTACAAAACGGGCAAAAGGAACTGTAAGATCGTAGCGAAGCCCTTTTTCGGAAATATGTTTAAGCATTTTCCCTGCTTCTTTTCCCGAATAGGTTTCCTCTGGCACATTTGACAAGTAATTCCCCGAATTCAGTATTTTGAACAAAAGCTTATCCCCTTCTTCGCCATATTTCCCCATCAGAGTGCTCAGGTTCTCCATGGCAGGTGTTTCGATTGGCAGATAACCATGCAGTTTAAAAATGCTGCGGATAGAATCGAAAATATAATTACGCCTTGCCATTTCGACAGGTGTAAAGTCGCGGGTGCCTTTGGGGATGGAGGGGGAGGACATGTTTTGGGTTTGGGATTTGGGGATTTGGGGTTGGGGATTGATGATTTGGGATTTAGGGTTTGTGATTTGGGATTTGTGATTTAGGGTTTGGGATTTGGGATTTGGATTTGGGATTTGGATCTTAACCCTCTTTACGTCAACATAATTCCCAGTTCTTCAAAAACTTTGGCAAGAAAATCCTTTGCTTCTGAAGTTCCTTCCTGCGGCGACCAGGGCGCGGAACTGCCTTCGGTATGTGGAACGAAAGGGCCTTCTTTAATTTCATAAACCACTGTGCCTGTTTCGAGTGCGGTGAGCATATGATAACTGTTCTCTTCAAATTCAATACCCAAAATTCCGGTTTTTGAACTCAGAATGGCATAATCGCTTATAGCTCCATTATCATTAAAAGAAACAGCAAGAGCCATTCCACGAAGCAAAACAAAAGACTCTTCCTTGGTGGTATGCTTGTGCGGACGAATGTAGGTCCAGGGTTCGAGCGCGTTTAAAAGCCTCTGAACAGGATCGCTGAGTTCGGGATGAAAATTGTAATTCATCCTGAGTCGCGGTGAAGTTCGGGCCTGCTCAATAACGGAATCAATTAGTTGAGTGGTTATTTTTATCATTTGGTATCGTTGTTAGGTTATTTGAGGTACGGGAGTTTAGTTTAGAGTGTACAGACACCCTGCGGGTGTGCAGACACTCTAGACAACTAGCGGGTGTTTAGAGTGTACAGACACCCTGCGGGTGTGCAGACACTCTCCTGCGGGTGTGCAGACACTCTATACCATCAGCTTCCTGAATTTTATCCGTTTCGGACCTTCATCTCCCAATCGCTTGCGTTTGTTCTCCTCATAGTCAGTATATCCGCCTTCGAAAAAATAAACCTGCGAATCACCTTCAAAAGCCAGGATATGCGTTGCAACCCTGTCGAGGAACCAGCGGTCGTGGGAAATAACCACAGCGCAACCGGCAAAATTTTCAAGCCCTTCTTCAAGTGCCCGCAGGGTATTTACATCAATATCATTGGTAGGCTCATCAAGAAGAAGCACATTGGCCTCCGAACGCAGTGTGAGCGCCAGATGCAAACGGTTTCGCTCGCCACCCGAAAGCACGCCTGCTTTTTTGCCCTGGTCGGAACCACCAAAATTGAAACGCGACACATATGCCCGCGAATTGATGAGTTTGCCGCCGAGCGAAATAGTTTCGTTGCCTTCGGAAATTACTTCCCAGACTGATTTCTCCGGATCAATATTTGTATGCGCCTGGTCTACATAACCAACTGTAACTGTTTCACCCACAATAAATTCGCCCTTATCCGGTTTGTCAATTCCCATGATAAGGCGGAAAAGTGTTGTTTTACCAGCTCCATTAGGTCCGATAATACCGACAATACCTCCCGGAGGGAGCATAAAATTCAGGTCATCGAACAATACCTTATCCCCAAAAGCTTTACTAACGCCTTTTACTTCAATAACCTGGTTTCCAAGACGCGGGCCATTTGGAATATAAATTTCGAGTCGTTCTTCTTTTTGTTTAACATCTTCGTTTAGCATTTTCTCGTACGAATTTAAACGGGCTTTCCCTTTCGATTGCCTGGCTTTGGGAGCCATACGTACCCATTCGAGTTCGTTTTCGAGAGTTTTACGGCGGTGGCTTTCGGTTTTCTCTTCCATTTCCATCCGCTTGGTTTTCTGCTCAAGCCATTCGGTGTAATTTCCTTTCCAGGGAATGCCTTCACCACGGTCGAGTTCGAGTATCCATCCGGCTACATTATCGAGGAAATAGCGGTCGTGGGTAACGGCAATAACGGTTCCTTTGTATTGCTGAAGGAAATGTTCGAGCCATTCGATGGATTCCGCATCCAGGTGGTTGGTAGGCTCATCAAGCAACAAAATATCAGGTTGTTGCAACAGAAGTCTGCATAAAGCTACCCTGCGGCGCTCACCTCCCGACAGCACTTTAACCGAAGTATCGCCTTCGGGGCAGCGAAGCGCATCCATGGCCCGTTCCAGTTTAGTATCGAGCTCCCAGGCATCGTGCTGCTCAATCAGATCAGTTAATTGTCCCTGGCGCTCAATGAGTTTATTCATTTCATCGTCAGTCATAGGCTCCATGAATCGGTTGTTAACCTCTTCATATTCTTTCAGTATATTTACGACATCCTGTACGCCTTCTTCCACAATTTCCTTAACGGTTTTGTTTTCGTCGAGGTGAGGTTCCTGCTCAAGCATACCCACGGTGAATCCAGGAGAGAAAACCACCTCGCCGATAAACGATTTTTCCATACCGGCAATGATGCGGAGCAAGGTTGATTTCCCTGAACCATTCAGACCGATGATCCCAATTTTGGCACCATAATAAAAGGAAAGGTAAATATCCTTCAAAACCTGTTTGTTGGGGGGATGGATTTTCCCGACGCCAACCATCGAGAATATAATTTTTTTGTCGTCGCTCATGGTATTTTACGCTGTATTTTTATAATGTATGTATTTAATTTATTGTTTTTTGAAAAGTTTTTGCAGCTCATTTACTGAATTTTCCCAGCTAAAAACTTTCTTCACAAAAGCATGTCCGTTCTGAGCCAGTGTATCAGCATGCTTCTGGTCGCTCAATAGTTTTATAATATGTCCGGCATATTCACCGGCAGTTGAGCCGATGAGTATTTCGATATTTTGCTTAGCGCCGAGTGCCTGGTTTGCCATATCAGAAGTTATGCAAGGCATTTCCATTGCCATGGCTTCGAGGAGTTTATTCTGCAGTCCGGTACCGATGCGCATGGGCGCAATAAAAATACGTGACGAAGCATAGCTGTCGCGGATATCGGCCATCCAGCCGGAAACGGTAATATTTTCTGATTGAAGCGCCTGCACCCTTGCATGTGGCGTTGCGCCTGCAAGTAAAAGTTTAGCTGCCGGAAATTGTTTCAGCACCAGCGGGAAAATTTCTACAGCAATAAACAATGCTGCATCAATATTGGGCGGATACCCCATGTTACCCGTAAATAAAACATCATATGATTTTACTCCTTTTACAGGGCTGAAATAGGCATGATCAACACCATTTGGGATAATAGCAACTTCATTTCGCGAAGGATGAGGAAGCAGATCACGGTCGGGTTGCGAGATAATAGTTTTATTGTCGAACTTTCCGAAAATTAAGTTTTCATAACGAAGCAGCCTCTTATATTCCATTATAAAAGGGATTTTCATCAGAAACGAAGAAGTTTCGGCCCGTCTTTTTGCACCCATCGAAAAAATATCCTGGTAATCGATGGTTTTGGGGATTGCAGAGTTTTTTACATATTCCGAAACACGTATCAATTGGCAAAAAATATGATCGGGTTTACATTTTTTAATAAGGCTATCTATTTTTTTCTGCGCATTGCAACGGTAAAAATATCCGACCTGTAACGGATTTCCGTTCACAAATGCTCTTATCACATTCCAAACCATACCTGTTTTATGAATTGGAATGATGTGCACTTCGCTGCAAAATTTGTTCAACTCGTTAAGCGCATCGGGATGAACAGGAGAATCGCTCAGGGCGCATACAATGATCTCGTTATGTTTTGCCAAACAACGGATTTGATGAAATGCCCTAAGCTTATCGCCTTTTTCGATAGGATATGGCACTCGCGAAAGCAAAACAAAAATTTTCATACCGGCTAACGGCTTGTAATTTGTAATTAAAAAGATTAGTGAAAACAGCAAAAAAAAAACGATAAAAGTAAAATCAGAGATATGGTATCTTAGATTTTTTTTAGCAAATCACTATAAAATACCGTTAATTTCTGCATCAGTTTATTGTTGTCGTGTTCCTTGGCTATAAGTTTACGTGCATTTTCCCCCAACGAATCCCTGAGGTTTTTATCGTTGCACAGCCTTACAATGGCTTCGGTAAACGAATTAGGATCTTTGGCGATAAGCAGATGCTGACCGTTTTCGTAATTGATTCCTTCGGCGCCAACAGCGGTTGTAACTATTGCTTTTCCGGCTGCCATAGCTTCAACTATTTTGATACGGATACCGCTGCCCGAAAATAACGGAACCACCATAATCGAAAACCGTTGCATATATTCCCACACATCGGGCACTTCGCCATCAACGGTTACGCCGGGTTTCGAAAGTTTCTTCAGCCAATCGGGCATATATCGTCCGGCAAGGTGAAGTTCGATATCAGGAAGCCGCTTTTTAACTTTCGGCCATACATCGTTCATTAGCCATTTAATACCTTCTTCGTTCGGAAACCAGTTCATGGTACCGATATGAAATAGCGAAGCTTCTTCCGGCTGAACCGGTGTATCAGGCAATGTATCGAGGTTGATTCCGAAAGGTATTGATATGATATTGCTGCTGTGCGACAAACGGTCAAAATTTCGTGCATCAACTGGAGTAATGGCAACTACACCATCCACTTTATTCAGAATACCAATTTCGAAACGCCTCAAAGCCCTGTACAAATGGTTCAGGTAAATTCTTTTAAGAGGATTCGGGCAGTTTTCGGCTACTCTCTGCCATATTTTATGCTCGATATTATGAGCACGCAGAACAACGGGAGCCTTTGAGTTTTTGCGTATAACATCAAGGTAAGAAGCCATATACAGCATTTCGAGCTGAATAATATCATAGGATTCCTTCCGCAGGATTTCGGTGAGCTTGGCCGCGAATGCTTTGGTATGAAACCGGGAAACGTGGTACGAAATGCCAGCCACATAATTGAATATTGCGGCAGGCACATGAAGCGAAAGATCCATCTGAACAAATTCAATCTGGGTCTTCTCCCTGAAATCTGCCGGAATAGTTTCCGGGTTCACACTATACTTATTGGTGTTGGCAGCAAGCACTTTAACGGAATGACCGGCCTGCAGCAGTCCACTTATCATGGCATGCATAGCAATGGGGCCGCCTTCACACTTGGGCCATGGCGACTTATTGCACAGCAATAGTATTTTCATCAGTCGGGTTTTGTTTTTTCTTAAATCTTTTAATTATCCTGTTGAAGAATTGCTTGTAACTCTCAGCATCCATAATGTTAGAATCCGTTGCTGCCTGGTAAGCCAGAAAAATCCCAACAGGCAGGAAAATCATGGTCGACATCCACATGCCTTTCCATGGATCAGTTAATGCCGAGCGAACTGATTTTTCGCCTGTAAAGGAAATAACATGATACGCAACAAACAAAAGCACTGATATTACCAATGGCATACCCAAACCTCCTTTGCGGATAATTGCCCCTAAGGGTGCGCCAATCAGAAATAACGCGAAACAGGCAAATGAAAGGGTAAATTTACGGTGCCACTCAATATCGTAGCGTGCTTTCAACTCCACCTTATCCTTGATGAGCTGACGGTTGTATTCAAATGATCCTTTGGCATTGCGCGACATGCCCAGTGCATAGGATGCTATATTCTTTTTGACATGAGCCGGCATGTTTTCAAAAACAGCTAGTGCTTTAGGTTCCGGTATATTTTTTATAAGGCTGTCGCTGATTTTTAAGCGTGTAAAATTGGAATAAAATGCCATCAATGAGGTTCGGAGTTCGCCTACCCTTTGCCCTACTTCCAGCCCGAGTGAATCCGACGCGTAACTAAGTTGCTTAACATTAAGCATATAGTAAGCATTTTTAAAAAACTCATCATCGGAACGGGTCATTTTAAATTGCGAAAGATCGAATTTTATAATCTCGCTTTCATAGTTTGTCCGCTGAAACGAAATTTTCTTCGAATCGGTGCGATCAGCCGTTTCCTCATAATTAGTTCCATTATATAAGGTAAGCAGCAGGTAACTGCCATCGGCTGTTTGCTCCATACGGCCGGAATCGGCAATGATGAGGCTATTATTGCCCTGCACTTTCGAATGATCGTAAATCATTACATCTTTTATCCGCGTTCCATCCGCATCTTTTTTCCCTATTTTGATGATATAACCTTCGAGGCCGGAGTAAAAAATGCCATCGCGTATGTTGAGCGAAAGTTTTTTCTGCCGCACATCATATAAGGTCGATCGGAATTTTAAATTGGCATAAGGAAAAATAATATTTGAATAATAAAAAGCACCAACACTTATCAATAACGAAAACAAGCCCAGAGGCATCATAATTCTACGGAGTGAAATACCTGCTGCTTTCATTGCAACCAATTCATATCGTTCGCCAAGGTTACCGAAAGTCATCAGCGATGCCAGCAGAATTGATATAGGCAAAGCCATAGGCACGAAGGTAAATGAAGCATAAAACATGAGTTGGGAAATAATATCCCACTCAAGCCCTTTACCTACCAGTTCGTCAACATAACGCCACAGAAACTGCATCAACAAAACAAACACTACAATAAAAAATGTAGCCAAAGCAGGTCCTGCATACGAACGTAATATGAGCAGATAGAGTCTTTTCACCGGTGATGTTTTTTGCAACTTGCAAAGGTACTATATTAAATGAATAGTGAATAGTGAATAGTGAATAACGAATAGTGAATAGTGAATAGCTGTAGCGCAGCGGAAGTGGCGCTCTGCGCCATGAAGAGTGAAGAGTGAATAATGAAAAGTGTTGGTTCGTATCGCTGGAAAAATTATCAGGGTGTAGTCACCCCTCTCTTTTTTAGGAGAGGGGACGGGGGTGAGGTTTTTAAGTAGTGAATAGCTGTAGCGCAGCGCAGCGGAAGTGGCGCTCTGCGCCATGAATAACCAATAGCTGTAGCGCAACGGAAGTGGCGCTCTGCGCCATGAATAACGAATAGTAAAGAGTGAAGAGTGAAGAGTGAATAATGAAAAGTGTTGGTTCGTATCGCTGGAAAAATTATCAGGGTGTAGTCACCCCTCTCTTTTTTAGGAGAGGGGA
>Ga0105047_10006741_pt1 | contig 19424 bp, 16 predicted proteins | sample MAT04_FD_78384 | JGI IMG/M metagenome (GOLD analysis project Ga0105047, IMG submission 78384) | Freshwater microbial communities from Lake Fryxell liftoff mats and glacier meltwater in Antarctica - MAT-04 (megahit assembly) | ecosystem: Environmental > Aquatic > Freshwater > Ice > Liftoff...
GCCATCGCGTCGCGCGGGCCGAGGAACCGGACGGGCTTGCCGTCGACCAGGACGGTGCCCGAGGTTGGCACCTGCAACCCCGCCAGCACCCGCATGAGGGTGCTTTTGCCCGCGCCATTCTCGCCCACAAGGCCGTGGACTTGGCCCGCGGCAAACGTGAGCGAAACATCGTCCAGTGCCCGGACGGCCGGGAACTGGACGACGAGGTTTTGCACGGCAATGCCGTTCACGTTAGGTTGCGTCAACGCTCCGGTAGGCGGCAATCAGGGCCAACTCGCCCTCCTTGCCCCCGCGGGAGTTCCCGTGCTCCATGCCCAGTATCCCGGTGAATCCGCGCTGCGCAATGTGACCGAACACGTTGTGGAAGTTCACCTCGCCGGTGGTGGGCTCATTCCGTCCGGGGTTGTCGCCAATTTGGTAGTACGCGGTTTCGGAGTACGCCGCGTCGATGTTCGGGATCAAATTGCCTTCGGTGATCTGCTGGTGATACAGGTCAAAGAGAATCTTGCACGCGGGCGAATTGACGGCTCGGCACACCGCGTAAGCCTGGGGCACCTCGGAAAGGAACATCCCGGGGTGATCGCGGAAGTTCAGCGGCTCAAGGACCATCACCAGCCCGTGCGGGGCAAAGATATCGGACGCCGCGCGGAGGGCGTCAATGACGTGCCCCGTTTGGAAACCCATGTTCAAGCGCGGCTCCAGCGTGCCGGGCACGACCGTCATCCACTTCGTATTGGTGCGCTTGGCCACGTCCACCGAGGCGCGGCACTCGTCCAAGAACTTGTCACGGGAGTCGGCTTTGCCGGTGGCAAGGGTCGCGCCCCACGCCGTATCCAGGTTCACCACAAACACGCCCATCGTCATTTTCAGGTCGAGCATCGTCTTCGCGATGCGCGCCTGCTCGTCGGGACTACGGCCCTTCATGCCGTTGTCTTCCCAGGCGGAGAAGCCCTGGTCGGCGGCGAATTTTAGCTGGTCGATCGGGTCGGCCCCCGCGAGATTTTGGAACATACCAAAGTGCGGGGCGAACTTGCATTTGAACTGAGGTTGGGCCATTGTGGTAGGGATTTTGGGTTGGGCGTGAGCCGCCGCCGCCAGCCAAGGAAGGCCGGCGGCGGTGCCCAACGCGAGGGAGGTCCGAAGGACATCACGGCGGGACGGGTGGGACATATTGGGCCTCAGCTCACTCGGTCGGTGCCCGGCACGGCGACCTTGGGTACCGCGATGGGGCCCATTTGCATGGAAGCCGGTGCCAGCGAGGTTTCGCTATTCATCACCATATCCCAGGTGACTTCCTGACCGGTGTAGCCCGCCATGCGGCCCATAATCGCGGTCGCCGTGGTCTCGCAGACTTGCACGGCTTCGTTGATCGCCTTGCCGCCGCGGATCGCTTGGATCAGGTGGACGTGCTCCTCTTGGTAAGGATTAGGCCGAGCGCCTTCGTAGCGCCACGCGTTGGTCCCGCGGATGGAACCGTTGGCGTTGGTGGTGCCTTTCGTGCCCACAATGTGCTCGGACACGCGCGACGCCGTGCCATCGATCTGGCGGCACATCGAGATCATGCGGACCCCGTTCTCGTACTCGTACTCCGTGGCGAAGTGATCGAACACATGACCGTAGGCCGCATCGGTACGGACCTGCCGACCCGCCAGGCTGATGGCCTTGGTGGGATGCGCGCCCACCGCCCAGTTGCACACGTCGATGTTGTGGATGTGCTGCTCCACGATGATGTCACCGGAGAGCCAGGTGAAGTAGAGCCAGTTGCGCAGCTGCCACTCCATGTCGGTCCAGTTCGGCTGACGCGGGTTCATCCACAGGGCGCCCTGGTTCCAGTAGGCGTAGCACGCGGTGACGTCGCCAATTGCGCCGTCGCGCAAGCGGGCAATCGTCTCGCGGTAGGCCGGGTCGTGACGGCGCTGAGTTCCCGCCACGACGTGCAGTTTCTTCTCTTCGCTCTTGCGGGCGGCGGCAAGGAACTTGCGGAGCCCGGGGCCATCGGTAGCCACGGGCTTTTCGGTAAAGATGTGCTTGCCGGCTTCCACGGCCGCCTCAAAATGGGCCGGCCGGAATCCGGGAGGGGCCGCCAGGATGACCACGTCTACCCCGCTGGCGAGCACTTTCTTATAAGCGTCAAAGCCAGTGAACGTGCGCTCGGCGGTGACCTGGCAACGGTCCTTCAGGCTGTCCTGCAGACTCTTGCGGCAACCCTCGGCGCGGTCGGGGAATACGTCGCCCACCGCCCAGATGACCACGCCAGGATCGGCCGAGGCCGAGTCGTTCGCCGCGCCGGTTCCTCGGCCGCCGCAGCCAATCAACCCCACTTTCAGTTGATCTTTGCCCTGGGCGAAAAGGCCCGTGGGCATCGCCATTGCCGCGGCCGCCATTGTGGTGGTCCGCAAAAAGTCACGTCGCGTCATTGCGTTATCTCGCTCCATAGCATTCGTTAGCATAGCCCGATCAGTCGTCGCAAACCACGCGAAAACCAACAAAAGGTCCATCACTTAACCACCAACGGCTCTTGGGTCTCTGCGGGTCACGCTGTTGCCACGCCGGAGCCGGTGTTTTACGTGCGCCAAACCCAACTTCGGGGGCTTTGTCGATAAAGCTCCCCCCGCAAACCACGGCATTGCCGTCAGGCAGCTTAGCCCATTCGGCGGTGTTGCCTAAAGTGTCAAACAGTCCCCACGCATTCGCGGGTTTCTTGCCCACCGGCCAGGTCTTGTCGTCGGCGTTATCCCAGTACCACGCCACGTCGCCCAACTTTGCGGGCGGCGCCGCCGTACCGGCCCGCGCGGCGTATTCCCATTCGACCACGGTCGGCAATCGATACTTCTTGCTGGTCTTTTCGCTCAGCCACTTACAAAAAAGGTCCGCTGATCGCGCAGTCATCCCCAGCGCCGGATAGCCTGCGTGACCAAAACCCCGATCAGCGGCTCCGTAAGGTCGGCTTGGGCGGGCGTTGGCATCGAAGTGTCCTCGGTTCACTGTGTCTTGGTCAAGATCACGCCGGAACGCCCAGATATCGTAAACATCCCAAGTAACTTCGGTGCGCCCGATCCAAAGTGACTTAACGGGAACCGATTTGCCATCTTGCTTCCCTTCGCCTGCCGGTATCCGCGCCATCTCAAACTTTGCGAGGCTGTTGGGAATCTTTTGCTCAAAAGTTTCAGGCGCGTTAACGGCACCGGATGCGTAAACTGCCGAGATAATGAAAGTTGCGATCACGACTTTGTTCCTAGCGATCGCGCTCCCTCACGGACCCACGACCGTGATGCGGGCAACGTCGCCCCAACCCGTTCCACCGGCGGTGGAACACCGTTTCCAGTATAGCCAGGTTCATATGGGAGGCGAGGTGCGCATTACCTTATACGCCCCGTCGCCCGAGATTGCCGAACGCGCCGCCACCTCGGCCTACGCACGGATTGCCGCGCTGGAGGACGTGATGAGCGACTACCGCCCAACCAGCGAAGTGTCGCGGCTGGCCGCTCAGGCAGAGCGCGGTCCGGTCGTGATCTCGGCCGACTTGGCGCGGGTGCTGGGGCGGGCGCAAGCGCTCGCGCGGGCCTCGGGCGGCGCGTTCGACGTAACCTGCGGCCCTCTGGTCGCGCTGTGGCGCGATGCCCGAAAGACCGGCGCGTTGCCCGCCGCATCGGCCATTTCCGCCGCCCGCGCGCGGGTGGGTTGGCGCAACCTGCGGGTGGATTCGGTTGTCCCGACGGCCGAACTTCGCCGGGCGGGCCTGCGGCTTGATTTAGGCGGCATCGCGAAAGGGGACGCGGGCGATGAGGCGCGGCGGGAACTCCATGCGCAAGGCGTGACCCGTGCGCTCATCGAGGCGGGGGGCGACTTGGTGGCTGGGGACGCGCCGCCTGGGCAACGTGGATGGCGCGTGCAGATTCGGGGCGAACGCGGTCCCGGCCGATGGCTGGTGAACCAGGCCATGAGCACTTCCGGCGACGCCGCCCAATTCGTCGCGATAAAGGGCGTGCGGTACTCCCACATCGTGGACCCGCGCGATGGCTACGGCGTGACCCACCGGAACCAAGTCACCGTCATTGCCCGCAGCGGGCTGGTAACGGATCCCCTGGCGACGGCCCTAAGCGTGTTGGGGCCGCGCGCCGGCGCTCGGCTGATTGCCCAAGAAGGCGTGCAAGTGGTGTGGATCGCGCCCCAAAAAAGTGAAGGCAAGCGAACCGAAAAATGGAGCATGCTAGAACCATGATCACGGCTTTACTTGCCGGCGCGGCGCTGTGGCCGTCCCCGGTCGAGGCTTCGGTCGCGGCTCCGTTCACCCACCAGGTGTTGGTGTTTAGTCGAACGACGGGCTTCCGACATGATTCGATCCCCGACGGCATTGCGATGCTCCAGCAGATCGGGCGTGAACGCGGATGGACCGTGGACGTCACCGAGGACAGTGAGTGGTTCACGAAGGACCGACTCGCTCGGTACGAAACGGTAGTGTTCCTATGCACGACCGGAGACGTGCTCAACGACGCCCAGCAAACCGACTTTGAGGCGTTCGTGCGCGGAGGCGGGGGCTACGTCGGAATTCACTCCGCGAGCGATACCGAGTACGGATGGGCGTGGTATGGCCAATTGGTCGGGGCGTACTTTGCCAGCCATCCCGCCGTGCAGCGCGCCACGGTGCGAATCGAGGAGGCGAAGCACCCGACGGTTCGCCACTTACCCAATCCGTGGCAACGCGTTGACGAGTGGTACGACTTCCGCACGAACCCTCGGGGGCAGGTGTCGGTGCTCGCGTCTTTGGACCCCGCCAGTTATCAGGGCGGCCGAATGCCCGACGACCACCCCGTGATCTGGGCCCACGAACGGTTCGGCGGTCGGGCCTGGTACACCGCGATGGGTCACACGCGAGGGAGCTACCGAGAACCGCACTATATGCGAATGCTGGCGGAAGCCGTGAACTGGACCATGCGGCGACCCGCCGGTAAATCCGCTACGCCGCGCGGCGGCGGCGCGCCCACGCTGCGATTCCCGCCAACAGTGCCAGACCGGTCGTCGGCTCCGGCACCGCTTCAATGTCTGTTGTGCTTCTAAGGTAGATCTGGTAGCCGCTGTCGTACGGCGCGTTCTGATCGAATTGGTAGAAGATCCCGGTGAGGTTGACTTCGCCGGCAGGGATGGCTTGGGCCACCACGTCTAGGAAGTTCGACGGCACACGCACCGAGACCGTGCCGAATGCCGTGACCACGCTGTAGTCGGTGAGTCCCGCGAATTGCCCTTTCTGGACGAACTTGGCCTGGCGCAATTGAACCACGCGGCTCTCTAGGCCTTCGGCGGTCGCGCTGGCGTCAGCAAAGTCAGCCGCGCTCACGCTGACCGGGGAAATGACTTCGCCGGTGAGCTCGCTTCCCCTGGCGGTGAAGGGGGTAATCATCTGGAACAGGCCGAACTGGTTCTGCGTTTTGCCGCGCAGCGAAATCCGGTCGCCCGTTCCCTTGCCGTCCAGCAGTCCGGCGATGTGGGCGTTATCGCCGGAGATGGTCATCGCGCCAGTGCCGTCGTCCACTTGGATTGAGCGAGTTAACGAGCTGTTCACCAGGTCGTAAGTACTGATGACGCGCACGTTGTCTAGGTCTAACGTTGTGCCAAGTGCCGCCGAACGCGCCTCCGCAATCGTGCCCGCCGAAGCGACGGTGAGTGATGCAACGCAACCGCCCAGCGCAATGAGTGCCCGAAAGAGGCCGAAAAGATTCCCCATGCTGGCTATTGTAGCGGCTACGTTCGCAACTTTCAAGCGATGGTTGGGAACCCCCTAAAATTATTTGTAAAGTCGGGACAGAATCTGCCGATACGAGTTCGGATCGCCATGGATTGTCCGACTTTGCCTGAAGGTCCCGAAGAAATGTGATGTCGGTCACACTCGGATTCAACCCTCGTCTGTCATTGGTACAGTGGAGTCATGGGAGAACAAAAATTTAGTCGATGGCTGTGGGTGACCATCGCTGTCGCGGCCCTCGCCCCATGGGGCACAACCCAGACCGGGACAATGGCGAAGCCGGGCCCGGCCGCTCCGCCCGCGCGGCCGGTAACCAAAGGGTACAACGCGGCGATCGTGATCGGGGTGAGCCAGTACCGTAATGACTCGAAAACGCTCAACCTGAAGTACGCAGATCGGGATGCTCGTTCGTTTGCCGATGCCCTGCGCTTACCGGCGTACGGCTTCCCCGAAGAGAACATGCGGGTCCTGGTGAGTGCCCCCAATGCCAAGGCCGAAGAGCGCCCTTCGACGCGGAAAGAGATTGAATTCGCCCTGCAGTGGTTGGGGACTCGAGAGCTTACGCGAGACAGTACGGTCGTGCTGTACTTCTCGGGGCACGGCATGTCGCGGGGCACCGGGGGGGTACTGGCCGCCCAGGACTTCGACCCCAAAGGGCAAGCGATGGAAGGCGCGGTCGAATCCAAGTGGATCATCGACGAGCTGAAGAAGTTGCAAGTTGGCATGGTGTGGTGCGTGTACGACATGTGCCGCCCGGGCCTAAAGAACGAGGAACTTGCCAAACTTTCGGATTCATTTGAGTTGCCGAAGGACGCAAAGTCTCGGTTTGCCGTTACTTTTTTCAGCACGAAAGGTGGTGTCAGCCTCGAATCGGCGGAGTATCAAGCGGGCCTCTTCACCCACTTTCTGGTCGAGGCGCTGTCGCCGGTCGGAGACCCACCTAACCAAAAACTGCGAGGCATGCGGGCCGATCGGCTCGTGACGCCGGAGCGGATTTTTGACTACGTTGAGACCGAAATGAAGCGCGAAGCGGTGGCCCAGGGGTGGGACCAAACCCAGGAATCAAAGCGAGATTATCAGCTTCCAGAAATGCGGTTCACGCAAGGGAACGACTCTAAAACCGGACGGCTCTTCACGATAAAGGTTCCGGAGTACGGCGTCTGGGAAGACCCCTACGAACGGGTAAAACCGTTGCTCAAACGCGCTGATGAGCGCCTCAACCAGCGCAATGATGCAGATACCTATCAAAAAGTCTTTAGCATTTACACGGAAGCCGAGTTCGAACTTCGGGGTGAGGCCAAGTACCAGACGGCACGCATGGACATCCTGCGTCGCGCGGGAGATTTGGCGCTAACCTTTGGGGACAGCGCGAAGGCGGAAGTTATATTCCGCGAAATCGTGACGATGGTGCCGCGGGACTATTCCGCGCGGGTTCAGCTGGCCCAGGCCCTTCGGATCAAAGGTACTCGGATGGGAGCGAATGGGGGTCCGCTTTCCCCGACCCGTCGTCCCTCGGATTGGGAAAAGTCGCCGCCGGTCGTGAACGCCGAGCCGCTGAAGGAAGCCCTCGAGTTTCTCCAGACCATTCTGGAGGACGAGCAAGTCGCCAAGCCGCCCACAAAGGACTTCCCCGCGAAGGGGTTCCCGGTGTACGTCCGGGCCGTTCGTTTGGCGGCGCAACTCAACTACATGCTGGAACGCGTCGTGACTGCGGAGACGCTGGTGGACACGGGGTTGATGTTGAACCCCAAAGATGTGGATCTGCTGGTGCTCAAGGCCCGCATCATCCAGGCGTCGAAAGTAGCTGGACTCGGTGACGGGGACTCCAGTATTGCCCACGAGCTGAATGAGTTCTTCGAACAAGCGATTGCAGCGCTAATCGAGCAACGCACGGACCTTCTGGCAATGTCGACCAGCCCGTCCGCATCAGAGTGGAGCGAACTGAACCGATCCAAACTGCGGGAAGTGCGGTTGAGGGGCGACTATGCGGGCGCTCTCATTGACCAGGGCAAGAACGCAGAAGCGCGGCGGCAACTGGAGGCCGCTCTGGAGTTGGCGCTCCAGGACGTTGAGGTGATCACCGGCATTCGCCTGCAGTTAGCACAATTGGTCCTACCAGATGAAGCGCTTGTGCTCTATAACGCGATCCTCAAAGACGATCCGCGTCAACCCGAAGCCCTGGTGCGGCGGGCCGATATTGACTACGCCAACTTACGTTACGACGACGCCGTCGCGGGCTTTGAGAAAGCCCGGGCCGCGCAACCGGGGGATATCCGGGCAACTCTGGGCCTGGCAAGATGCTATCTGAAGATGCCGGGCCGCGAGATGGAAGGGCTCAAGCTCTTTGCAGGGTTGATCGATCGTGACCCCAGCCTGTCAGTGGCCGTGCTCGAGGAGTACATCGCAATCGTCGAATCTCGGGGCCAAGTCGTCGAAGCCCAGAAGCGCTACGCCCTGCTGATGAAGCTGGCGCAGTCGAAGGATGGTGCCACGAGCCTCGCCTACGTACGCGTTGTGCAACGCGCGGCCCATGCGAGCTTGCTCCTCGTCGACCTCGACCGCGCCAAGTACCAAGGCATGCCGAGTTACGCTTTGAATCTCTTGCGTGGGGTGAGTGCGGTTGCCCAATCCCAGGACCGGTCGCTTTACGGACTGATGCAGGCCGACATCGCTTGGGCGCTGTATTACCTGGGTGATACGATTGGGGCAAAGAATGCCCGCAACCTTGCCAAGAGCGCCGGGCTTACGAACCACCCCGTGTTTCGACTACTCAACTAGATCAAGAACGCTCGCCGAAGCCGCGCTTTGGCGAGACAAGAGGAGAAACCATGCAACCCATTCTGTTAATCACCACCGTGGCGCTATGCCTGTGGCCCACCATGATCAACCCTCCACCGGAGGTTAAGGCCCAGTGGCCGCCGGCCGTGACCCCCAAAGATACGCGCATGATCGTGCATTCCGTGACGGGCGAGATTCGAGTTGTGCGCAAGGACAAGACCTACCTCATCAAGCCATTCTTGGGGCCTCTAGAGGGCGGGACCGATGACCGCGTCCGGCTAGGCCTCGGTGCGGACGACCAGATTGTGCTGGGCGACGAAGACCAAGCGCTCGTTAGCCGCATCACCGACGAAGGCGAACTCGCGCCGGCCGAGACCCTCGGGTTGGGGCAAAGCCCCTATAGGGTGGAAGGGCCGGTAATGCTGCCGCCGGGCACGCAACGAATTGTGCGCTGGCTGACAGTGCCCGAACCAAAGGGCAAGAGCATTCCGAATATCAACCAGCCAACGCTGGTGTTGCCGATCTCGAACGATGAAGTGGATCCGATGGCCATTCCGTTCCGCTATTGGGCGGGGCGTCCGGGCGGGAGTCCGGTGGCCGTGAGATTGGAATATCGACCCACCGTCGGCGCGATTGTGGTGAAAGACTGGGGGACGATCTCAGAGCCGTCACGCATCCTCCAAATCGACCTGGAGGATGCCAAACGGAAAATTGAAGCGGCTAACCGGACCGTTAGCGGGACCACCCTGGAGCTCCACCTCGTCGTGACCGGTCCGAACCAAGAGGAGGAGAGGGCCCTACGGTTCCGATTGAGCGATCCGGACGATTCCTCCGATCCGGCCGAAACTAATGAGCGGTTTGAGCGACTCGAAAAGTTGCTGATGGGAAATCGGAAACTCGACCCAACTCAAGAAGTGGATCGGAATACTGAGCTGGGCTTTCTGGTTGAACGGCTCTGCGGCAATCAGCGAAGTCGCGTGTTGATGCTGCTAATAGAGCACTTGAGGCGACCGTCGGGTAAAGGGGACCGCGCGGTACGGAGTCAGCTCTCCGCCCTGTGCCTGGACTGGGACATAAATTTCGAGTCGTTACTTCCGGAGAGTTCTTTGCCCGGGCGCTAAGTCTCGGGTCTGAACGACCCGGTGGGCGGCCACCTCCATGTGGGGTGGCCGCCCGGGCTGATTGATGCGCGCCTCAAGGAGGTCAAGCGTCAAAGAGGCCATCTCTTTGTAGTCGTAGCTCACTTGGACGGTGCCAGTTGGCATCGCCTCGTTCACGGCAGTGCCCCCCAACAGGGCCAAGTCGATGTCACGGCCAAGTTCGCGCGGGGATTCCTGGATCCACCGGCGGGTGTAGTCCCCAATGCCCGCCGGAAAGACCAGTAAGCCGTCCGGATAGTCGTCGTCCGAGAGTCGCCGGAGCAAATTGAGGGGATCAAAGGCCTGCATCCCGCTTAAGCTTACGGGCAGGATGTTACGGGGTTCAGCTAAGGCTCCAGCGCGGAACAGCGCGTGCAAGAAGCCTCGATACTGGGCCAGCATTGCGGGCAGCATATCGCAGAAGCCGGTAATAGCGATGCGTCGTCGACCTTGGTTCAGGAGTGCCGTGACGGCGGTATCGGCGGCGGCTTCGTGATCAAAGGTCACGCGATCGGCTCCGCCTAAATCGTGGTCTAGCGCGACGATGGGCAGCTGACGGACGATGCGCCCGATCCGAGTGCCATCCACAAACCCTCGATAGGGCCACACAATGGCCCCGGCCACGTCGTGGGCTTGGGCGTGTTCCAGCGCCTCCTCCATGGGATACTCCGGCGTCCCCGCCATCTCCACCAACGTCCAGCTCCGCTCCGCGAGTCCCGTGCGCAACAGATCCAGGAGGGGGGTGAACCACGGCTGCCCGGCGTGGATGACCGCGATGTTACGGGTGCTTCCGGGCAGAATTCCGCGGCCAGCCGCCACCCCGCGATTGGGCACGCGGTAGGCCCATCCCAGATCAATCAGGGCGTCGAGGGATTTTCGGATGGTCGGTCGGCTTGCGCCATAACGATCGCACAATTCCCGCTCGGTGGGAAAAAACGCGCCGGGCAAAATCTTGCCGGCGATCACCGCATCACGTAGTTCGTGCACGATGGACACATAGCCGTTCCACCCCACGCGCGACCGCTCTGACATACCAACATTGAACCCGCTTTGGGGATCAGCTGACTATTTTGATCACTGAAACCGGGCAAAAGGTCGACGGAGGGGTAGAGTCGCGTTATGAAGCTTTGGCTCGGACTCGGCGGCGGCATGGCACTTTTAGGGGCATGTATGTCTCGCCCTTCAACGGAACCTGGATCCACCCAGGCCCACCAGGGTGATCCCGTGGCGAATTCGGCCGTCGCGGCTACTGGAGCAGGATTCACCGTGATTCAAGCCGGCACCCCCATGTCGGCGATTTGGGATCAACAATGCAGCGGGTGCCACGGTGCCAACGGCGCAGGTGTCGGCGGGGTCAAGTCCCTCATCACGCGGGCCCTCTTCGACCAGCAGTTTGATCGCCCGTTCTTTGATGCGGTAAAGCAGGGGAACCCGTGCAAGGTGCCCACGGCGGTCCGCAACGGGCTTACCGATAAGCAGATTTGGGGGCAAATCGTTCACGTTCGTGAACTGCAAGGGCGTGCTTTGCGGACCCAAGAGGGATCACCCAAGCCCGACGCCGGCGGGGTGTTCCGCTCGAAGCGCGCGAGTTTTCGCGTTGAGGACGTCATCCGCGAGGGACCGCTCAAAACCCCGTGGGGCATTGATTGGTTGCCCGACGGCACGATGCTCGTGACGAATCGTCCCGGATCGGTGATCGCCATGACAAACGGGAGGGTCGCCCCCATTGCGGGCACTCCCACTGTTACTGAGCTAGGCCAGGGCGGCATGATGGACGTGGCCGTGCACCCGGACTACTCCCGAAGTGGGTGGGTCTACCTATGCTACACCGAGCCGGCGAACGGTAACCCCGGGCGGGGCATGACTAAGTTGGTGCGCGGTAAACTGGCCAAGAGTGCCGAAGGCAAGTTTGCGTGGGTCAATCAGCAGACGATTTGGCAAGCGGATCCCAGCGACTACCCTGGCGGGGGCGTCCACTTTGGGTCGCGCATTGTGTTCGACAAGGGCTATGTGTTCCTGGCGGTGGGCGAGCGGGCGCAATCCGGACGCGTGCAAGACGTCGCCTCGCCGTTTGGCAAGATCATCCGGCTCCACGACGATGGCCGGGTGCCCACTGACAATCCCTTCGCGGGACGCGGCGGCGCGGCGGGCGGCGTTTGGAGCTACGGCCATCGGAATCCTCAGGGCATGGCGAAAGGTCTGGACGGGCGGCTGTGGATCACCGAACATATGCCGCGCGGCGGCGACGAAGTGAATGAGATCGTCCGAGGTGCGAATTACGGCTGGCCCGTCGTGAGCACGGGCATTAATTATAACGACCAGGCGGATTGGTTGCCGTGGGCCGGACCCGGGCAGGACTTCCGAATGCCGATTTTCCGTTGGCTTCCTAGTGTAGGGACTTCCGGACTGGACATCGTGCGTGGGAAAGCCTTCCCCGATTGGCAAGGCGACCTGCTGGCCGGCGGCCTCGTTGGGAATAACGTGGACCGATTCCGCACTCAAGATGGGAAGTTAGTCGAGCGCGAAGAAATCTTGCACGGCATGGGACGGGTCCGCGACATCAGCGTCGCGTCAGACGGCACCGTCTATATTGCTCTTAACGGGCCCGACAAAGTCATCCGCCTCGTCCCCGCACAATAGCGTCGGTGACCCGGTACGCGAGCGGGCCGTAGGAGAGTCCTACGGCCCGCTCGCGTTTTGGTTAGCTGGCCTTGATCAAGCCAAGCGACTTGGGTCGGTGCCCGGGAAAAACCCGGGCGATGGCGGGGTTCGGGGTCCGTGCCGAAAGGAGTTCCGCCATGACGTCGCGATAGTCAGTAGTCACGCGTAAGTCGCCCGGTTCCTCAAGTTTCTCGGGCGCAAGTCCGGGCCAGTCGGCGTGAACCTGACCGCCCTGAACGCCCCCGCCAATGAGGAACATCACGCTTCCCCGGCCATGATCGGTGCCCAACCCAGCGTTCTCCGCCACGCGTCGCCCAAACTCGGTTTGCACCGAGATCGTTACGTTCCGCATGGTTGGGCCGAGGTCCTGCGCGAACGCCGCAAGGCTATCGCCCAACTCTTGAAGGAGTGTGGGCAACCACCCCACCGCCGTACCCTGGGCCACATGGGTGTCCCACCCCCCCATGTCGAGGCTCGCGATCTCCAAGCCAACGTCCGCGCGAATCAAGCACGCCGCTTGCCGCAGGCCTTGGCCGAAACCCGTGGTGGGATACGCCGCCCGGTTCTGGGGCCGGTACCCGGTCACGTCCAGGCGGTTCAGCGTATCCAGTACGGAGAGGGTTTCTCGGCCCGCCACTGCCATTTCGTCGGTGCCGTCGGCGTACAGTTTGCCGAGGCGAGCGCGGGCCGATTGGGCGTCGCGCGTTTGCAGGCGAAAATCCTCCAACTTCTGGATGGCGGTGGCCCCCGGCGCACCGCGTAGAGAGTCGGGCATGACCCCGCCAAACGCCACCGCGCGCAGGGGCGAGGCCGTGCTCGCGGGGCGGGCGGCGAGGTGCCGGGCCAGCCAACCGCTGGCATCACCTTCTCCGGGCGCGGCAAGTCCGCGCTCCATGGCGTTCATCGCCTCAAAGTGGCTTCGGGTTTGGTCGCGACTCCCTACGGCGTGAACCACCGCCATCTGCCTTGACTCATAAAGCGGCATCAACGCGCCGAGGGCCGGGCTAAGCCCGAAGGTGTCGGAGAGCTTTAGGGTTCGACCCGCCGCGTTACGATCATTGGGGGCACCCAAGCCCAGTGACGGGCGCGCTCGGTGGTAGTCATCGTCGGCGTAGGGGACCACGGCACTCAGGCCATCGAGTCCGCCGCGCAGGAACACGCAGACCAAAACGTTACCGTTGCTCTCGGGACTGACCGCGACCTGGCTGAGCGCCGTGCGCGGCATCGCCCACGCTAGGGCGGCCAGCCCAAACGTGGCCAACACACCGCGCCGGGTAAAGCCCTCAACATCGGGCCAAGCCGTTGCGGACGCCGGGGTCGCGTGGCGCGGACGCTTAGATTCGCGGCCGCCTTGGCCGTCACAACTCCACCAATCTCGGGGGGAAAGCATGGGATTTAACCGGCGCTTAGCGCCACATGAACTCGGGTTGACAGAGGGCCAGGGTGGCTTGGACCACGGGGTTTGGGTCGCGGGCGGCGTCACGGATCGGTACGACTCCCGCCAGCGTACGGCCCTCGCCGCGGTCTGTGATGCGGCCCATCGGGGTACTCGTTCCGCTGATGCCCCCGTTGACTAGGGCGTAGGCAAAGTTCCAGCGGGCCAGCATGGAGCCGCTCCACGCGGCGGCATCGGTGGGAAACCCGTCCGGCATCGGCCACTCGTGCAGAGGTTGGCCCATGGCGTCCAGGTGTTGCAGCAGGGGCGGACCGCCGTCCGTCTCCGCCGCCACGGCTCTAAGCGACGAGATGACGTAGTCCAAGGGTCGCTTGACAATGGGGGGAGCCCCGAGAAGCGCTTCGGGAGTGAGGATCGGTCCGAGGGTCGCGCGGATATCCCCGTGACTCTCCCGGAACGCCCGTTCGGCCGCCACCACCGCAGGCCCCTCGGGGGTTGCCAAGAAGTGGGCCGCGAGTTTGCGCGAGATAAAGCGCGCGCAGGCCGGGTGCGCCAGGATAATCTCGACCGCCCGGGCGGCATCCGTCTCGCCCCCGCCCGCCGGGATGACCTGGCCCAAAACCAGCTTCGCGCCATCATCGTGAATCGCCGGATTGAAGGCGAGGCGACCTCGGGGCCGGAGGAACCGGTTCTCAAGGGTCCACCCGGTAAAGCACCGGGCAACTTCGCGAATGTCGCGCTGGGTATAGCCGCCATCCACCCCTAGAGTGTGCAGTTCCATCAGCTCACGGGCGTAGTTCTCGTTGGGGCCTAGGTTCGTGTTCCGAGTGTTATCGAGATAGGCCAGCATCGCGGGGCTGCGCGAAGACCCTCGGATCATTTCGAGGAACGAACCCAGCGCATGGGGACGCACGACGTGTTCTACATCAGTGGCAAGCCGGTAGGCCGCGTGGCCCTTGCGGGCGTAAATGTTCAGGTGGTTCACCCAAAAATCGGCCAGGCGCTCCCGCAGTTGGTTCGGGCTAAGGGTCGCCCGGAGCAACGTCGCCCGCTGAATTTGACGGATCGTGCCCTCTTGAGGCTGATCGCGCAGTTCGTTGCCGTCGATCCGCAGCGCATCAATTCGGCTAATTTGCAGTCCCAGCGCGAGGGGGTCGGGTTGGTCCGCCGCCAGTTGCTGGCGAATCCAAGCCGCGTGCCCCATCGACTCTACTTGGGCGAGATCGCCCGGACGAGCTCCGAATCCCAGACGCTCCGTCAACCGGCGAGCGGACGTCGGCTGCGCCGGAGCGTCAAGCCGCGACGGGATTTCGGCCCCCCCTATCCGGTTGGCCACACGCGCGCAACCGGAGAGGGCCGCCGCCGCGGCCATCGCCCCGAGGCCCAAGACCTCGCGGCGAGTGGAATTCACGAGGTGGCCTCTAACCCCGCAGAGACATGCTGGCGCGTGGGCAAGGCCTGGAAGCCCGCTCCGAGCCCAAAGATGATCACCATGGGCGCGACGAGGAACCAGCCGAGAATCGGCAACATGGCGGCCCCGATCACGAAGCCAGCCCCACGAGTCTGGGCACCGTACGCCGACAGCACTGGGTCCAACGCGCGGAGCCGCTCCGAGGCCAGGCTGGAGATGCCGCCCAAGCCAATTGAGACGGTCGCCAGCAGGGCCAAAGCCACCACCCAGCCCAGAAGCTTGATCCCCGCGTTGGGGGCACTGAGAAGCGCAAGCGCGAACACGCCAAGTGTAAAGAGGAGCGCCAGACCAATCCCAAAAGCGCGCCACGGGCGATCGGCGAGGGCCACTTGGGCCCGTCCCGTCCGGACCGGGAACAGCGTCGTCACCATCATCGTCAAAGACCAACTTGTCAGGCAGACTCCTGCCAACAAGGCCACTACCGCGAATACATCACCGAGCATCAACATTGTCGCATCAACCTCTAGAGTCCACGATACGCGGTTCCATGAGACTATGCGCGAAAGTGGGACGAAAGACACGCTGCAACAATTGTGGGACCGTGGTCAACTTAGCCTCGCGAGGCTCGAAAGCGACTCGAAGATAAAAGTGTCCTTAGGTTTGAACAGGGTATGACACGACTATGACGATCCTCACAACGTTAGTGCCGTTGGTGGCTGGGATGGGATTTACCTCCCCGCCGGTCACGGCGACCTTAGCCCCGATGAGCCATCTCAACGGCGTGATTGCCTCGATGGCCCACCAACTGAATGACCGGCAAACTGGCTTTGGCACGCTGAACCGCCCTTCTCGGCGGGATACCGTTCGGATCATCACGGTCAAGCTGGATCGCAATCGGAGCTTTATCATCAACCTGGACGGTATCGCCGACATCCGGGGCACATGGCGCCGGATCAACGACGGCGAAGCTCGCCTCGACATTGACCGATTCGGGGGCCTCTTCAACGCGCGGGGAAACGGCACGGTGCGCCTGTATCGCGAGGACCAAGTGCGGTCGCTGAGCGTCTCTGGTTCGTCCGAAACCGGTTCCTTTAGTTTGGATTGGAACAGCACGGAAGGGGGCCTCGGTGGAAGCAGTGGGAGCGGAGGCTGGGGAGGAAACCGACCGGAACCGCCGAGTAACGATGAGTACCTGCGGCCCACGGAGTTTAACGTCGATGGCGACATGAGGTACGACCGGGATCGGTTGCGTCTGAAGAAGATAAAGACGACGTTCTCCGATGACCGAGGGTTCTCATTGGAAGTGCTGGACGGGGAGGGCAAGCGAACTCGGATTGAGGGCGACTGGAGCCGATCGGGAACCAGGGCCCTGTCAATCAAGGTCACACGGTTTGATCGCCGTTCGGCGCGGGGCTCCGGTACGGTTCGTCTAGATAGCTCCCGGCGGATTGAGCAGATCGATCTGCGCGGATCAACCAATCGGGATCGGAATTTTAGTCTGAACGCGGACCGAATCTTCGCCCGCCCACGCTAACCCGCGCCTCGTCGAATTCCGATTTCGGATAATCTTGGCGCCATGCAACTTACTGCGGGTGCCAAGGTTTTGTTTGTCGGAGACTCGATCACGGATGCCGGCCGGTCCCACCCGGTGGGCGAGGCTCCGGGCGGCCTTGGCAATGGTTACGTTTCCCTGATTGACGCGATGCTGCAGGTCCGGCACCCCGAACTGGGGTTACGCGTGGTGAATCAGGGCTCCAGTGGACACACCATACGCGATCTGGCCGACCGATGGCAGAGAGACGTCCTGGACCCGCAGCCGGAGTGGGTTAGCCTCATGATCGGCGTCAACGACGTCTGGCGTCAATTTGATCATCCGTTCCGACCCGAATTGCACGTGCGGCGGGACGAATACACGTCGACGTTAAACCAATTGGTTAAAGCGACGCTACCGCACGTGAAGGGCCTCGTTTTGGTCACACCGTTCTTCATGGAGCCGAGTCGCAACGATGCCATGCGATTAATGGTAGATAGCTACGGCGACATCGTGCGCGAGGTCGCCCAAGCCCGAGGAGCCGTGCTCGTGGACGCCCAAGCCGCGGTCGATCGGCTCCTCACGTTCCGCTATTCCGCTTACCTCGGGTGGGACCGCGTCCATCCCAACCACGTTGGCACGTTCGCGGTCGCCGAAGCCTGGTACCAAGCGTTAAACGCCTAGCCAAACACGGCCTCAGCGAGCTTTGCCGCCGCAGATTCGCTCGGGGCGGAGGTCATCACGTAGACGCCCTCTGTTCCGATCGCATCAAACAAGGGTAAGACTTCATCGTAGGCAACCTGAATTGCCTGCACGGACTTGCCGGCCGCCAAGATTTTACGATAGGTGGGGTACCAGTGCGGGTTGCCTCCGCTGGGCACGCGCGGTTCGGGCGTCCACTCCACGGCATCCAGGCTATCAATCGAGAGGACGTCGTCGAGGCAGTCGAGGCAGGCGGTCCCGTCAAGGTGAAACATCGAGTAGTCCAGCCATCGGCACTGTTCGCTGAGGGGCGGCAAGACGAATTGCCGGAACATTTGGGGCGAGAACATGGCGCAGGCATCACATTGAACTTTCGCGGTGCGCCCGGGACCCCACAGGCCAAAAGCGGCAAACGCGTTACCGCCTGATTCATCGTGGATGGTTTCAACCAAAAGGTTAAACGCCGCAAAGTAAACCTCGTTGATCTCCCAGAGCCGCCGCTCAACCCATTCCGGCTGATCGACCATGTCCATCAGCAATGGCTGCGGACCCCGAAGTTGGGCCAACGTATCGATATTCTCAATGAGGTCCGGGATCCCCACGAGGAACCGCCCGCGGGCGGACAGCTGAGCGGCAACAATGAAGGCTTGATGCAGTCGGAACCACGGATTAGTAGGATCAAACCGAATTGGCGTATCGAGAAGCACATCGTCGTCGGTGAGGTTCGGCTCGTACCACACCGTATCCGGACGGAATCTCGGCTCCGAGCCGATGAACGTGCCCAGACTTCCCGGGCCGATCTGCGTATCGAGGAACGGAAACGTCGTGCCGTAGTAGCACCGGTGGGCGAGTTGCCAAATGGCGTTTTCAACCCGATAGGGCACGTCGGTCCACATGCCACTCGCATCCGCCGGCTCGGGAGGCGGCGGTGCGAGATGCTCCCAAGGTTCGTCGGCCGGGGCGTTGATCCAAAGGGCCGGTCCCTTATGCTGCCACCAGCGCGTGAGCCGATCCCGGAACTCTCCATGATCCGGAGTCCACTGTGGGCTAGGAGGAGGTGCGGTGAGTGACATTGCAGGAAGCCTGCGGATAGCTTTCGCCCCCCGCGGGCTGATTCCTGCCTCAAAGTAATACTTCTTACCGTTTGGGTCCGATTGCCTGAGTTTTTGCCAAGTTGTGGACCACCGTCAGCGACGATCTAACCACGCGCGTCATAATTAGTACAAAGAAGCACAGGTCCATTGGTATTGCTTGCGAGCCTAAAAAGCGGCGACCTTGGGCTGACACTGAGGCCGGAAGAACCCATCGAAATGCAGAGTGAAAACGTAACCGCGACGCAACCCGACTACCGCAACTGGTTTAGGTACGACCAGACTCACTCCCCGTTTGTGGATGGTTTCGGCCACTTCTCGGTCGGGTTCGCCTCGTGGGGGATGATGGGACTCGGGCAGATCAGTCCGCGCGGTTGTTTGGCAATTCGCGAAGTGCTGGATCCCGGTCTGGTGCTGTCGTTACGCGAAGGCCCCTTAGTGGCCGTCCGGACGAAAGACCTTGAGTGCTATCCCTGGTCCGCACGGCAAGTGGGCACGCACGGGGACCTTCAAGTTTCGCTTGCTGTCAGTTTCGTGGACGAAACCACCGTTGTCGCCGAATTCTGCTTTACTTCGGAACGCACGGTGGAGTTCCGACCGGTTTTTCAGGGTCGCGCACTCCCCGATGAACTCCTCAGCATCATCCCGTTCTACCACGGCAGCCCCTACGGAGCCCGCCGTTTGGAGGTCACGGCCGGGACCGATGGCGTTGAGGTGCGGCTTTTACCCGAAGCGGGCGTGTGTCACCTCCCTCAAATCGCCATCCGAATTCGATGCGCGGACGAGCGTTTCGCAGCTCGAGCCGACGATGGGGTGGGGGGCACGTTGGAATCAGGTAGCCCACTCTATGCCTTTGAGAGTGCGAACCCACTAACGGTAACGCCGGGGCAGCCCGTCGTATTGCGGTTCCAGCTGGAGGTCCGCATGGCGGCCATCCACCAGGCACTCCCACCCTTCCACAATGCGGTGGATCCA
>Ga0105047_10006742_pt1 | contig 19423 bp, 17 predicted proteins | sample MAT04_FD_78384 | JGI IMG/M metagenome (GOLD analysis project Ga0105047, IMG submission 78384) | Freshwater microbial communities from Lake Fryxell liftoff mats and glacier meltwater in Antarctica - MAT-04 (megahit assembly) | ecosystem: Environmental > Aquatic > Freshwater > Ice > Liftoff...
CCGGCTCCCCCTCCCCCACTCCCTTCTCGCTCCCATCGCAACCGCCGGCTCCATCAAAGCCGCTGGGCGCTCCAGGGGAATTCACGCAGATGTTCGGCGCGCCGGGTGGGAACCCCGCTCGTAACGCGCCGCCGCTCCTTGGGGGCAGCGGCGCTTCCGCTCCGCCCGCGCCGCCTTCATTTGGCGGGCCGCCGCCGGCGAGCGCAACGCAGGTTTTCACCCTGCCTGGTTCGGGCAACGCCGGCTCCCCTGGCGGCCAGGTGGCCACCGGACCCAGCGAGTACACACGAGTCTTCATGGCGCCGGGCGCGGGCGCGCCTCCAGGCGGGGAAGGGTCCGGCGGAGGGAGCGGCGGTGGGATGATGGGCGCGTTAGGGGGCATGGCCAACGTCTCGGGACCGCAGTATAGCGGACCGCAACTGACCGGGCCCCAAATGTCCGGGCCGCAGATGAATATGCCGCAGGTTTACATGGGTTCGGACGGCCTGCACTTCCAACAGGGCAGTATGTCGGCGCCGCAGTTATACGGACCGCAGGTATCCAACCCCTATCTCAGCGGGCCCCAAATGAACGTCAACACGCCCACGTGGCAGCCCGGAATGCCCGACATGCCCGGCAGCGCGCCACAAGCCCCCGATGGGATGCAGGGCGGGATGCCCCCTTTACCTCCGGCGGCAGGCAATAACAAGATGATCTTTATCGCGCTCGGCGTACTCCTGCTGATCGCGATCATCGTCGTTGTAGTCTTTGTAATCTACAAATAGTTCGCTATTGCTGCCGGTGCGATTTATGTCGCTTCCGGCAGCAATATGATCAATTCCAGGTTGGGTTTCGGCAAATCGCCGGGAACGTAAGCAGCCAGGTTGCGGGCGCGCACTATGGCTTCCCACGCGCCGCCGGTCATCGCGACGCTAAAGTACTGGCAGTTCAACTTGACAGGCACCGCGCTGGGCGGCTTGGGCACGTGCGTCAACGACACACCGGGAAGCGCCTGCCGGACAAGATGCTCGATATGATTTGCCGAGCAAACCTTGACCAGGTAGGGCGTCTTGGCGATCAGGTCGCCCTCGTTCATGTCAGCTGAAATCGCCAGGTACATGCGCGTGTTTCGCAGGAAACGGTCCTCGGCGAGCGGCGTGCCATAGATGCTCGGCTGCAGCAGTTTGAGCGGCAGCGACACGAAGTTGCTGGGAACGACGGTTTCGAGCAGCGTCCGGATCTGCTCATCGAGCTCGGTGAAGCAGCCGCCGAGGTTGTCGTGATCATACTTCGGCAGGTCGCGCGGATGGAGGTTGATGGAAAACGTCGTCAGCGAACCCGCGAGCGAGGCCATCGTCTCATACAGATATTCGGGATGCCCGCGTCGCACTTCCAGTAAATGCTGAAACTGCGGAAAATGGGAGTTGATGGTGTAGAGCAGCCAGAAGTTGGCGATATCGGCGGTACCGAAATCCGCCAGACTTAAATTCTTCTGGCGACGTTGATTCGCCAGCAGCGAGCTCTTCGCGCTAAGTATCTCAATCAGCCGGCGCGTCAACGCCAGCAGATATTCCGTACCGCTGATGTCGAGCGTCGGCGGCACGAATTTTTGATCGACATCGAGCGTGCCCGTCGGATTGCGCCGGATACGGGCGAAGCGAATTGTGGAGTAGCCGTCGAGCGACTCATTGCTCGTCAAAATGCGAAAATTTTTCCGCGCCACTTGGACTGGCTTCTCATTCAACCCGTTGTTCTCATCGCGCAGCATCGCCACTTCGGAGAAGTATCTGGTTCCGGAGTCCTTGCGCGTCGCCAGCGAAATATTCAAGCCGGGAATCCGCTGCTCCGGGATACAGAGAAAGACATCGAGTTCGTTTTGATCGACATCGAAGGCTTCGGTCAATGGTTTTGGCGGCGGCGGCGGGTCGGGCGCGGGAATATCGAACGGCATGCCGTCGGGGAAGATGCCCGCGGCCGATGAGACCGCGATGTTTCCCGCGGCTAGTTGCTCATGGTCGATTCGAACATGCCCAAAGCCCCACGGACGAAAGCTAAGCGCCTCCGTGTGGAATCGAAGAGTACTCTCAATAAACCGATCCTGCGTTTGCAAATGCTGGGGACTCAGGAAAGTCCCCTTCATCCAGATCACCGGTTGCAGTTGCCTCATAGCGACTTCAAAGGTAACACGCGCAAACGCCCCGCTCAGAGCGGCAGAATTTCTTCGCGGTCGGGATTGTAATTCAATCGGCGCTTTTGCACGTAGGCGATGTTGCCCAAATGCGACGCGGCGGCGGAACGGTGGCCGATCTGTACGTCCGCGTTCGGGAGTTTGCGCGAACGGCAGCAGTCAATAAAGTTCTGCACATGGTCGATGGTTTGGTCCTTCGTATAAGGTACTTTTACCGGCGCCGCGCCCCGTTCAGCGGACGTGAACTCATACCCCTGGCGGGTGATGTAGAGCTTGCCTTGTGTCCCGCACATCTCCACCGCCGCGCCTTTGATACCCGGGGCGAGCGTCGCCTCGAATGTGGCCACCCATTCCTTCGGATATTCCAGCAGGACATTGATTGTATCCGGCGCGCTACGGCCGTCTTTGTAGTGATAGACGCCTCCCGCGGCGCTGGCCGAAATCGGGTTGTCCTGGCCCATGAACATGTGGACCACATCAATCCAGTGGGTGAAGAGATCGGTCACCTGGCCGCCGCCGAAATCGAGATAAGCGCGGAAGTTGAAATACTGCTGAGGATCGTAGTCGCGCCACTTTACAGGGCCGAGGAAGCGCGCCCAATCGAGATTGGACGGGCGGTTTTGCAGGACGGCGGGCGCTTTACGCAGATGGTAAGTGTTGCCGTGCCACCACGTGCGGGCCATGGTGATCTTCCCCAGCTTGCCGGAGTCGATGTACTCGCGCTTGGCCTCCAAATAATTTTCGCCGGAACGCTGCTGCATTCCCACCTGACAGATACGATTGTTGACGCGCGCCGCCTTGACGATGGGCGGACCTTCGTCAATCGTGAGCGTCAGGGGCTTTTCCACATAGACGTCTTTTCCGGCGTTCAGCGCGTCGATGGCGCATGTCGAGTGCCAGTGATCGGGCGTGGCGATCAGCACGGCGTCGACATTTTTCGCCTCCAGCAACTTGCGGTGATCGTTGAAGCCTTTGGCTGTCGTCGCCTTTTGCTGTACCTTGTCGATTTTCGCGCCATAGATGTCGCAAACGGCGTTGACGTCCACCTGCTTGCTGTTCTGGAAGACGGTCATCACATACTCGCCGCGGTCGCCACAGCCGATGAGGCCGAGTTGAACGCGGTCATTAGCGCCCAGCACGCGCATATAGCTGGCGGCGGACATGGCGGCGGCGCCGCGAATCAGGGAACGTCGGTTCATAGGGGTAGAATCTCCTCGCGGTCGGGGTTGTAGCGAAGACGGCGGCGTTGCAGGTAGGCGATATTGCCCAGATGCGAAGCCGCGGCGGAACGATGGCCGATGTAGACATCGCCGTTCGGTAGCTTTCGGGAACGGCAGCAGTCGAGAAAATTCTCGACGTGGTCGATCGTCTGTTCACGCGGCGATTTGACGATCACCGGAGGCGCTCCGCGTTCAATCGACTGGAACTCAAATTGGCCGCGCGTGATCAGCAATTTTCCCAGCGTGCCGCACATCTCCACCCCGGCGCCTCTAATTCCAGGAGCGAGCGTGGCTTCGAACGTCGCGGTCCATTCATTCGGATACTCGAGCAGAACGTTAATCGTATCGGGCGCCGTGCGGCCATCCTTGTAGTTCAGGATCCCCCCCGCGGCACTCGCCGAAACCGGGTTGTCCTGCCCCATAAACATGTGAACGACATCGATCCAGTGGGTGAAAAGATCCGTCACCTGGCCGCCTCCGAATTCCAGGAATGCGCGAAAATTCCAGAATCGCTGCGGATCCCAGTCGCGCCATTTAACGGGTCCGAGAAATCGCGCCCAATCCAGATTCGACGGCAACTGGGCCAATTGCGCGGGAGCTGTCCGCAGATGTGCGCCATTCCCATGCCACCATGTGCGTGCGAGCGTGATTTTGCCCAACTTGCCCGTATCGAAGTATTCGCGTTTCGCCTGTAAATAGTGCTGACCCGACCGCTGCTGCATGCCGACCTGGCAGACGCGGTTGTTTACTCTGGCGGCTTTAACGATATGAGGGCCCTCTTCGATCGTCAGCGTGAGCGGCTTTTCCACATAGACATCTTTGCCCGCGTTCAGGGCGTCAATCGCGCAACCGGAGTGCCAGTGATCGGGCGTGGCGATCAGGACCGCGTCGACATTCTTCGCCGCGAGCAATTTCCGGTGATCGTTAAAGCCTTGGGCTCTGGTCGCTTGTTGTTGCGCCCGGTCGATCCGTTCCCCATAGACATCGCAGACCGCCGTCACGTCCACCTGATTGGTCTTCATGAAGGTGCCCATAACGCCGGCGCCGCGGCCGCCGCAGCCGATCAATCCCAGCTGCACGCGCTCATTCGCGCCCATCACACGGGAATAACTGGCCGCGGTCATGGCGGCCGCCAAGTGAATGGCGCGACGGCGCGACGGGGCGGGAATTGGCATGGGTGAGATTATATCAATCGCCTCGACTACAATAGAACATGGCGCACGGCGAAAAACGGGGATGGCACATTTTTCGCGACGCCTTCGATGGGAGTGCCGTCGACTATACCGCCGGAAACCTGGACCGATCCCTGCTTTTGCTGGCGATTCCGATGATTCTGGAAACGGCCATGGAGTCGTTGTTCGCGATCGTGGATATCTTCTTCGTCTCGAAACTGGGCGAAGACGCGATGGCTACCGTGGCGCTCACGGAGTCGCTGGTCGTGCTGGTTATCGCCGTCGCGCTGGGCTTGAGCTTTTCGACCACGGCGTTCGTCGCGAGGCGAATCGGTGAGAAAAAGCCGGAGGAAGCGGCACGGGGCGCGGCGCAGTCAGTGCTGATTGGGGTCGCATCCTCGGCTTTGATCGGCTTGGCCGGATTCGTTTTCGCGCCGGAGTTGTTGGTGTTGATGGGCGCCACGGAGGGAATCCTGCGGAACGTGACGTTTGCGCGGATCGTGCTGGGCGGGTGCGGCACATTGATGATGCTCTTCCTGTTGAACGCGATCTTTCGTGGCGCGGGCGACGCCGTCATCGCCATGCGCGTTCTCTGGTTTGCGAACATTATCAACATCGTGCTGAATCCCTGCCTGATCTTCGGGCTCGGCCCCTTTCCCGAAATGGGCATTGCGGGTTCGGCGGTGGGGACGGTGATCGGCCGCGGCGCCGGAGTGCTGTACCAGTTCTGGCTCCTTCATAGCGGAGCGGGACGAATCCATATTCGCGCCGCCGATTGGAAGCCCAATCCGGAGCTTCTCCGCCACATCATTCGGCCGGCTCTGAATGGCATGTTGCAGATCTTCATCGCCACCGCGAGCTGGACGGCGTTGGTTCGCATCGCCGCGACGTTCGGTCCCACTATATTGGCCGGCTACACCATCGGCATTCGCGTGATCATGTTCAGCATCATGCCATCGTGGGGCCTTTCCAATGCCGCCGCGACACTGGTGGGACAAAATCTCGGCGCCGGCAAGCCGGAACGGGCCGAAGCCTCTGTCTGGCTGGCCGGCTTCTATAACGCCATCTTTCTGGGCACGCTTTCGGTGGTGTTCATGCTGGCGCCGGAGTGGATTCTGCGTGTGTTCACGGACAGTCCCGCGGTGCTGGAGGCCGGCGCTCTTTGCCTTCGCTACATCAGTTCCTGCTACGTCCTGTACGGCTACGGAATGATGATGCTGCAGGCTTTCAATGGCGCCGGTGACACAGCTACGCCCACCCGCGTCAATGTCATCGGCTACTGGGTGGTGCAGATCCCGCTCGCCTGGGTACTGGCGCACACGCTCGGATTCGGGCCCCGCGGCATGTATGGCGCCGTGGCGCTGGCGGAGATAACGGTGTCGCTGCTGGCGATCGCCTATTTCCGGCAAGGGCGCTGGAAGCAAGCCGCAATCTAATACCATGGGCAGAACAGGCCTACACTCTCGCGGCGTCAACAACGGCTCTCGCGACGTCAATGGATGGCCGCGGCGCTTTCCCTGCAGTCCTCGCGGCGGCCGAATATCGTCTGGATAATGGCTGACGATATGGGCTGGGGCGACCTCGGCTGTTACGGCCAGAAACAGATTCTGACCCCGAACATCGATCGCCTCGCAACACAAGGGATGCGTTTCACTTCGGCCTATGCCGGTTCGGCCGTCTGCGCGCCGTCTCGCAGCACTCTCATGACCGGGCAGCATTCCGGCCACACCCGCGTTCGGTGGAATCACTCCGTGCAGACGGGCGGCCGTGTCCCGTTGCGCCCGGAAGACAACACCGTCGCGAAAGTTCTGCGAGGCGCCGGCTACACCACCGGCATTGTAGGCAAATGGGGGCTCGGCGAGCCTGACACCACCGGCGTTCCGAATCGACAGGGTTTCGACGATTGGTACGGCTTCCTGAATCAGGACCACGCCGTGGACTATTACACCGATCATCTCTGGCGCAACGAAAAGAAGGAGCCGATCCCGGGCAATCAGAACGGTGCGAAGGGCGAATACACGACCGATCTGTTCACGCGCGAGGCGCTGCGGTTCATTCGCGTCAATCGCTGGAATCCGTTTTTCAGCCATGAATCGGGCATGAATAGCGAACATAAACGGCCCGGTTATCGAGCGAAAATGATGGCGCGGGCCGTCGAAAATCAGATGTTCGCGGTGGCCGCGAATGCCCCCGGAAATATCGCCGGTAACTCCGGCTCCCATGGCCAGAGCCGCATCATCAAAGACGATGGCAATATTGTGGAGGAGGCTTCCATTTACGGTGAAGACGTGATCGTCACTACGTCGCGGATTAGGCCAGTCAAGCTTACGCGTCCCCTGGAAGCGCACAGGCCGCGCCGAAGCGTGTCCGTCGTGCGCGTGTCCCCCAAAAAGGACTCACTGGCGCATGGTGGAAGCTGGGACTGGAGCAGTTGTTGCGAGACCGCGGGAAGAAACTGGAATAGCTAGGCGTGAGGCTCGAATTTCCAGGTTGGCGGGACGATCTCGTTCACTCGAAGATACGTAACGATCTGGCCGCGATGATGGGCGGTGTGCATATAGGCGCGCAGAAAGATATCTACGGTTGAATGGGCCGGCAGACGCGGATTGAACTTGATATCTGTCCGCATCACATCTTTTTCCGACATCTTCGCCAACACCGCATCCGTGAAATCGAAACCCGCAACAACGAATGCGCGCACGGCCGCTTTATCGGACGCGTTCGGCGCTTTCATCTCCGGCGGCGGCAACAGCTCGAAACCCCGGAAATAGGCGGCATTGGCACTAGCGATGTGCACCATCTGCTCACCGAAGGTCCGCTGCGCCGGATTTGCCTTGGATGTGAACTTGTCGGCGGGCATTGCGTCGAGTACCGCCAATGTATACTCCCGCGTGTCGTTCCAATGGGCGACGAAACTCTTCAGAAACGTCTGCGCGAACGGGTTTGAAAATGTGGCCGCCTGGGCGCTCATGCCCGCGGCTAGAGCGGAAAAAACGGTGCGTCGTTCCATAGTGTCCTCCTCGAAAGCTTGCGGACCTGGTGCCGGGTAGCTTACCCTAAGTATGTCCGATCAACGCGTGGTGCGGTAGCCAAGTGGTAAGGCAAGGGTCTGCAAAACCCTCATACGTCGGTTCAACCCCGACCCGCACCTCCAGATTATTTCGCCGCCACAATCCCCGCCCGCACGAAGAACCCTTGCATCGTTCGGGAACGCAGGCCGCGGAAAGTCCAGTAGTAGGCATTTCCGCGAATCACATAGTGGCGGGCTTCCAGGATGGCGCGCCGCAGAACTACTTTTCCCAGCCGTGGTTTCTTTGCCGCGGCAAACGCGGGGGGTGCGGATACAGGCTTCGAGCAGGTTTTCGTCTCCGCGATATGGAGCGCTCCGTCGGTCGCGAGCTTGGCGTTGTTCCGTGCCAGGTCCGGCCGCGGAGCAGTCGTGCTGGAATTCACGCAACCGGCGAAGGACAGGTCGGCCAAAACTCTATCTCGCTCGCGATCGATCTCCCGGTCGATGCGGTGCGTGAGCGTCAGTCGCTTCCAGTCGAATGCGATTCCCACGTCATGCGTCGCGGCCGCCAGCCACACCGGTCCTGCCGGGGAATCCACCTTCCACAGCCGAACGTGATGCCGCTTCGCCATCGTATTAAAGGATTTTTGAAACACCAGGTCTGGCAGGCGACCCTCATATCGGAGCGGAGACACGGGGGCGGTTGGATACGGCCGCATTTCTGTGAATGCCCGATAGGCGCGAACGAATGTCCGCCCATTGAGCGCATCGGCTGTCGTCCATCCCGCCCCCAGAAAGGCCAACGTCAAGTCGACGTTTGATCCGCGGAACGCGAAATTAATGATATCGGCGGCGGTTGTTCCGTCCGGCATTGCGACACGGACCGGCGCATTTTCGAGCCATTCGGCCAACGAGTCGCGTTCCGGAATCGGTTCGATCTCGTTGCGGCGCTCAGGCGCCTCCCCGGAAACGAGCAGAATCATGTCCGTGCCCGGAGGAATGTGGAGTTCCGGTTCGGGGAGCCGCAGCACGGCCATGCGCGTTATGAGAATGGCGCTCGCGAACAAGGGATGGGGAGCGATTCCGGAATAGAGCATTCTTCCGGCGCCATTGAGTCCGGAAAGCGATCGGGTGAAGAGCGCGGTTGACGGCCGGAACCACACGCCGCTGAGCAGGCTGTGCGGATGGTCGGCCGCGAGTATGCCATGAATTCGATTCCCCTTCGTCACCGCCTCCCGGGCATTATCGAGCGACAACAGCTCGGAATGGCATAGCAGCTCGGCACCATTGGGCAATCGGCATCCCGTGAATTCCAATGCCATCGACGCCCGTTCCCGCCGGACGCCAAAACCAACCGGCAGCACCTGACGCACAAATCCATGGATCGTACTTCCCGCCGGCAACATTACCAGGCAGTCCGCATACGCACAGCCGGTGACAACCCCTTCGAACCGCTCGCCCGCCTTGGAAGTGGTGGTCAACGGGGTCATCAATCGCACCAGCAATTCCTGCGATACGCGTTCTCCTGCCAGAGGCAAAAAACAGAACAGCAGTGTCCATTTAAGCAATTGAAACTCCCCGCCTGTCCGCCATCGTGCTGACCGTGGCCACGATGACAATGCTCGCCAGCCCGTCAAATGTGTAGTGATACCGGGAGTAGATCGTCGCGATAAATACGACGGTCGCGAACACGAACGCCGAACCCCATATCGCGGGCCTCGACCGGAGAGCGCGGTACATCCCGAACGCCGTCGAAAAACCAACGGCCACATGGCCGCTTGGAAAGACGCTGATAGGAATGTCCATACGGTCCAGTAACCAAACGTTGATCGCCCGGCCAAGGCCATTGATATGCGGTAAATCGAGGCCGGGATAGACGACTCGCGGACCATGTACAGGAAAGAGCGGTAACAGGGCGTAGGCCGCAAACGTCCCCAACAGCAGCGTGAACAAAAACGTATGAATGCGCTCCCGGCCTCCAAACCAATAGAGCACGCAGAGGCCGATCGGGGGCGCGCTGTAGAGCGACAGGTACGCCGATTCCAGCACCGAGGGAAACAGAAACCCGGCGCTCTCAACAACCGCCCGTAAACCCCAGCCGTCCAAAACGTACCGATCCCATTGGAGCCAATTCGGCTGCCACGCCTCCATCGGTGGCCCGGCAAACCAACCGATGCTCCAATAACCCGCCAGAATCAGTCCCAACGAGAGCCAGTCCCGGAAAACGCGTGAGAGACGCGTTGAGCGGGCCGACGCGGCCGATGCCAGCATCCAAATCGTTAATGCCATCGCCGGCAGCAGAATCCGGGGCGCCAAACCGAATTCGAAGGTCCAGCTCAACACGGATAGGTATACGAAGAAAACGACGGCAACTCGCTCACCGGAGCGAAGGCACGGCAATAGGGCAAGGGCCCGCGCGGAAATATTGGATTCTGCGGCCAGCGTTGTCGGCATCTTCCCGATCGATGACGGCTAAGCCTATCAGACAGCTTTGATAGTGGCAACTATAAAATACTTCACCTGTCGCAGCAAAGTAGATATGCCCCCATCGGCGATTGACGAATACCTGGAAGCGACGGAAGGCGATCCCAATGGAACAGGCAAACCCTACACTTTGGGCGAAGATCCAACGCGCTAGGACCGAGGCCGGCCGAGGCGAACGGCGTTCTTGAGCATCCGCTTCCAGGCTGATAACGACCTCAAGTTCGGAATTGTGAAGGCCATCCGGCCGCGAGAGCCTTTGACGGATTTCGTGTCTGGGAAGAAGACCGGCCTGGACGGAGTACCCGATCCGATGTTGCGATATCGTGCTGCGAGACCACCCGGCAGCGGGCCAGTCCAGCCTTGGGCTGTCGATCGCTTCGCACGGTTCGGCCTTCGGTAACGTCATCGAAGCCGTACGAGATCAGGGTCGGCACTTGCCGTCCCTGCCACCGCATTTTTTACCCGCTGAACGCTCCGCCGCCAGCGCCATGTGGCGCCGCAAACAGCTTCCCCGGACTCATCGTGTTCAAGCGGCCCAGAATACACCGCGAGCCTCGGCAGATCACTGCAATTGTATAAATGGTCGGGGCGAGAGGATTCGAACCTCCGGCCTCCTGGTCCCGAACCAGGCGCGATACCAGGCTTCGCTACGCCCCGACGGGCTCAGACAACCCTTTCATCATAGCCCCATCGCGCCAACCCCGCAACTTGCGATACGATGTTCGGCAGAATGAATCGCCGCAACGTCCTTCAACTCCTGCCCGCCGCCATTGCCGCGCCTCTCGCTGCCGCTCCCAAGATCGACTCCTCCGCCGGTTTCCGGCTCGGTGTCGCGACCTACTCCCTCCGCGGATTCCCCCGTCCCCAAACCATTGAAATGCTGAAGACGCTTGACGTCGACACCGTATCCCTTAAAGAGATGCACGCCAAGATCAAAGGCGATCCGGCCGAGTGGATCCAGGCCCGCAAAGATCTGGAGGCCGCCGGCATTCGCGTCGCCTCTTGCGGAAACATCTCGATGACCGTTGATGACGACGCCGAAATCGAGCAGAACTTCAAGTATGCGCAAGCTCTTGGCGCCACCGGCATTGTCATGGCCCCCAATCTGCAAACTCTCCCCCGCATCGAAAAATTCGTCAAGCAATACAACATCAAGGCCATGATTCACAACCACGGCCCCGAAGACAAAATCTTCCCCACGCCGAAATCCGTCTATGACGCCGTGAAGAAAATGGACCCGCGCATGGGCCTCTGCATCGACGTCGGCCACACCGTTCGCACCGGCGCAAGCGTCCTGGAAGCCATCGAGATGGCTGGTCCCCGCCTCCACGACTTTCACATTAAAGACCTGAAAGATCTCATGGACAAGAGCTCCCAATGCGAGGTCGGTGACGGTGCAATTCCTATCGCCGCTATCTTTAGGCTCCTGAAAAAGGTCAAATACACCGGTAACGCCAACCTGGAATACGAGATCAACCTGAAGAATCCGTTGCCGGGAATGGTCAAGAGCTTTGCCTACATGCGCGGTGTCCTCGCGGGTATGCAATCCTAGTTCACCAGATGCGCCCGCTCTGGGACGATTTCCGCTTCGGCCTGCGGCTCCTCTGGAGACATCCGTCGTTCTCGATACTCGCGCTCCTGACGCTCGCTCTCGGCATCGGAGCCAACACGGCGGTCTTTTCCATCGTCCGCGGTGTACTCCTTAAGCCGCTTCCCTATCGCCAGCCGGAACAACTGATCTGGTTCGGCGGCAGGGAGGCGCGTTTCAGTGCGGAGCTTGTCGGCATCTCCATTCCCGACCTGAAGGATGTCCGCTTGCAGTCCCGGACTCTCGCCAACGTCGCCGCCTATTTTTTCTCCTCCAATAAGCTAGTGGTTACCGGCGGCGGCGAGCCCGAGCAAATCGACGGCATGCGCGTCACCGCCAATTTTTTCGATGTATTGGGTGTGCCCCCAGTCGCCGGCCGCACATTCCAAAGCGGTGAAGATCAATTCGGCGGACCTCGAGTCGCTGTGCTTAGCCATGAACTGTGGCAGCGCAATTACGGCGCCGATCCCGCCGCTATCGGCCGCAACATCACGCTCAACTCCATTTCGTATCAGATCATTGGCGCTATGCCGCAAGGCTTCCAATTTCCGGCACGCTGTGCCATTTGGGTGCCTCTCGCCTTGGGCGCCGGAGCTTCAGGGGCCCGCGACGCCCACACATATCTCGCAATTGCCCGCCTTCAGAGTGGTGCGACGCCAGCGCTCGCCACCCAGGAACTCACCTCCATCGCCATGGAATTGGAGCGAATTCATCCCGCATCCAATACCGGTTACCGCTTCGACCCCCAACCGCTCTCGGAGTACATCTCCGGATCCATCCGGGAAACACTCTACTTGCTTTCTACGGTCACGGGATTTCTGCTGTTGATTGGTTCGGCCAACGTCGCCAATCTCCTCCTATCCAGGGCCACTGCGCGCCGCCGGGAGGTCGCCATTCGCCACGCGCTCGGCGCGGCGCGTTCCGTCATCGTTCGCCAACTGTTTGCCGAATGCCTTTGTCTCTCCCTGGCGGGAGGCGCCCTTGGAAGCCTGCTCGCGTGGTGGGCCGTCCGGCTTCTGCGCGCATGGAATCCCGCCGCGCTCCCGCGCGCCGATGAGCTTTCCCTGGACCTTCCGGCCCTTGCCTTCGCGCTCGCGATTTCGGTGGCCACCGCGATCCTCTTCGGACTCGCGCCGGCCCTCCAGGCCACCCGCGCTCACCAGTACGAGGCGCTTCGGGACTCCGGCGCCCGCGGTGGAGGCGAGGGCGCCGGCCGCGTTCGCTTGCGCAGCTTTCTCGTCATCGGCGAAATCGCGCTGGCTATCGTCCTCCTCGCTGGCGCCGGACTCCTGCTCGAATCCCTCCGTCAACTCTTGAATGTCGATCCCGGCTTCCGCGCCGCCGGAGTGATTACCACCGAAATGACGCTTCCGATGCGCAAGTTCCGCACTCTGGATGCAACCGCTGCCTTTGTCGAAACCTATTTGGAACGCCTCCGCGCCTCGCCGGGTGTCCTGTCCGCCGGCGCCGCCCTGGCGCTCCCCATGGGTTCCATCTATTCGTTTTACGAATTCAAAGTGGCCGGCGATCCCCCGCCCCCCATCCCGCCCGTCGCCGGCTACACTTCCATCACCCCCGGATACTTTGAATCCATGGGCATTCCGCTCCGTCAAGGCCGTTATTTCGATAGCCGCGATCGCCGCGACGCGCCCCGCGCCATCATCATCAGCGAACCCATGGCTCGTCAGCATTTCGCCGGACGCAACCCCGTGGGACAACGCCTCCAGATTCTCACCGGCGGCCCCCAAACTTACGATGGCGAAATTGTCGGCGTGGTTGGCGGCGTTCGTCATGAAAATCTCACTCAACGGCCGCGCGTCGAACTGTACGTTCCGATGCTCCAAAACCCTTATCCAATCGCGAACATCGTCGTTCGCTCCAACACTCCCCGCGACACCCTCGCCGCGGCGATGAAGCAGGTGCTCAAGGACCTGGATCGCGATCTGCCCATCTATCGAATTCGCTCCTTGGAAGAGGTCGTCCTCGAATCGGCCGCCGCGCCCCGCGCGCGCGGGTATCTCACCGCGGTTTTCGCTGCCGCCGCGTTGCTCCTCGCCAGTATCGGCATCTACGGTGTCATGTCCTACGCCGTTAGTCGCCGCACGCAGGAAATCGGCATCCGCATGGCTGTCGGCGCCAGGCCGGTTGACGTTCTGCGCATGATCCTCGGCGATAGCGCCAAACTCGTCGCCATCGGCCTCGTCTCCGGCCTCGGCCTGACGCTCGTGCTCGGCCGCCTCCTCGGCAACCTGCTGTTCGGCGTCAGTGCGTTTGATCCCATTGTATTGGCCCTGGTCTGCGTGTTGCTCATGATCGTCGCCGTTGCCGCCACGGGCATTCCCGCCTGGCGCGCCGCCCGCATCGACCCGCTCCTCGCTCTTCGTCAGGATTAGCGGTTCAACGCCTTTTCAATCGCCTCTATTGCCCGTTCCACGTAGTCCAAATGTTGGCGCGTTTGCACGACGTTCTCATTCTTCAGAGCTGCTTCCGCCTGATCCATCTCAAACTCCATGCGCTGCGCCGACCCTTGCAGTTCCGCGCGGGGCCGCCTTCGCCGTCGCCATCCGTTGCGCCATCTGGACCATCCGCCGCCGCTGCTCGTCGAGGCCCGCGCGATCAATAGCCGGCGACGCCTGGGTTTGCGGCGGAGAAGACTAGCCGCCCGTTCCCAGTTCGCGAACGATCTGATAATCGCCCACCTGCATTCCCGGCTGGAGGCTTATAGCGGACTTCCTTACTTACTTTGTCCGCGCATTTACGGGCAAATTGCAGTTACCGGCGCAACATCGTTCATCAGCCCCCGTGCTCGCCAGGCCCTGAATCCCCCGCCCGTCCGTTGCAACTTGTTAAATTTGTTCTACTTCGACGCCGGCAGGAACCCTTTCGCCCGCCGCAACGCCTGCAAATGGCCGCCTGGCCATTCAACCCTAACTCAAACGCGAAAAATCCGGCGGCGGAAATCTGCAATTTGTAACCGCCACAAACCGTTGGACTTGTGTCGCAACTCGGATTACACTAGGGAAAACGAGCTCGATGTATCCAAACAGAACTTTTGCCCCCCGCACACCACGCCGCGTTAGAGAGAATGTCAACGAAACGATTCGTGCCAGGGAGGTAAGAGCTGTATTTCCCGACGGCACCGTCGAGGTGATGAAAACGGATTTGGCGATCCGCAAGGCAAAAGAGCTCGGCCTCGATCTCATTTGCATCGCTCCCACTGCGGAACCGCCGGTTGCCAAGGCCATGGACTACGGGCAATGGCAGTATGAAGTTAAAAAGAAGCAGCACGACGCCCGCAAGAAGCAGCACGTCATTCTCGTCAAGGAATTAAAGTTCCGCCCCAATACCGACGACCATGACTACGACTTCAAAAAGAACCACGCCATCCGCTTCCTCCAGGAAGGCAATCGCGTAAAAGCTGTCGTCCAGTTCCGCGGACGCGAAATCGCCCACACGGACTTGGGACAAAAACTCCTCCAGCGCTTCGCCGCCGACATCGCCGCTTTCGGCCAAATGGACGGCCAGCCCCGCATGGAAGGCCGGAACGCGCACATCATCATCAGCCCGATCAAGAAGCACTAAAGCGGCTTCTGGCTGGCCCGCATCGCGTCGCGTCTGACTGGCCGCGGAACATCCTAACTTAATACTCATGTTGGACGGGGCTGTCTCCCTCGTCGGCGTTTCAGCAACGCGAACTCGCTGCCAATGCAAACGGCCTGCCGGAAAATGAACGGCTTTCGGCTGATAGCGAACCCGGACAGTACACCGCTAACGCCATCCGGCGCTATCGCGATGCACCACATGTTCCTCATCCGCCGCCCGGAATGGTTTGAACAGGACGTCAGCGGGCCGCGCGTCGTTGTCCCCTCATCGGCGTCGGCCCGCGCTTTGGGTTTACGGCCATACCCGCGAATGTGACGATAAAATGATCGGCGCCACCAGAAATGTCTCCAACCAGTTCGGCGATCCCAATGGGCCGAACGGATAGGAATGCGCAGGATTCGATCCTGCCGGTTTGCCCGTAAACCTCCCGCGCCCTAATCAATAAAACAAATACTTCCGCCACCGCGCGTCGGTATTCCCCAACATCCGCATCAGATGCCTTGACGTGTGCAGACTGAACGGACGCGGCGCCTTAGCCAGTTTCATCCCCGCCTCCTCCGGCGTTCGGCTCCCCTTCCGGTTATTGCACGGATGGCAGCAGGCCACCAGGTTTTCCCACGACGATCCTCCCGCCCGCGACCGCGGCTGCACGTGGTCCAGCGTCAACTCAATCGACGGCAACGTCCGGTAACAGTATTGGCAGGTATACCGGTCGCGCAATAGGATGTTCTTACGCGAAAGGGCGCGCGACTGCTGCGGGATACGGCGGTATTCCAAAAGGCGGATGACGCTTGGCAAGGCCACAAGGCGATTGTATGAGTGAACGTGCGACGGCGCGTGTTCCTCCGCCGATGCCACGCCCTTCAGGATCAGGATCAGTGCGCGCCGCGCGGCGCAGACGTTAATTGGCTCGTAACTGGCGTTCAGGACCAGCACTGGCTGATGTAGTCGATCGTAAGTGCCCATCTTTACCTTGCTCCTCCCATCGCTCGCTTCGCCGGTATCGCCATCCGGCCGTCGGCCGGTCTTCGATCCACGCGCGCCAGCGTCAGCACCGTCACACTCTTCGCTCCGCCCCGGCGGAGCAGCGCACTGCACATCATCACCGTCGCTCCGGTGGTCAGCACATCGTCCACCAGCAGCACTCGCTTTCCTTCCACAATTTGTTGCCCCGCCAAAACAAAAGCGCCGGTCAGGTTGGACCGGCGCTCCGCTGGGGTTGAACTTGCCTGCGTCTCCGTGTGGCGGGTCTTCCGTATCGCCCGCACCAACGGCACGCGCAATCTACTCTCCAACGGCCTCGCCAGCAACTCGCACTGGTTGTACCCTCTCCACAGCCTTCTTCGCCAATGAAGCGGCACGGGCACGATCATGTCCACTTGCAAGTCCAGCGGCAGCGCCCGCACCATCAGTTCGCCCAGCGGATCCGCCAGAACGGCTATGCTCGCATACTTCAAATGGTGGATCATCTTCCGCAGCGGCCCATCGTAGTACCCGAATGAGTACGCGTAATCGTAGCCCGCGAGCCCGGAACGGCATCGCCTGCAGATCCCAGCGTCGTCCAGCGGCCGGTCCGACAAAAATGGCGTCCGGCACCGCGCGCAAAAGTAGTCCGCCGACATCGCCTCCGGCTTCGCCATGCACTCGGCGCAATACGGAACCCGGCCCGCGTGTCGCAACGCTTCGCCGCACAGCAAACATTCGCCTGGAACAATCAGGTTAAGGACGGACGCGCCAAATTGCCCGGCGGCGTCGCGGAGGGTGCTCGAAAGCGTTGGGGATTGCCCTATCGGGAAGATCCACCTCCAATGAGTAGAGTGTACAACACCCGGCGCCCCCTTTTGTTGACGGGATACAATAGCCCTCTATGATCTCGCGCCGAGCGTTCCTGCAGTCCCCCGCCGCCATTGCCCTTGCCGCCGGTCCCAAGCCGCTCAACGTAATCCTGATGTACGCCGACGATCTCGGATGGGGCGATCTCGGCTGCTACGGATCCCCTCTCTCCACCCCCCATCTCGATAAAGCCGCTCGCGAAGGAACCCGCTTCACCAACTGTCTCTCCGCCAACCCCGTCTGCTCCCCCTCCCGCGCGGCCCTGCTAACCGGGCGCTATCCCACGCGTGTTGGCGTTCCCGTGGTGCTCTTCCCCGCCGACAAAACCGGCCTCGCCGAAGGCGAACAAACCCTCGCCCAACTGCTCAAGGCCAAGGGCTACAACACGCAGTGCGTCGGCAAGTGGCATCTCGGCCATCTTGCCCCGAACCTCCCAACGAACAAAGGTTTCGACCACTACTTCGGCATCCCGTACTCCAACGACATGAACCCGCGCTGGCTCATGGAAGATGAGCAGGTGGTGGAAGAACAAGCCACTCTTGAAACTCTCACTCGGCGCTACACTGAACGCGCGGTAAAATTCATAGAAGCGCACAGGCCGCCGGACGCGGCCCCAACAGCCCGGCAAACCGCAAACTTCCAAGCGTCCGGCGAGTCCGTTGTGCGCGGTTCCTCAAAAGGCAACACTGCCAATCCGTTCTTCCTCTATTTCCCTCACACCTACCCGCACATACCGTTAGCGGCAAGCAAAGCCTTTCGCGGAAAAAGCCCCTATGGCATCTATGGCGATGTCGTCAGCGAGCTAGATTGGTCCGTCGGCCAAATCATGGAAACACTCAAAAAGCATGGGCTGGATAAAAATACGCTATTTCTGTTTTCCAGCGACAACGGGCCGTGGTACCAGGGCAGCGCCGGCCGGCTTCGAGGCCGTAAGGGGATGACGTGGGAGGGCGGCGTGCGCGTGCCGCTGATCGCCTGGCGGCCCGGCCACGTCGCCAAGGGACGCGTTTGCCATTCGCTTGTCTCAACCATGGATATCGTCCCCACCGTCTGCGCGATGACCGGAGCCGCCAAACCCGCCCGCGCCACCGACGGCATCGACATCACGCCCCTCCTTACCGGCGCCAAAACGGAGCTCGAGCGGGAAGTCTTACTCTACTTCGACAACATCAATGTCCAGTGCGCGCGCGACGGCAAATGGAAGGTGCACTTCAGCCGTTACAACAACGTCACTTATAGCCCGCCGCCCGCGGGTGGCCGCAAAAACATTCGCCTTCAAAACCCCGAACTCTACGACGTTGCCGCCGACCCGGACGAATCCTTCGACGTCGCCGCCGAAAACCCCGAAATTCTCAAACGCCTCATCGCCCGTGTCGACGCTCTGATCAAAGGCTTCCCCGAGCCCATTCAAAAACAGTACGAAACACAAAAAGCCGGCCCCCTAAGCCCGAATCCCGCTGGCGCCGTGTCCCGCTAATCCAGGAGAATAGTTACATGAGAACCCTCGCCTTCCTCGCGCTGGCCGCCGGCGCTGCATTCGCCGCCGAATCCGGCTTCACCGTGCTTTTCGACGGCAAAACCACCAATGGCTGGCAATTGGTCAAGGGTCACGGCCCCGGCTACGTGGTCAAGGATGGCATCCTTGTTTGCCCCAAGGAAGGCGGCGGCAATCTCTTCACCGCCAAGGAATACAAGGACTTCGTCTTCCGCTTCGAATTCAAGATGGAGCCGGGCGGCAATAACGGTGTCGGCATCCGCGCTCCCCTGGAAGGCGACGCCGCCTATGCCGGCATGGAAATCCAGATTCTGGACCATGACCACGCGATGTACAAAGGCCGGCTCAAGCCCACCCAGCGCCACGGCAGCGTCTACGACGTCATCCCCGCAAAAGCCGACGCCCTGAAGCCGGTTGGCGAATGGAACAGCGAGGAAATCCATATCAAGGACGGCAAAATCAAAGTCACGCTGAACGGCAAAGTCATCACCGAAGGCAACCTCGCCAAGGTCACCGGCCCGGCCATATTAAAGAAGCACCCCGGCGTTCAGCGCACTCAGGGACACATCGGTTTCCTCGGCCACGGCTCGCACGTCGAGTTCCGCAACATCCGCGTCAAAGAACTCTAGGAGTGCGCCGGGGAACCCACCCTTCAGGCCAATTTGTAATCCCGCTTAGGCTAATTGTCCCTGCCCTTTTGGAGACCACCTTGGGTCACGGTGCAAAATGCGTGGACTCCCTGGCCGGAAGGGGGAACCTGCGCCTCAGCCCCGGCCAGCGAGTTGGCCGGGGCTGAACATCGCGGGAGATCACGCCCCCGCACGGAAGCCGATTTTCGCCCAATAGCCGCC
>Ga0105047_10006744_pt1 | contig 19415 bp, 16 predicted proteins | sample MAT04_FD_78384 | JGI IMG/M metagenome (GOLD analysis project Ga0105047, IMG submission 78384) | Freshwater microbial communities from Lake Fryxell liftoff mats and glacier meltwater in Antarctica - MAT-04 (megahit assembly) | ecosystem: Environmental > Aquatic > Freshwater > Ice > Liftoff...
CCTGCTTGGGAATGAAGTAATACATCATGCCCAGGAAGCCGGCAGTCAGAAAGAAACCGACCGCGTTGTGGCCATACCACCACTGCACCATCGCGTCCTGCACGCCGGCATAGGCCGAGTACGACTTCATCCAGCCCGCGGGAATGGCTGCGCTGTTGACGATGTGCAACATCGCCACCGCCAGTATGAAGGCGCCGAAGAACCAGTTGGCCACATAAATGTGACGCACCCGGCGCTTGCCGACAGTGCCGAAAAACACCACCGCAAAGGAAACCCAGACCAGCGCGATCAGGATGTCGATCGGCCACTCGAGCTCGGCGTATTCCTTGCCTTGCGTGTAGCCCAGAGGCAAGGAGATGGCGGCCGCCAGGATCACCACTTGCCAGCCCCAGAACGTGAACGCCGCCAGCTTGTCGCCAAACAGGCGCACGTGACAGGTGCGTTGCACCACATAATAGGCCGCAGCAAACAGGCCGCAGCCACCAAACGCGAAGATCACCGCATTGGTGTGCAATGGCCGCAGACGACCGTAACTGAGCCAGGGAATGCCGAAATTGAGCTCTGGCCAGGTCAGCTGCGCAGCGATGATCACGCCCACCAGCATGCCCACCACGCCCCAGACCACGGTCATGATGGCAAATTGACGAACGACCGTATCGTTGTATGCCGAGGCCTTCGCATTGGTTGATTGCATGTTCAAGTCTTCCAGATTGGGTTCAGGTCAAGTTTCCTATGGCAAACCCCAGGCGGAGTTGACCAACATCAAGTGCATGTAATTTTTCTCAGGGATCTTCCAGAATACGCTCGCCCTCACGCTCGATATCGTCGAACTGCCCCCGATAGATCGCCCACCACAGGCCGGCGAGGATAAAAAACACCAGCACCACCGACAAAGGGATCAGCAGATACAGGATATCCATGGTCAGTGCTCCTGCGCCGTCATGTCGCCGGCCAGCCGCAACGCATTCATCACCACCAGCAGCGAACTCGCGGCCATGCCCAGGCCTGCCAGCCAGGCCGGAATCAAGCCCACCACCGCCAAAGGAATGCATGCCAGGTTATAGGCCAGCGCCCAGGCCAGGTTCTGGCGCACGACGCCCATCGTGCGACGCGCCAGTCGCACACTTTGCACCACGCGCAGCAGCTGCCCGCCCAGCACTACGAAGTCGGCCTGCGACTGCGCCAAGGGCGTGGCGCGTCCCATTGCGAACGACACGTCGGCGCCGGCCAGTACCGGCGCATCGTTCAGACCGTCGCCGACCATTGCCACCCGGTGACCGGCCGCCTGTTGCGTACGCAGAAACTTCAGCTTGTCGTCCGGCGTACATTGGGCCTGCACCGACGTCATGCCCAGTAACCGGGCGGCCTGCTCTGCCGTGTCCTGCCGGTCACCTGACAACATGTGCACCGCGATTCCCTCTTGCGTCAGCGCGCGGACCGTCTGCGCCGCATCCTCGCGCAGGGTCTGCGTCAGCGAAAAACTGGCCAACCAGCCAACGTCGTCGCTCAAGTGGGTCAGGCCGATCCCATCGTCTGTCACCTCGTCAGCCGAAGGCAGACCACAGAAGGCTGTGCTCCCCAGGCGCAGCCGCGACGGCGCGCCTGACCCGCCTGCCGTTTCGACCAAGGCCGACAGCCCCTGGCCCGCGTATTCGCGCAAGTCGTGCACCCTTGCGCCAGACAGATATTGCGACGGCCTTGCCGTGGCAGCCAACACGATGGCACGCGAGACCGGATGCAAGGACTGGCGCGCCAGCAATGCCGCCAGCGCCAGGGCCTGCGGCGCGTCCGTGCCATTGCGCACCCGCACCGACGCCACGTCTTGCCGGTCGTGGGTCAACGTACCGGTCTTGTCGAACACCACGGTATCGACATGGGACAGTGCCTCCAGCGCCGGCAATCTGCGCACCATGACGCCCGCGCGGGCCAGGCTGCCTGCACCCGCGAGCATCGCCGTCGGTGTTGCCAACGACAAGGCGCAGGGACAGGTGACGATCAACACCGCCACCGCGACCATCAGCGCATGGCCCTCGCCTTGCGGCCACCAGTAAAGCGCAGCGCCCAACGCCGCCAGCAGCACGACGACAAGAAACGGCTTGGCGATCCGGTCGGCGAGCCGGGCCAATCGGGGCCTGGCCGTCGCCGCGCTGTGCACCAGTGCGACGATGGCAGCGAACTGGGTCTGCTCGCCGGTCTGCTCGACCTGGAACGTGATGGTGCCACTGAGGTTGTAGCTGCCGGCCACCACGCGCGAACCCGCAGCCTGCGCTATCGGCCGGGATTCACCTGTCAGCAGCGACTGGTCCACCATCGATTCGCCCGACAAGACGACCCCGTCAGCGGCAATCGCCTCTCCCGGGAGCACGCGTACCACGTCGCCCACAACCAGGCGGCGCGCGGCAACGGCCTCATAGTGGCCATCGGCCGTGCGCCGGTGCACGGCCTCGGGCATGCGATTCACCATCGCCTCAAGAGCACCCGCCGTACGGTCGCGCAGGCGCAATTCGAGCCAGCGCCCGGTCAACAGAAAAAACACGAACATCGTCAAAGAGTCGAAAAACACCTCGCGCCCAAAAATTCCTTGCGGCTCGAAAGTACCGGCGGTGCTGACGCCAAAGGTGATGACCAATGCGATGGCCACTGGAAGATCCATGCTGATACGCCGTTGTGCAAGGTCGCGCAGCGCGCTGCGAAAGAACGGACCACAGGAAAACAATACGACCGGCAGCGTGAGCACCCAGGAGGCCCAGCGCAGCAGGTGCTCGGACTCGGCGCTCAGGTCACCGGGCAGGGCGACGTAAGCCGGATAGGCGTACATCATCACCTGCATCATGCAAAGGCCGGCCACCAGCCAGCGCCACAACATGGTGCGGCTTTCCTGCAGTCGCGCGGCGCGGGCGCTGCTGTCATTGGCCGGCAGCGCACGGTAGCCAGCCTTGCGGATCTCGCCCATCCACTGCGAGGGAAGTACCTGCTCCGGCGACCAGATCACGGTGGCGCGCCGACTGGCGGCACTGACATCGGCGCGTTGCACACCGGGCAAGGCACACACGACTTTCTCGATCGTCACGGCGCAAGCCGAGCAGGTGATGCCATCGATCATGACGCTGGACTCGATCAACCCTGGCGCGCATGTGCTCGGTCGGCTGAAAGCAGCCCACTCCTGCGGATCGTCGATCACCGTGGCTACGTCTTCGCGCACCGGGTCGACTGACCCGGCGGCACGTCCGACCTCCGTCGCCAGCATGGGTTGTTGCGAAAGGGCCTCTGCGGCCAGAGTGGCTCCGGACATACCGGCAAGCTTACCGGACAAATGCCGAAATCCCTTGATCTGAATCAAGACGCAGCAGCACCTGTGGCCTATCCTTGAAATCATCAAAACACTCCAAGGGGTCCCTCATGTACCAGCGTATTCTTGTCGCCACAGACGGTTCCAACCTGTCCCGCAAGGCCGTGTCCAGCGCCATCGCCCTGGCGGGTCTGTGCGGCGCCGAACTGGTGGCGCTCAAGGTCGTCGCCCGCTATCCGATGACCTATTTCGAAGGCGGCATGGCGGTACAGGCGGGCGAAATTGCACGCATCGAGAAGCAATGGGCCGACACCGCCCAGGAGGTCGTCGAAGCGGTGAAGAAAACGGCCATGGCCAAGGGGGTCAAGGCCAAAGCCATCACAGCCAAGTCCGATCTGGTATCTGAAGCGGTAATCGCCGCGGCCAAGAAACACAAGTGCGACCTGATCGTCATGGCATCCCACGGGCGGCGCGGTATCAAACGTCTGCTGCTGGGCAGCGAAACCCAGCTGGTACTGACACACTCACACGTACCGGTGCTGGTGCTGCGCTGATACGCCAGGTCGCGCCGCGGCCCGTTGAGCCAGACACGTTGGCGGCGGTGTGACGCCGTTCAGGTTCCGCCGAAGAGCCCGCGATACTGCTCGCGCAGCAGGTTCTTCTGCACCTTGCCCATCGCATTGCGGGGCAAGGCATCCACGACAAAACACTGTTTGGGCACCTTGAAGTTGGCCAGCCCGGCCTTGGTTGCGGCAATGAGCTGCTGCGGATCCAGCGGCATGCCATCACGGCAAGTGACCACCAGCACGCCGACTTCGCCGAAGTCTGGATGCGTTATGCCGACCAGGGCGCTTTCGGCAACGCCCGGCAGATCATTGACGAAGCTCTCGATCTCGGCCGGATACACGTTGTAGCCGCCGCTGATGATCAGATCCTTGCTGCGCCCGACGATGGTCACATATCCGTCGGCATCGAAACGGCCAACGTCCCCGGTCTTGAAGAAGCCGTCCGCAGTGAATTCCTCGTGCGTCTTCTCGGGCATACGCCAATATCCCTTGAAAACGTTCGGACCTCGCACCTGGATACCACCCACTTCACCGTGCGCCAGCGCAGCGCCCTCATCGTCCAACACGCGCAGATCCACACCCGGCAGTGCAAAGCCGACGGTCCCGCCCCGACGCTCGCCCAGTGCGGGATCACAGGGATTGGACGTCAGCATGGCCGTCTCCGACATGCCGTATCGCTCCAGGATCGTATGGCCGGTGCGTTGCCGCCATTGCGTGAAGGTGTCGAGCAGCATCGGTGCCGAACCGGAGATGAACAGGCGCATGTTGCAACATTGCTGCGCATTCAGCCCGACCTCGGCCAGCATGCGCACATACAGGGTCGGCACGCCCATGAATACCGTGGCCCTCGGCAGGCACTGCACGACCCACGCCGGGTCGAACCGGGACTGCCACAACATCGGACTGCCATTGAGCAGCGCGCCATGCAAGGCCACGAAAAGACCGTGCACGTGAAAAATTGGCAGCGCGTGGATCAGCACATCGCCACCTTGCGCCGGTGAACGCCAGCCCCAGTAGTCCTTGAGCACCCGCGCATTGCTCAAAAGGTTGGTATGGCTGAGCATCGCGCCCTTGCTGCGACCAGTGGTTCCGCTGGTATACAGAATGGCAGCCAGATCGTCCCCGCCGGATGTGGCCACCTCATGCTGATCGCTGCACAAGGCCGCACGCTGCAGCAGCGAGCCGGCACGATCGCCATCGAGCGTGAACACATGGGCCGTGCCGGCCGAGAAGGCGATCTGGCTGACCCAGCCAAAGTTGCGCGACGAACACACCACCACTGCAGGCTCTGCGTTACCGATGAAATACGCCATCTCGCCACTCTGGTAGGCGGTATTGAGCGGCAGGAACACATGGCCTGCGCGCAGGGTCGCCAGATACAGCATGGCGGCCTCGACCGACTTCTCGACCTGTACAGCAATGCGCGAAGCGGGTGGCAGATCCAGGTCCTCCAGTAAATTGGCCAGCATGGCGGTGGCGCGCTCGATATCACGCCAGCTGTAGAACAAACCACTGTCGGTCTCGATCGCCGTCTGGTCAAGGTCGGCTGGAAACCCCGAACGCAACGCCACAAAGAGATTGCCTTCGCAGGCCGGCAGAGTAGATGCAGTTGGCATGAGGTCGGTTCGTATTCCAGAATGAAAATGGCCACTCAGAACTGCGGCCGACGTTTGGCAAGAAATGCGCCGATGCCTTCGCGATGCTCGGGTGAATCGGCATAGTCATAGGCTTTCGCGACCAGGCAATCGAGCACAGGCTGTTCCTTGGCGGCGGCCCCGGCAAGGCCCATCGGCGCATGACCCGCCTGCGCGATCAGCAAGGCACGGATGCTGCGCTTGTTCATGCGTGCCGCCAGCGGCGCCAGCGCGCAGATGCGTTGCTGCGTCTGCTGTACTCGGGCCTCAAACTCGGCATCGCCAACGACCCGGGTCAGGAAACCGAGTGCGTGCATGCGGTGGGCGTCCAGTACATCGGCCTCCAGCAGGAACTGACGCGCCGTCATCGGTCCTACTGCACGCATCACCAGATCGAGTTCGCGTGGCGCCATCGGAAAACCCAGTCGCGCAATCGGCGCGCCGAAGCGTGCTCCAGCCGTGGCCATGCGGATGTCACAGCAGCTGGCGATTTCGAGCCCCGCGCCCATGCAGTTGCCGTCAATACCGGCCACGATGGGGATGTCGCAGTCCAGCATGGCCTGCAACGCATCCCAGACTTCACGCTCATGAAAATTGCTCAGGCTGGCACGCTCGAATCGGAACGACACGTACTCGGAGATGTCGCCGCCAGCGCAGAAATGGGCCCCGTGCCCGCGCACCACGATGCATCGAATCGCATCGCTTTTCGGCAGCGAGGCAAACGCATCACGCAACGCGCGCCACATGGCGCGCGACATCGCGTTGAACTTACCGTCCTGGCGCAGAATCACCGTCGCCAGGGGCCCGTCGACCAAGACCTGGACCTGCCCTGCGCCGGGCATCACGGAGTGGTCCGACACACCTGCGCTCACTCGAGCTTGGCCCCCGACAACTTGACAACTGTCTCCCAGCGCTTGACTTCGGCACTGACAAAACTGCCGTATTGCTGCGGACTGAGTGTGCCGAACTCGGCGCCCTGCGACGCCCAGACAGCCTTGGCTTCGTCGGCCAGGCCGGCCTTGCGCACCTCTTCAACGATACGCGCCTGAACATCGGCTGGCGTGCCCTTGGGCGCCCACAGACCGTACCAGGTTGTCACGTTGTAGTCCGGCAGTCCCAGTTCGCCAGCGCTGGGCACATCCGGAAAGGCCGGGTTGCGCCTGGCACCTGCCATCATCAGTGCCTTGATACGTCCGCCTTTGATGTGGCCAGCGGACGAACCCAGGCCGTCAAACATCATCTCGACGTCACCCGCGATCAATCCCTGCAGCGAGGGGCCGGCGCCACGGTAGGGAATATGCGTGATGAATGTCCTGGTTTGCTGCTTGAACAGTTCTCCAGCCAGGTGGTGCGATGTGCCAGCGCCGGCCGAACCGTAGTTGAGGCGACCCGGATTCTTGCGCACGTACTCAAGGAATGCCGGGAAATCGGCCACCGGCACCTTGCGCGGATTGACCACCAGCACCTGCGGCACGCTGGCCAGCAGCATCAACGGCACAAAATCCTTCTCGATGTCGTAGTCCAGTTTGGGATACATGGCCGGCGCGATGGCATGGTGCACGGCGCCCATGAACAGGGTGTAGCCATCGGGTGCTGCACGCGCCGCTACACCGGCGCCCAGGGTACCGCCAGCTCCGCCGCGGTTGTCGATCACCAGCGACTTGCCGGTGATGCGGGCAAACTGTGCTGCCAGCGGACGCGCAAAAGCGTCGGTTCCACCGCCTGCTGGAAAAGGCACGATCAACGTGACCGGCTTGCTGGGCCAGGTCGACTGCGCGCGCAGTCCGGTTGACGACAGCGCCAGTGAAGCCCCCGCCAGTCCCAGCAGGCTGCGCCTTCGAATCGAATCCGTCATAACCTGTCTCCTCGTCATTGTTGACCCACCTATCGACCATACGCCTGGGCACGCTGTCGCGCCTTGTCACCCAATCTCCTGCCTGCTTGCTGACTTGCCTGTGGGCATTTACCCGCAAGTTTCTGCCCTGATTTTCAGCCCTGCCTGCAGCGGTCCTTGCCCGAGCGGATCAGGGCAGCAGACCTTCGATCTCTGAAGAAACCGGTATCTTGCCCTGTGCCATCTGCGCACGATACCGGTCCAGCCGCTTCAGGTCGTACAGATAATTCACCATCAGCGCACATGACTGTTTGAGCCCTTTGGCCGAGGTGTCGGCGGCCCAGTTCAGGCGCTCGATGCGGGCACCGTTACCCAGATGAAACCGGGCCACCGGATCGACCGGGCGCTCGCCCTTGTCCACTTCCGTGAGGTAGCTTGCAGCGGCCTGCAGCAGCACTTTGCGCAGCGGCGATTTTTCTTCCAATTCCAGTGGCGCGTCAAAGGCGGCCAGCAAAACGTCGGCTGTCACCTCCTCGAGCGCCAGTGCCTGGGCCAGTTGCTGGCGTTGCTTGGTGGTGGTGGTCTCCAGCAGCTTGCCGGTATTGCGGGACAGCCATGTGCGCAAGCCCGGAATCGGCGACAGGGTTGCGAACCGCTTGAGTTTGGGGAACTCGGCCTGCAAGGCCTCGACCACCGTCTTGATCAGCGAATCGCCGAAGCTCACACCACGCAAGCCGGGCTGCGTATTGCTGATCGAGTAGAAGATGGCCGTCGTCGCCTTGCCCACGTCGGAGGCCGTGGCTGCCTCGTCGAGCAGCGGCGCCACGCTGTCGGCCATTTGATCAAGCAAGGCCACCTCGACGAAGATCAAAGGCTCGTCCGGCATGCGGGAATGAAAGAAGCCGTAGCAACGACGGTCGCTGTCCAGCCGGTTCTTCACGTCGGCCCAGCTGCGGATGGCATGCACGGCCTCGTACTTGATCAGCTTTTCAACCAGCGAGGCCGGTGAATCCCAGCTGATGCGGCGCAACTCCAGGAATGCCACATCAAACCAGCTTGAGAACAGGCTCTCGAGTTCGGTGTCGATCGGCACCAGCCATTTCTCGGCGCGCAGCAACGGCAGGATTTCGGCACGCAGATCCACCAGAAACCGCATGCCTTGGGGAAAACCGGCAAAACGCTGCAACAGCCGATAACGCGGGGACTCCAGCGCCTGGCGCAAGCGCAGTTCGGCCTGGCCGTTCTCGGCGCTGCCTTGTGTGGCCTCGTATTGCGTCCGCGCCGCCTGCACCACTGCCGGATCGTGTGCAAAACGATCGCTGAGCAGCCGCAGGTAGTCCATGCGCTCTGGAACGGCGGCTTGGCCATAAGCCCGCGCGATCTCGCTGGCACGACGGGCCGCCTCGACCTCGCTGATCCGTCGGTCCACCACCGACTCCAGTTCGCCCAGAATGCGGCGCAATTCGCGCGGCGACAGGGCTTCATCTCCCTTTCGCACCACACCAGCGAGCCTTTGTGCCAGCGAGCGCGTGCCACTGCGGGCAGCGGCCGGCTTTGCGCCCCCGGTCGTATCGCCGTCGGCAGACTGTGGCATCAATCGTGCCACCTTGTCGCGGATCCAGTTGCTTGTCCTCATCTTGAAATCATCGGGAAGGCTAGCGTTGACGTGATGCGGACTTGCGGGCCGCTGGCGGGAGGGTGTTCGTGGTGGCCCGGTTGCCGGCCCACCACCAAAGTCCGATGCCGGCCAGAATCATCGGAACACACAGCCACTGCCCCATGCTCATGCCCAGCGAGAGCAACCCGAGAAAGTCGTCGGGCTCGCGGAAGAACTCGGCGACGAATCGCAATACACCGTATCCGATCAGGAACACGGCCGCGACCTGTCCGGTGGCGCGCTCCTTGCGCGCATACAGCCACAACACGACAAACAGCAGCAAGCCTTCCAGCAGGAACTGGTAGATCTGCGAAGGATGCCGCGGCAGGTCGCCGGCGCCGCGAAACACCATGCCCCAGGGCAGCGCCGGATCGCTCAAACGTCCCGGCAGCTCGCCGTTGATGAAGTTGCCAACCCGACCCGCGGCCAGTCCGGTCGGCACGCAGGGCGCCACGAAATCGGCCACCTGCCAGAACGGCCGTTTGCGCGACCATGCATACCAGAGCATCGAAGCAATGACCCCGATCAGCCCACCATGAAAACTCATGCCGCCCTGCCAGACCGCCAACATCTCCAGCGGATGCGACAGGTAGTACGCCGGTTTGTAGAAAAGGCAGTAGCCCAGACGTCCTCCGAGCACGACGCCGACCACGCCCAGAAACAGGATGTCCTCGACATCGCGCCGGCTCCAGGCCGAACCGCCGACCATGGAGGCATACGGCGGGTGTTGCAGCCGCCGTATGCCCAGCAGGATGAAGAGGCCGAACGCGGCCAGGTAGGTCAGTCCGTACCAATGGATGGCGACAGGCCCCAGTTGCAGGGCAACCGGGTCAATTTGCGGGTGAATCAGCATGGTCTGCATTGTGCACGGCGCACGCCGGCGGCCGGGTTCAGCCAGCGCTAAAACCGTCAATCCGGCTGGGCAACGGGCAGTTCGACTGCCGCCGGCAACTGGCTGCGCACGAAAGCCACGAATCGGGCCAACACCGGATTGCCGTTGTCAGCCACCCACACCAGACGGGTCTCGCACCGGATGCTGGCGGCGCGCGCCGCCTTGCGCTGAACGCGCAGATCGCGGTAACTGACGCCGGTGCGCTGGAACTGGCGCACGCTGTGGGGAACCCACGCCACGCCAAGCCCGGCCGACACCAGATTGACGATGGTCTGCATCTGATTCGCCTTCTGGGCCACCTGCGGCACCGCGCCGGCGCCGTGGTACAGGCTGAAGATGGCATCGTGCAGGGACGGTGCGATGCGGCGCGGGAAGATCACCAGCGGCAACGGCAAGACCTCTTGCAATGTGGGGGCGGCCGCCCTCTGCGCCAGCACATGATGGCCTGGAAGTGCCAGCGTCAACGGCTCGCAGGCAACCAGCAGGCTGGCCCGATCGGCCGGCGCAAAGCCGGGTGCATGCAGAACGAACCCGGCATCGATATCACCGCGGTCAAAGGCATCTGCCTGCACATCACTGGTGGCCTCGATCAGATCGAGCAGCACACGGGGATAACGCGCGCGAAACCCGCGGACCCATTGCGGCAGAAGCGTATACCCGACCGTGGACACGAAGGCCAGCCGCAGTTGCCCGGCTTCGCCGTCAGCCGCAGCGCGGCCAATGGCCGGCAAGGTCTGTGCCCGGGCCAGCAGATCAAGCACCGGGGGCAACAAGGCGGCACCACCGGCGCTGAGCCGAACGCTGCGCTTGGTACGTTCGAACAGCCGCACGTCCAGCAATGCCTCAAGCTGGGCTATGCCCTGCGTCAGCGGCGGCTGCGTCATGTGCAGCTTGCGCGCGGCGCGCCCGAAATGCAGCTCTTGCGCCAGCGCCACGAACTGGCGCCACATGCGCAAGTCGATCGGCCTGTCATTCATATATATGCTGTACGTATCAATGAGTGTCGAAAAGTATATTTGAACGGGCCTTTCGCAGCGCGCATACTTCAGGCTTTGCGCGGCGACGCTGGCCTGGGCTGGCGATGCAGTGCGTTCCCACGTCAACTCCCAAGAGACCACAGTCATGGCAAATCAGACCAACGCGCTCAACAGCCGCAGCAAAAACATCACCGAAGGCAAGTCACGGGCCCCGAATCGCTCCATGTACTACGCGATGGGCTACGAGCAGGGCGACTTCAATAAGCCCATGATCGGCGTGGCCAACGGCCACAGCACCATCACGCCTTGCAACAGCGGCCTGCAAAAGCTGGCCGATGCCGCAATTGCCGGCATCGAGGAAGCCGGAGGCAACGCGCAGGTGTTCGGCACACCCACCATCTCCGACGGCATGGCCATGGGCACCGAAGGCATGAAATATTCGCTGGTCAGCCGCGAGGTGATTTCCGACTGTGTCGAGACTTGCGTGCAAGGACAGTGGATGGACGGCGTGGTCGTGGTCGGCGGCTGCGACAAGAACATGCCCGGCGGAATGATGGGCATGCTGCGTGCGAACGTGCCGGCCATCTATGTCTACGGCGGCACCATTCTGCCGGGACACTACAAAGGCCAGGATCTGAACATCGTCAGTGTGTTCGAGGCGGTTGGTCAGAACGCAGCCGGGCGCATGACCGACGAAGACCTGCTCGAGATCGAGCGCCGTGCCATACCGGGCACCGGTTCCTGCGGCGGCATGTACACCGCCAACACCATGTCGTCCGCGTTCGAGGCATTGGGCATGTCGCTGCCCTACTCGTCCACAATGGCCAACCCGCACGACGAGAAGCTCCATTCGGCCAAGGAGTCGGCCAAGGTGCTGGTCAAGGCCATCGGCCTGGGCCTCAAGCCGCGCGATATCGTGACCCGCCAGGCATTGGAGAACGCGGTTGCGGTGGTCATGGCCACGGGCGGCTCGACCAACGCCGTTTTGCATTTCCTGGCGATTGCCCATGCAGCGGAGGTGGACTGGACCATCGACGACTTCGAGGTCGTGCGCAAACGCACCCCGGTGCTGTGCGACCTCAAGCCCAGCGGTAAACACCTCGCGGTCGATCTGCACAAGGCTGGCGGCATTCCGCAGGTCATGAAGACCCTGCTGGCAGCAGGCTTGCTGCATGGCGATTGCATCACCATCAGCGGCCAGACCATTGCCGAAGTGCTCAGGGACATACCCGATGTGCCACGCGCGGATCAGGACGTGATCCGGCCCATTGACAGGCCTATGTATGCCCAGGGTCACCTGGCCATTCTCAAGGGCAACCTGTCCCCCGAAGGCTGCGTGGCAAAGATCACCGGCTTGAAGAATCCGGTCATGACCGGCCCGGCCCGGGTGTTCGACGACGAACAGTCGGCATTGGCCTCCATCCTGGCCGGCAAGATCGTGGCCGGCGACGTGATGGTGCTGCGCTACCTGGGCCCCAAGGGCGGTCCGGGCATGCCCGAAATGCTGGCACCCACCGGTGCCTTGGTCGGCCAGGGCCTGGGCGAATCGGTCGGCCTGATCACTGACGGCCGCTTCTCAGGTGGCACCTGGGGCATGGTGGTCGGACACGTGGCGCCAGAGGCAGCAGCAGGCGGCAATATCGCGCTGATCGAGGAAGGCGACTCGATCACCATCGATGCCCACCAGCTCTTGCTGCAACTCAACGTCGACGACGCCGAAATCGCGGCCCGGCGGACCTTGTGGAAGGCCCCCGCGCCACGTTACACGCGCGGTGTGCAGGCGAAATTTGCGTTCAACGCAGCGTCTGCCAGCAAGGGCGCGGTACTCGACAACTATTGATTGCCCCCGCCATGCCATGCGGCGCGTGCCACGGCCGCGCACGCGCTGTGGCATGGGATCAACAGGCCGGCAGCGCGACGGTGCCAGCGGCTCAGCGCTTTCTGCGGGTGCTGGTGCCGATGGCTTCCTTGTTCGCATCGATGCGCTGCTGCTTTCGCAGGTTTTCGCGTTCCATCGCCTTGCGCTTGGTGTACCCGCTGGCGTCGGCCCAGTACCACCAGACCATGGCCAGCCCGAACGGCGCCAACACTGTCCACCAACTCCACGCGGCAACGGGGCCCCATTCGAGGTACTTCATCGCCAGCAGGACAATCCCCAAACCCAGAAAATACATCTCACTCTCCCAGAAATTCGACACATTTGCTGACAAGGGGCGCCAATCGTGGTCAGTACAATCGAGCGCAATGACTGTAACCCAACCAAGAGGATGCCAATGAAGAATGCAAGCTGGGCCATTGTGGCCGCTGTCCTCACCGCTGCACTGGCGGCGCCGGCACAGGCCGACGAGGCTTTGGCGACAGCCAAGAACTGCATGAGCTGCCACAAGGTCGACAAGAAGCTGGTGGGCCCGAGCTACAAGGACGTCGCCGCGAAGTATGCCGGACAGGCCGGTGCAGTCGACAAGATTGCCAGCAAGATCATGAAGGGTGGCTCTGGCGTATTTGGTGCCGTCCCGATGCCAGCCAACACGCAGGTGAACGATGCCGAAGCCAAGAAACTGGCGGCCTGGGTGTTGAGCCTGAAGTAACCAGCTGTGGCCATGGCGCCCCGGCGCCTGAACCCGACAAGCCCGCCGGCTCGCCGCGCGGGCTTTTTTGATGGCCATACGGCAGTCGGGCTGAACCTGTGGCCGGCTTGGCACTCCCACTCGCAGCGAATTTGGCAGGATATGCGGCCATGACACCCGTTGATGCAATACCCAACCGACGCCAGGCCTTGCTGGCAGCCTGCCTGTGGTCGGTTGCCGGACGGTGGCCCTCCATGGCGACCGCCAGCACCGCAGACGACGAAGAAAAAGCCGCGTGGCTGGCATTGCGCGATGGCGGCATCGCCCTGCTGCGCCATGCCGACGCACCGGGTTACGGCGACCCGCCCGGATTTTCTTTCACCGACTGCAGCACGCAGCGAAACCTGGGCGAAGTCGGTCGCGCACAGGCGATCCGTATCGGTGAACGGTTTCGCCAGCAAACGGTGAAGGTCGGCAAGGTGCTGGCATCGCAATGGTGCCGAACCACCGATACCGCGCAAGCCGCATTTCCCGGTCGGGTCGAACCCGCGGCGGTGTTCAATTCGTTTTTTCAGGACCGCTCACGGGCGAATCCGCAAACCGATATGGCACGGGCCCTGCTTTTGGCCTGGAATGGCCCTTCAGCCCTGGTCGTGGTCACGCATCAGGTCAACATCACTGCGCTCTGCGATATCGTGCCGGCCTCCGGTGAAGGTGTCGTTTTGCGCCGCGTCGGGCAGGAGCTGCGGTTGGTCGGGCGCATCCGACCCTGAGCCAATGCGGCGGCCCGGCCAGTGGCAATGCGGCGCCACACCCGCACCGAGCTGATGCACCAGCAGCGCGAGTTGCTGATCAGAGCTTTTCAGCCAGCTGTTCGAGGATCCCGGGATTTTCCAGCGTCGAGGTGTCCTGCGTGATGGCCTCGCCCTTGGCGATGCTGCGCAGCAGGCGGCGCATGATCTTGCCGCTGCGGGTCTTGGGCAGGTTGTCGCCGAAACGGATGTCCTTGGGCTTGGCGATCGGGCCGATCTCCTTGGCCACCCAGTCGCGCAGTTCCTTGGCGATCTGCTTGGCCTCTTCACCGGTCGGTCGACTGCGCTTGAGCACGACAAAGGCGCAGATCGCCTCGCCAGTGACATCGTCGGGACGCCCCACCACGGCCGCCTCGGCAACCAGGTCGGTCTTGGACACCAACGCCGATTCAATCTCCATGGTTCCCATGCGGTGACCTGACACGTTGAGCACATCGTCGATGCGACCGGTGATCCGGAAATAGCCCCGATCCACGCTGCGCACGGCGCCGTCACCTGCAAGGTAGGTCTTGCCGCCCATCTCGGCCGGGAAATAGCTGGACTTGAAACGCTCCGGATCATTCCAGATCGTGCGGATCATCGACGGCCAGGGACGTTTGACGACCAGGATGCCACCTGTGCCGTTGGGCAGGTCCTTGCCGGTTTCGTCTACGATGGCCACCATGATGCCCGGCAGCGGCAAGGTGCAACTGCCCGGCACCAGCGGCGTGGCGCCCGGCAGCGGTGTGATCATGTGGCCGCCGGTCTCGGTCTGCCAGAAGGTGTCGACGATCGGGCAGCGCTCGCCGCCGATATTGCGGTAGTACCACATCCAGGCTTCCGGATTGATCGGCTCGCCGACCGAACCCAGGATGCGCAGGCTGGACAAGTCGGAGCGCGCCGGATGCACCTTTTCGTCGGCTTCCGCGGCCTTGATCAACGAGCGGATTGCCGTCGGGGCGGTGTAGAAGATCGAGCACTTGTGTTTCTCGATCATCTGCCAGAATCGGCCGGCATTGGGCCAGGTCGGAATGCCCTCAAAAATGATCTGCGTGGCGCCCGCGGCCAATGGCCCATAGGCCACATAGGTGTGGCCGGTGATCCAGCCGATGTCGGCGGTGCACCAGAACACGTCTTCGGGGCGCAGGTCGAAAGTCCAGTCCATGGTCAGCTTGGCCCACAGCAGATAACCACCGGTGGAATGTTGCACCCCCTTGGGCTTGCCGGTCGAGCCGGAGGTGAACAGGATGAACAGCGGATGCTCGGCCGACACCGGCACCGGTGCGCACTGCTCCGACTGGCCCTTGATCGCTTCAGCAAACGTGATGTCGCGCCCTGCCACCATGTTGCAGGCAGTCTGGGTGCGCTGGTAGACGAACACGGTCCTGATCGATTCGCAACCGCCCATGGCCAGCCCGTCATCGACGATGGCCTTGAGCGGCAGCTCCTTGCCACCACGCATCTGGTAGTTGGCCGTCACAACGGCCACGGCGCCGGCGTCGATGATGCGCTCCTGCAAGGCCTTGGCCGAGAAGCCGCCGAACACCACGCTATGGGTTGCGCCGATGCGGGCACAGGCCTGCATCGCCACCACGCCTTCGAGCGTCATCGGCATGTAGATCAGCACCCGGTCGCCCTTGCCGATGCCTTTGGCCTTGAGCGCGTTGGCAAACTGACTGACCCGGGCCAGCAACTCCTTGTAGGTGGTGCGGGTCACGGCACCGTCGTCGGCCTCGGTGATCACGGCGACCTTGTTCTCGACCGCCGTGCCCATGTGCTTGTCCAGACAGTTGGCACTGGCATTGAGCTCGCCGTCGGCAAACCATTCATAAAATGGCGCATTCGACTCGTCGAGCGTCTGCGTGAAAGGCTTGTTCCAGACCAGGTTCTCGCGTGCCAGCCGGGCCCAGAATCCTTCGTAATCGCGTGCCGCCTCTTCACACAAGGCGTCGTAACCCGCCATGCCGGAGATCCGGGCGGCCTTGACGATGGCTTCGAAGGGTTCAAACACCCGGTTTTCAACCAGAACGGACTGAATGGCACTCATCGCGTTATCTCCTTGTATGGCTTGCTTCTTGAATCTCGACTGACCCGACTGTGGCGCATGGCTCTTACAAGGCACTGACGTGCCAAGCGGGAGCTGACCCAGCCCAATGCCCAGACCCATCTCTGCGCTTCGCTGGCTGCAGCTGCCACTGTAACCGGGCCTGATCGCTGCGCGGGCGGTTCCGGTGTTCCAGTTTTGGTTTTTCGAATGCGCAGCCGTATGCGTGCGAGGTCTGTCAGGTCTTGCGCAGCGCCTGCTGCACCAAGTCTTTCAAGTCAGCGATTTCTTGCTGCAGCGCGCCGATCTGGTTGCGCAGCAGCGCCTCTTGGGCATCGTCGGGCACAGCCTGGGAGGGTGCAACGGCATTGCCGTCTTCACCAATATGTGTGCTTTGGATGGCGTTCACGATCACGGCGATGAAGAGATTGAGCATGGTGAAGGTTGACACCATGATGAAAGGAATGAAAAACGCCCAGGCGTAGGGATGGGTTTGCATCACCGGCCGCACGATGCCCATCGACCAGCTCTCCAGCGTCATCACCTGGAACAAGGTGTAGGCGCTGGCCCCAAGCGAGCCAAACCAGTCCGGATATGCCGCACTGAAGAGTTTGGTGGACACCACCGCGCCGACATAAAAGATGAGGGCGATGACCGCCATTACGGAGATCAGACCAGGGATCGCCGACAACAATCCGGCCACCACGCGGCGCATGCTGGGCACCACGGTGAGCAGGCGCAACACACGCAACACGCGCAGCGCGCGCAACACGGCGAACGGACCCGACGCGGGTACCAGGGCGATACCCACCACCAGGAAGTCGAAGACACTCCACGGATCGCGGAAAAATGCCATTCGGTGAACTGCCAGGCGCAGGCCGATTTCGACCACAAACACCCACAGGATGGCCTGGTCAACCAGCGTCAGCCAGACTCCGTAATCCCGCATGAGGGCGGGACTGGTTTCCATCCCCAGGATCCCCGCATTGAGCAGGATCAGCGCGATCAATATCTTCTGGATGCGTGGGCGCTCCAGCCATAACGCGGTTCTGGCGCGCCAGGCGCCTGGCTGCGGTGCGGGGAGGCTGCGCTGCTGGTGCACGTTGTTGGCACCTGTTGGTTGATTTGTCACTGTGTTGCAGCGCACCGTTCAGGCAGACGCGACCTTGGCCACGTCGCGGGCCAGCGCTTCACGCGTCGCCATGCTGCGGTACCAGAGCGTCACGGCCGAACTGCTTAACACGATGAACAGGCTGTACAGCACAGGAACCAGCAGCACCTGTTGCTGCATCTCTCCGGTGAAGGTCAGGGTCACGATGAGCACCGCCAGCGGTCCGTTCTGGATGCCGGTCTCCAGACTGATGGTGCGCGAGCGCAGCGGGTCCTGCTTGAGAACGCGGCTCAGGAAGTAACCGAGCACCATACCAATCAGACCCAGCCCGACGGCTGCAAAAAATACGTACCAGGGCGTGGACAGCAGCAACTGGTAGTTGCGCGGCACCCACGACACGATCAGGAAAAGTATGACAAAAATGCCCAACATGGAGCCGAGCAGCTCCGCGGCGGCGCCGACGTTCGGGTTCACCTTGCGCAGAACCATGCCGATCAGGGTCGGGACCAGCAGCACCACCAGCACCTGGGCCACGTTGGAGGCTGGAATTGCAAACTCACCGGTGACGCCAGCCAGCTCGCTGTAAAACGCGATGAGGGTCGGCACAAAAACCACCGCACACAGGGTGGAGACACTGGTCATCATGATGGACAGCGCCAACGCACCCTTGCTGAAGTAGGCAAAAATGTTGGACGTGGTGCCACCCGGCATGCAACCCATCAGGATCAGGCCTACTGCCAGCGCCGGCGGCAGGCCCAGCAAGACCGCCAGCAGATAGCCCAGAAAAGGCATGATGCCGAACTGGCACACCAGGCCCACCAACACACCCTTGGGCTTCTTGAAGGCGATCAGGAAGTCGCGAAAAGTGAGGCTGGCGCCCATGCCGAGCATGATGACCATCATCATGATGCCCAGCAAAGTGGTTTCCAAGGGAGTCAACATATTGGGTTTCCTGGTGTTGTCGGGGACTGCTTGCGGGCCGCGGCTAGCGCGCGGCAAACTCGCCTTTGATTTCGGCCTTGAGGTCCTTGCGCAGAATCTTGCCGACAGGTGTCTTGGGCAATTCGGCACGGAACACGACGGATTTCGGTATCTTGTAGTCGGTCAGCAGGCTCTTGCAGTGGGCCATCACGGCCGCCGCTGTCAGCTCGCCCTCGAAGTCCGGATTCTTCACCACATAGGCGCGCACCCCTTCACCCGAGCGCGGGTCAGGAATCCCCACCACGGCCGCCTCCAGGATTGCGTCCATTTTCGACAACGCATCCTCCACCTCGTTGGGGTACACGTTGAAGCCCGATACCAGCACCAGGTCCTTCTTGCGGTCAACAATGCGGAAATACCCCTGTGGGTCCATCACTGCCACGTCTCCGGTGTACAACCAGCCGTCCTTCAACACGATGGCGGTTTCGTCGGCGCGGTTCCAGTAACCTGCCATGGTCTGCGGGCCCTGCACGACGAGCTCGCCGGGTTCTCCGACGGCCGCGGGCTGACCGTCGTCCTGTAGCAGGCGCACCCCGGTGCCCGGTACCGGAATGCCGATGCTGTCCGGTTTTGCCACACCACTGAGGGGATTGAAGGTCACCACCGGTGAGCACTCGGTGAGTCCAAACCCTTCGGCGATGCGGGTGCCTGTGATGTGTTGCCAGCGCGCCGCCACTGCGCTGTGCAACGCGGTGCCGCCTGCGATCGCGGCTTTCAGATTTTTGGGCGGGAAGGCGGTGAACCATTCCTCGTTCATCAGGCCGTTAAACAGGGTGTTGACGCCGGTGATCCAGGTGATCGGGTAGTTTTCGATCGCCCGCTGCAGGTTCTGCACCGGGCGTGGGCTGGGCACCAGGATGTTGCGCGCGCCGATCTCGACGAAACACAGCAGGTTGGCCACAAACGCAAAGATATGGTAGAGCGGCAAGGCGGTCAGCACACATTCATTGCTGCCCATATGCGAGCGCCCCATCGCCAGCACCTGCTCGATGTTGGCGAGAAAATTCGCATGGGTCAACATGGCCGCCTTGCTCACGCCAGTTGTACCGCCGGTGTACTGGAGTGCGGCGAC